>ERZ1026894.771-NODE-771-length-21659-cov-4.090678_pt1 | contig 21659 bp, 16 predicted proteins | sample MGYA00380177_ERZ1026894 | MGnify/ENA primary metagenome ERZ1026894 (study PRJEB33269, sample SAMEA4719813) | human gut metagenome | biome: human-associated habitat; feature: organic feature; material: feces | place: Cameroon | collected 2013-10 ... | reverse complement strand
GCCCCGGCGCATCTCATGCCCGCCCGCGAAATCAATGCCGATGAGGACGAGGAGCTCATCCAGATCGAAGCGAACGGCGCCCTCTTCCAGTTCGACAAGCTCAATGGACGCCTCTGCGCCTGGGAGAAAAACGGCGTTCCTCTGATCGTCGAAGGACCGCAATTCAACATCTGGCGCGCCCCCACGGACAACGACCGCAACATCAAAGCCAAGCTCCACGCCAACGGCTACAGCTGCGCTCAGCACCGTCTCGAAGACGTCGTCCTCCTGACCGGACGCAAAAACGAAACCCGCGTCAAAGTCACCGCGCGCCTCGCCGCGCCCGTCCACCGCTGGGGATTCCTCTGCGAATACATCTACAACTTCCAGCCCGACGGCTCCTTCCGTCTGGACTTCTCCGCCAAGCTTCAGGACGCCGGACTCGAACTTCCGCCCCTCCAGTGCGTCGGTTTTGAAATGACGCTCCCCGAAACCGTCACCAAAGCCGCCTGGTTCGGGCTCGGGCCCGGCGAAGCGTATCCCGACTCCAAAGAAGCCCAGAAGGTCGGCTACTACAAGCTCCCCGTCGAGGCTCTTTCCACGAGCTACACCTACCCGCAGGAAAACGGCAACCGCCACGAAGTCCGCCGCGCCGCGTTCTACGACGACAAAATGTGCGGAATTCTCGTTTCCGGCGCTCCGCTCTTCGACTTCTCCGCGCACCATTACACCGCGCAGGCACTCGAAGAGGCGAAACACCCGCACGAGATCGAATACTGCGACGAACTGGTTCTGAACCTCAACTGGAAATCCGCTCCGCTCGGCTCCAACTCCTGCGGACCGCTTCCGGAAGACAAGCTCCTCATCAAGCCCGGCGACTTCAAGTTCTCCATGAACTTCCGCGGTTTCGCCGGAGCCGAACTCGACGACAAGACCTTTTTCACCATGATCTGAGGCTCCGTCGATGAAACTTGAACCGAGAATGATGCTGTGGAGCGACCGCAAGGCCGCTCCCGGCGAAACCGATTCGTTCCAGCCCTATCTCACGCCCTGTCTCCTGCCCGGCGACAAAGTGCGCGGCTGCGTCATCGTCCTCCCGGGCGGCGGCTACCACGCCCGCGCCCCGCACGAAGGCGGCGTGGTTGCGGAACGATTCAATTCGCTCGGCTTCCACGCTTTTGTTCTGGAATACCGTGTTGCTCCGTACCGCTGGCCCGCCCCGCAGGAGGATGCGCTCCGCGCCGTCAAGATTGTCCGCGCCCATGCGGACGAGTGGAAAATCAAGCCCGACAAGATTGCGGTTCTCGGTTTTTCCGCCGGCGGACACCTTGCCTGTTCGACGGGCATTGTGTTTGACGAAATCAAAGCGGACAACGGCGACGAATGCGATTCCGTCTCCGCGCGTCCGGACATGCTGATTCTCTGTTATCCGGTGATTACATGTCAGGAGGGCAAAGCACACTTCGGTTCTTTCCAGCAGCTTCTCGGCACGGAGGATCACGCCGCCTACGCTCCGTATTCGTGGGAAACGCGTGTCCGTCCGGATACGCCTCCGGCCTTCCTCTGGCACACCGCCGAGGACAGTGCCGTTCCTGTGGAAAACACGCTGGAATTTGCTTTGGCTTTGCGCCGTCAAAAAATTCCGTTTGAGACGCACATTTTCCCCTACGGTTATCATGGTTTAGGTCTTGGCACGCACCCCGACTTCCCTGAAGTCCGCGCCTGGCCCGACCTCGCCGCCGTCTGGATGCGCAAGCTCGGATTCTGACGGAAGAGGATTCAAGAAAGTCCCGGATATCCGATGACTCTCTTGAATCCGTCTGTAACAAAAAAAAATATATAGAAAAATAAGAGCTTGACATCTTTCCAAACAAGAGTATTGTAAGAACGAAACTCCTTTTGCGGCGAATAAGAAAACAAATATAACAAGGTGTTGTCATGGGAATGATTGAAGGATTCAGAATACAGAATTTCCGGGCGTTGAAAGATGTTAAGCTTGGAAGATTATGGAACGAAAACAGTACAGAAAAGCTGTCGCCGATGACCGTTGTCATCGGGAAAAACGGAGCTGGCAAAAGCTCAATCTTTGATGTATTCGGATTTCTCGCCGACTGCTTGAAAAATGGAGTGGAAGAAGCCTGCGACATGAATAAACGCGGCGGCTACGAACGCATCCATTCCAAAGGGACGGACGGTCCGATAAAATTTGAAATATACTACAGGGAACAGCATAATGCACGCCCCATCACTTATGAACTTTCCATTGAGCTCGATGAAGAAGGACGCCCGTATGTATCCCATGAACGCCTCAGACAGAGAAAAAGCGGTCAATCATACGGAAGACCCTACTCATTTTTAAATCTGAAGAACGGGGAAGGATATGTTTGGAAAGGAGAATCTACCAGCAGTCAAGCTGATGAAGAATCTTCAGACAATCCTTCAGATCCAAAAGAGTCTGCAGACAGAGAGCATGTGGAACTGGAAGATAAACGTAAACTCGGAATAGTTACTCTGGGTGCGCTAAAGCAGCACCCGCGTATTACAAAATTCAGGAAATTCATTGAAGGATGGTATTTGAGCTATTTCTCACCGGATGCAGCTCGCAGCTTGCCTTTGGTCGGACCGCAGAAGCTGTTGAATATGCATGGAGATAATTTGGGCAATGTTGTTCAATTTATGGAACGGGAACATAAACGCTCGTTTCAGAATATCCTGCAGCAAATCGCTTCTAAAATTCCAGGAATACAAAAAATTTCTACAGAAAAAACTGCAGACGGACGGCTTCTGCTTCAATTTTTCGCACAGGGATTTGATAAGCCGTTTTTCGCTCAGCAGATGTCTGACGGAACATTAAAAGTGTTTGCCTATCTTCTCCTGCTGGCATCTCCGAATCCGCCTCCGCTTGTTTGCATAGAAGAACCGGAAAACGGACTGTATCATAAACTGCTCGAAACTTTAGTTCTGGAGTTTCGGGAATATGCGACTGGAGAAAAGAACTCTTCTCAGATATTTATAACCACGCATCAACCATATCTGGTCGATAATCTTCAGCCGGAAGAGCTATGGATCCTAGAAAAAGGCGATGATGGATTTTCAACAATTCGCCGCGCCTCCTCGGAGCCCCTCATCAAAAATATGGTAGAAGAAGGCCTGCCATTGGGAAGTCTGTGGTACAGTGATTACCTTGATGCGAAATGAGGTGCATGAATGCATATCGAATTCCTCATTGAAGACAATTCCGGAAAGGAAATGCTGAAACGCCTCATTCCCAAAATTTTATCCGCAGAGCACTCTTACCTAATTCATGGTTATAAAGGAGTCGGCGGAAAAATACCGGCAGGCTGCAAAAACGATCCGAAGGTGGCAAAGAATCGAATTCTGCTCGACAACTTGCCGCGCCTGCTCTCCGGTTATGGGAAAACTTTCCACAGCGCGGGAAAAGATTATCAGGGGGCAGTCATCGTAATTTGTGATTTGGATCGTCGGGACAAAAACTCTTTCGAAGCGGAACTGAATAATCTATTACAGAAATGCACGCATAAACCAAATACTAAATTCTGCCTTGCCATAGAAGAAGGCGAAGCATGGTTTTTAGGTGACCAAGATGCTATTTTTAAAGCATACCCCCATTATAAAAGAAACATTGTTCAAAAATATGAACAAGATTCAATATGCGGTACTTGGGAAACATTAGCAGACGCCCTGTACCCTGGAGGACATTCCGCTCTTTCAAACAAAGGTTATCAAGCCGTTGGCAAAGAAAAAGAGGAATGGGCAAAACGAATCACTCCATGCATGAATGTAGACAACAATAAATCCCCCAGCTTCTGTCATTTCAGGGACACTGTAAGAAATTTAACGCAATAAAGCCTATTTCGAGCAGCCCCTTGCGGGGCTGCTCTCCTTATCATTCGAATTCCGCGAAGCCGGAGGCGGGGACCGCAACCCGGGCAAGACCGGAAACCTCACATTGCAAAACTTCTTCACCGAACGTGTTGAATACAACGCACTTGCGCGGATGCGGAGTCTCAATGAGAAGCTCCGGCGCGTGCGTGGCATTCAGGACGATGTGACGATGCGATGCATTCAGGCGGACGACACGGTCCGTTTCGTAAAGCGCGGTAATCGTCTCCTCCGCGCTCTCCGCGGTTACGACCGGATAGCTGTGCTCCGGATGCTCCGGATACAACTTGCTCTCCTGCAATGTCTTGCGGTGACGCATGCAGAATGACATCCAGAACGCCAGCATGCGCAGATGCGAAGACGGAAGCTCCGTCAGCATGCACGAAATCTGCGGCGTGCTGAAAATGACATTCAGAATCTGAAGCGCAGCGACTTCGGGAGTCTCCTCCTTTGACCAGATCAGCATATCCGAATGCACCGCGGTGTTTCCCGAAAGCAGACGCAGATCAAGCGTGCGCACACGGTTCTGAAGCATGTCGAAAGCGCAATCGGCGGCACGGAAAATATTCCCGAATTTGCGGATCGCAGGGCCGATGTAGCTCTGCCGGAACTCAATCATGATCTCCGGTTTGATCTCACGGAGTCGGCGGATAATCCCCGAAAGCAGAACGTCCACCGCCTCGGGAAGCGAATGAATGTCGCGTCCGGCATAGTTCTCCGCTATCGCGCGGTCGTCGCCGCCGACATGAAAACTGTCGATGAAGTCAAGCTTGAGTCCGTCAAGATCCCATTCGCGGACCACGCGCTCATAAAGTCCCGTGAGATATTCGCGGACTTCAGGGAAGCGCGGATCGAGCACACAGCATTCCGGATCGGAACGCAGGAATTTCTCCTTGAACCGCGCGAAATCGTTCTTCGCGATGCAGCCGACAAACGGAACCGGGAACCAGACCATGTATTTGAATCCGAGTTCATGTGCGCGGAGGACATGGGCGGGCATATCCGGGAACTTCGAGGCGGCGGGAGCCCAGTCGCCGGCATGGGCGAATTTTCCGGGAATCGTCTCGCCGTCAAAGTTCCAGCCGTCGTCGAGAATGACATTTTTCAGGTTGCATTTGGCCGCAAGTTCCAGCTCCTTTTCGAGCTTTTCCGCATAAACGTCGCGCTGGAACTGATACCATGTGGAGTAGAGCGGCAGACGCGCCTGTTCGGGGACGGGTGCCGGAGCATACGCCGGATTCGCCGCATACCATGCCGACACCTCGCGGAGAGCCTCCGAATAGTGGACCGGACGCCGGTCGATCCGGATGGAGAAACGGAGTTCCGCGGCAGGCGGAAGAGGGTCGGAAAACAGGCGGATTTCGTTGATCACCCCGCCCGATTCATGCGGACCGGTTCGGGTGAAAACGGTTCCCAAAGCATCGGAAACGGCGTATGTGATCCGGTTTTCTCCCTCAAGGTTCATATAGGAGAAAACGGGAGCGTTGCGGCAGAGTTTGGTTTCGATCCGTCCCCCGGCCCACCAGTACGGCGGCAGATGATGATACGCGGGATACTGCGCGGTCCAGCGGACCTGAATATCCTTCATCGGCTCGCAGAATGAGAGAGTGAGTTCCGGCGGTCTCTGCGGCCGGGAGGCCGTCAGACTGAAATGCAGAATGGAGAGTCCATTTCCCGGACTCTCCTCTCTGAAGTTGAACATCCAGTCCGCGAACTCGCCTTTGAGTTCATAGACCAACGATGCGGTTTGGATTTTTTCCGTGCGCATGATTGCCTTTTCAGTTTATTTTTCTTCCATTTTGAATTTGCGAAAAGACACTGTTCCTTTTGCATTTTCGATTCCAAGGTACAACCCGGGAGCAGAAACCTCTTCAGGGAACGTCAAAGTCACACTGCGTGCAGTCCAATCCTTCGTTCCAATGCAGGGAAGCGGACACCAGAGACGCGCATATTTCGCACCGGACTTCATCTGGAAAAAGGCTTTTGCCCCGCTCCATTTATTTTCCCCGGGTTCAACATCCATCTTGTATTCAAAGGAAACCTTGAATGTTTTCCCCGCGACATCTTCCGCTTTCAGCTTCAGAACATTCATAACCTGTTTCCCTTCATCTGAATTCATGACCTTCAAGGTCATGCCATCCGAATCACTCCATTCCATGTTTGGAGAGTTCCCGACCTTGTCGAGTCCAACGGGCCAGATTTCAAGCCCCATGAGCGGTGCAAGAGAACCTGCGAGTAAAATTGTGCTGAGCAGTCTTTTCATTTGACGACCTTCCTTTCGTTCAGAAGCATTCTCGCTTCGTATTTTACTGTGACGGGGACTCCCGCCTTGACTTCAATTGTCGCTGTCACCGGAGAATCATGCGAAGCGGAGAAAACAGGATGTCCGTTTTCCATCCGGAGCGAGGATTCTCCCTCAAAACTCCAGTATTTCGGTTTACCGTCCTTAAATTTCAAAGAGAAATCCGCATTTTTGAGCTTCGCGTTCACCAGTTCGAGATTCCGGTATTCCGCCTTGAACTGCTCCCCGGAAGAATATCCGCTCATCAGAGTCAGCGGAAGTGTTCCGCCGCAGTCCGGAATGAACGTAAAATTCAACGCCGTCCACTCCGTCCCGGCTGCGTCGTTCACATTCATCCGGATAAGTTTGCCATCTGCCGTTTTCTCTCGAATATCAATGCGGGGGGCAAATGCTTCGGTGATGCGGACGACCTTGAAACCGGAGCGGTTCTTGTAATTTTCACCGCTTCCGCTCCAGACCAGCTGACTTTTGCGATGTTCTCCATCTGAGTCATTGACCGCAAAGTCCAGCCCGAACCAGTCGTCGTTCCGGACCGGAATACGGATTTCCGCACGCCAGCCGCCGGCGGATTCCGACACCGTACAGGAAACGCCATCCGCAATCTGTTTCTTTTTATGACGCACAAATGTAATCTGCCGCGTCTTCGGTCCATATACCTCTCCTCCGCCAGTGAAGAGAGAGCGGTCAAAAAACAGCTCAATGCTGTCGGTATCCCACCCATCCCCGCCGGGCTTGCCTGGCTGATCATCGCGGACATCAATCGTTGCACGAAGGCAACCTTTCATATCCGCCTGAAGAGTGAGAGTCGCGGAAAAATCTTCCGGAGAAGAGGGTTTTCCATGAAACGCCTTCGCGATCGGGAAGCTTGCCGGAGCGCGTCCAAGAGTGATCATCTCCACAGGATAAACCGTGCGCGTCAGACTGAATTTCGGAAACGCTTTTGCTGAAATCCGCACGGAGGCGCCGCCCGGTTCACATGACTCCACCGGAATTGCAAAGACAAAATCTTTCAGCTCTCCCCAGTTCCCCGATTTTTGAGACGCCGGGGTTCTGAAAGAGGCGGATTCCGCCTGCATCTCGGAGCCGTTCAGTTTTTCGCCGGCAAGGTTCTGCGCGGAAAAAAGCAGACGTTCCGTTCCCCCTTCCCGGGCAAGGAGAACCCGATCGCAGAGAAACACAGCTTCGCAGTAAACCGCTTTGCCGTTCATCCAGGCAATAACTTCCGATTCCTTGACGGAAGAATCCCATTCGATGAACCACGGCTTCGCCGAGAGCGGCAGTCTTTCATTCTCCCTGACCGGATTGCTCATCATGTCGTATACTTTGTGCGGCATCGGAGCGATATTCAGAGCTGTCGGAACCGGAGCGCGGAAATTCCAGACGGCGGAATAAAGGACTCCTTCTCGCCGGAATGTGTACCCCAGAGCGCCGGAAGGCAGCTCATGAGTTGCAACAGGAACTGCGCCCGCCAGGAAGTGGGCCGCCGCGGCATGTGCGGCAAAGCGGGCATCCGGATACCCATCCGCCTGAACAGTTTCTCCACCAGAAATAAACGGACGCCACAAATAGCTCGTAAGGCTCTGGAAGTGTGTCGGCGTGGAACCGACGCACCCTTCCCCCATGTCGACGATCAGGTGACGCGTGATATCTTCGGGAAGCGTGCGCCCGGCATAATCGCTCGCCGGCATCCAGTTCGGAATGACGTAGTAGTTTTCTCCATTCCAGAGACCGGATTTATAACCGTACTTCTTCAGATTTCCGATAAGTTTCCGGCGAGCATCCATTTGCGAAACCGGCGTGGATTTGTCAAGCTGGGCATAGGGATGGATCGTAAGGGCATCCATATACCTGTCCGCTCCCTGTTTCAGACACTGTCCGATAAAATCATCAATGTTCACCCCGAAATCGGAAGTGGAGCACAGTCCCAGAACGACTGCCGCCGGATCCGCTTTCCGGATCTCTTCCGAAGCCGCTTTCATATACTCCATATAGGTGGCGGACGGAAGATAGAGATTCGACTCGTTCAAAATCTCGTAATATTTGATGCGTCCCTTGTAGCGCTTTGCAACAGCGGAAACATAATTCCGCCAATCCGAAAGCTGCGGACGGAAGAAGCGGATTCCCTTGAAACGCTGGGCAAAGTAAAAGCTCATCGGGACTTCCGTTCCGCGCGGATTCCCTGAACGATCGCGTCTGCGCGCCCATTCGGGGATAAACCGGTCGACACCGCGCCCATCCTGGAACAGACATCCAATGACACATATGACATCCGTTCCGGTCTTTTCCGCAGATTCAATCTGATAGTCTGTCAGCCGCCAGTCAAAACGTCCCTCTTCCGGCTCAACCACCCGCCATGCGGCAACAGCGCCATCCCAGCTGCGGTGGACATTTCCGCCGGCAAGGCGGATCTTCCGGATCAGAGACGGAGTCTGCCCATACCGGCTTGCATATCTCAAACCATCTCCCGCGGGAGTGTACGATCCGGTTGTTCCGATCCGGAAACCTGTTTCCGTTTTACGGCGCGGAGTGCGAACCGCAACAAATCTTGCGGCGGAAAGATACGATTCATCATCAAGCCGGACCCGGTTGAAGCCGATCGTTTCCGGTTGTTTTGTCCAGTCCCGGACAAACTCCGGCGTCGTGATTCGTGGCTGGAGAGAAGAATAAATCTGATACGAACCATAGGGCGGTTTTCCCTTGAATGAAAAAGGGATGCTTTTCAAAACGCCTTTTTCAAATTCAAAAACGATGTTCTGTTTCGCCAGATCCTTTCCATGAAAATCATCGTGCAGGACAAGCGATGTTTCTTTCCGGAAATCCGAAAAATATGAAATTCCGAGTATGCTTCCGGAAATCTCCTCGGGTTCCTCATAAAGATTATCATCGGTCTTTATGGTGAACTCCATCGGCTCTCGCGGAGAATACGGCGAAGCCTTTTTTCCCTCTTCCACCTGAATATCATCCAGCAGAACTGCTGTTGTGCTGCCGGCACCCAAATAAATTCGAACCAGAAAAGCGGTATTGTCTTTGTTTTTGTAAAAAAAGCTGTGCCGCTCCCACTGACCGCCGGGCTGAACCTGGAATTTTTGCGAAGTCACTGTCTTTTCCCGCGCGGCATTTGCAAAACCGGTATCCGGAAGCAGACGTCCGCCCGCATCGTAACGGAGCTGGCGTTGACAGGTGAAAAGATTGAGAAAAAAATTGGCCCTTCCCGGTCCTTCCCGCTTCATGGAAAAAGAGACTGTATACCAGGTATTTTTCTTTATCGGCATCACGGCGCTCGAAACGACCGTTTCCATTAGACCCGGCTTGCAATCTATGCGCAAAACACGTTGTCCGGTTGCCGCATCCCCCACGGGGAAAGAAACATTCTCCGGAAACGGCGCGCGCTTGTCATCAAGAACCCTTGCCCAGGTATGGGAATTCCATCCCGCGCCTTCAAGCTCAAAACTGGAATTGTAAACTAAATTTGATGCATACAATTCCACAACTCCGGCAAAAAAAGCCAGACCGATTGCAATCTCCTTGATTTTCATTTTCATCTCCCTTGTCAGTTGTTTTTTCTATATCCCCACGGATAGTCAGTTTCTTTCAACCGAAACATCCGCGACATGGAAGCGGGGCCGCCATGCCCGTCCGAGTAAAGCAGATTCGCCGTCAAACCGGGATGGCGAAACTCAACGACTCCGCGCCACTGATCCTGCTCCTTCTCTGGATATATCCCAAAATTAGGATAGCTCGTACCCGTTCCGTCATGATACATATCCCCGTAAAGAATCCGTTCCGAAGCGCTGCGAATGCGGGCAAGATTCCTCCATGCGGCATTGCTTACATAATAATTCATGCCGAAATCATGACTGGCCTCAAACTTATACGGATCTGTTACCGGACAGGCAAACGGTCCTATCGCCTTTTTCAAAAGACCAGACACATAACCGGGGAGCCCTGCTCCCCTGTGTGCAAAATCTTTGTTGACCTTGTTGTAGTAAACACACAGAGAATCCTGCCAGGAACGAAATCCATCAATTTCCCCTGTGGTGTTCGCCCGGACATGCGGCAGAAAATCCGCATTATCCCCCGTATAACTCAAAGTGTAAGTATGCAGCTGCTTCAGATTGCTGAGGCATTGTATCGCCCGGGCCTTGTCGCGCGCCGATTTCAGCGCGGGCAGCAGCATTCCGGCGAGGATTGCGATGATCGCAATTACCACGAGGAGCTCTATAAGGGTGAATTTCTTTCTTTTTCCTGACATTTTGCTTTCCTTTCTGCTTTTCTTTTTGTTTTCTCGTGCTATGTTATACATTATACCATATTTTCAAAAAAACGCAATAGGGGAAAGGGTATGCTTTATGGTAAATATAGATATGCGGTTTGGTCCTGTTCAAAACCTGAGGTGCTGCTTCCGTACAGTCGGAGAACGCGGCGAGGACAAACTCGGTCTTGGAATCATACATAAAACGGATAAAAAGAATTGCTGTCCGCCTCCTGAATCCTTCGCTTTTTTTGCAATTTGCCTCGTTCTCCAAGGAGACGGAGAATATGTTGACTGGGAAACGAAAAAATCTTATCCGCTCCATGCGAACAGCTATTTTCTGCGCATTCCGGGCGTGATGCACCGGATGCGCATTAAGCAGGAAAGCAACTGGGTCGAATTATTCCTGTCTCTCGGCTGCAACGCCTACCCTTATTTCCGCACCTACTGCAACACCTTGCCGGAAACGCCAACCGGGAAGTTCTCGCCCGATGACGAATGGTGCCGGAAATACCTTGATCTGGAAAAAGAGCTTCAGCACTACCCGGAACGTTATCTTCTGGATATGGTCCCCCGCTTTTTTGAACTGGCAGCAAAAGTTATCCGCAAGCACGACGACAGCAATGCGACGGTAACTCTCATGAAAAAAGCATGCGCGTGGCTCTGCGCCGATTTCCGCACTCCGTGCAACATACAGGCCTTCTCACGTGAAAACGGATGGGGATACGAAAACTTCCGCAAGAAATTTGCGGAGATCGTCGGCATGTCACCCAATCACTACCGGACAAGCCGCCGTATCGCCGCGGCCCGCGCACTCCTCCTCCGCCGCAACATGACCGTCGCGGACATCGCCGAATCGCTCGGGTACTGCTCCGCACACGAATTCTCCGCAAAGTTCAAACAGAAGACCGGAATGACGCCCACCGAATTCCGGAATTCCGGGGAAATGCTCTGATTCTTTCCATCAGAAACTTGATTTTCCCGTTTCCCGATGTATCTTAACAGTTTTCAACGAAAACAACACAGGATTCTCAACATGAACAACGGAATCATCGAACGGCTCTTTCATCTGAAAGAGAGCAAGACAACACTGAAGACCGAACTGCTCGCGGGTGTAACGTCATTCCTCGCAATGGCGTACATCCTCGCCGTCAACCCCGCCATCCTCGGCGTGACCGGCATGGACAGAGGCGGCGTCTTCGTCGCAACCGCGCTTGCGGCATTCGCCGGAACCATCATCATGGCGTTCAGCGCAAACCTCCCCCTCCTCCTCGCTCCGGGAATGGGACTCAACGCTTACTTCGCCTATACAGTAGTCGCTCAGATGGGCTACTCCTGGCAGATCGCGCTTTTCGCCGTCTTCCTCGAAGGATTCATCTTCCTCATACTCTCCCTCACCAAAGTGCGTGAAGCCATCTTCAACGCCATTCCCGCCCCCCTCAAAACCGCGGTCGGCGTCGGAATCGGTCTCTTCATCGCATTCATCGCCCTGCAGAATGCACACATCATCGTCAACAACGACGCCACTCTCGTCAGCTTCCAGCACTTCACCAAAGAAAACATCTCCACGCACGGAATCTCCGCGATCCTCGCAATGGTCGGCGTGCTCATCATCGCCTTTCTGAATCAGAAAAAGATACGCGGAAGCATCCTCATCGGCATCCTCGTGACCTGGGGGCTCGGAATCATCGCACAGCTCACCGGACTCTATCAGATCAAACCGGAACTCGGCTGCCACTCCATGCTGCCGACTCTGAGCGTCGATTCCATGCTCGCTCCCTTCCACGGATTCGGAAAACTCTTCGGACAGGCGTTCAACGTCTCCGCATGGACCCTCAAGGGCGCCGACGTTTCCGGAGGGCTCCTCGTCGGTTCCGTCAACTTCCTCGTCGTGATGTTCGCATTCCTCTTCGTCGATCTCTTCGACACGCTCGGCGTGCTCATCGGAGTCTGCGGAAAAGCCGATATGCTCGACAAGGACGGACGCCTCCCGCAGATCCGCGGAGCTCTTCTCTCCGATTCCATCGCGACCTCCGTCGGCGCGCTCTTCGGCACCTCCACGACAACCGCCTATCTGGAATCCGCAACCGGCGTTTCCGAAGGCGGACGCACGGGACTGACCGCCGTCACCGGCGCAATCCTCTTCCTCGTCGCTCTGCTGTTCGCGCCGATCTTCCTCGCAATCCCCGCGTTCGCAACCGCTCCCGCGCTCATCATGGTCGGTCTCTACATGATGGAACCGATCCGCAAGATCGACTTCTCCAACCTGTATGAGGCCCTGCCCGCTTACGTCACGATCATCTCCATGCCGTTCGCATACAGCATCTCCGAAGGAATCTGCCTCGGAGTCATCGCATGGGCTCTGCTCAACTTCGCGGGAAGAACCGGAAAGAACACGCCGCTGATCTACGTCCTCGCCGTGCTCTTCATCCTGAAGTACATCTTCCTTTGATGCGCGTTCTTCACACATCCGACTGGCACATCGGGCACCAGTTCCACAACCGGAAGCGCGACGACGAGTTCGCCGCGTTTCTGAACTGGATTCTCAACACGGTCAAGGAGCGCAAAATCGACGCGCTCATCGTCGCGGGGGATGTCTTCGACTCCTCCGCCCCCCCGAATTCCGCCGTCCGTCTCTACTATGAATTTCTCCGCGAACTTCAGGCGACACCGTGCCGGGCGGCGGTCATCACCGGCGGCAACCACGATTCGCCGTCTTTCCTGAACGCCCCGCGCGAACTGCTCCGCTCCGCGTTCCCCATCTACATTTTCGGCTCCGCTTCCCCCGAACCGGAAGAGGAAGTCATCGCTCTCCGCAACGAATCCGGGGAACCGGAACTCGTCATCGGCGCCGTTCCCTACCTGCGCGACGCCGACCTTGTCTCCCTCGTCTTCGGAGAAAATCTCGCGGATCACGAAAAAAAAGTGATCGCCGGACTCCGCAATCATTACCGCCGGGTTGCGGAGAAAGCCGAAGAGCTCCGCGCCGGACGCGACATTCCCGTGGTCCTGACCGGACATTTCTTCCTGACCGGCGGACGCACCGTCCCGAACGACGGAATGCGGGAATATATCGGCGGCATCGGAGCTTTCGACGCCGCGCTTCTTCCGGAAACGCCCGATTACTACGCGCTCGGACATATTCATCAGCCGCAGAAAATCGGAGCCGATCACATCCGCTACTCCGGCTCTCCGCTGAAAATGTGTTTCTCGGACGCCGCCCCGCGCACAGTCTGCGAAATTGAGTTCACCGGACGCACACCACATATCGCAGAACTTCCGGTTCCGCAGTTCTCGGACATCCGCCGTCTCTGCGGAAACTGGGAGGAACTCGAACCGCGGCTGGAAGCCGTTGCCGCTTCGGAAAAAGAAATTCTCTGTGAGGTCACCGCGAACGATCTTTCCGGCGCGGAACTCGTCTCCCGGACGGACGCCCTGTTTCAGAAGCGCATGAAGAATTATCCCCTGATTCTCCGCTCCGCGAAAACGGAGGTTCACGCCGTCAAAGCCATCACCCCGGAACAGGTTGCGGAAATGACGGAATCGCAGATTTTCGAGCTCCGCCTCAAGCGGGAAAACCTTCCGGATGCGGATGCGAACGCTCTGCGCGACCTTTACCGTCAAGCCGTTCTCGCGGTAAAAGAAGAAAACGCTTGACTTTTCCGGGAAACGGTGCTATGGTTAGCCAACCATCAACCATAAGGGGGGAATCATGCTGAAAGTCTATTACTGGAACGTCTGTCCGCATTGTCACAAGGCAATGGAGTTTCTCCGCAGCCACAACATTCCGTTTGAGGCACTCGACATTGAAGCGCAGCCGGAAGACGTGGTCAAAAAAGTCGTCGACGTCAACGGCGGAGACGACTGGGTCGTTCCGACCATGGAGTACAACGGTCAATGGCGTCCGGGGCAGGTCTTCGACGCCGCCAAGCTCGAATCCGACCTTCATGCCTGGGGTCTGATGTAAAAAGGGAACCGCAAAAAATTCAGCGAAACGGCGGGAGTGCGAAACTCCCGCCGTTTCATGTATTCTCAAATCAGTAGCGGATTTCAAAGAACGGAGTGCCGTTTTTGAGCTTGTAGGTGTCAATGCTCAAAACGAGTTTGCCGTTCTCCAGTTTGCACGGAAGTTCCGCAAAACGCGTTCCGTCGAGATGCAGCGCGTAAACTTTCGGCGGTGCGGTGCGGGTCGTCGCAAGTGCGACGTCGCACTGAATCGACTCGACCAGAACCGGAAGCTCACCCGGATTCACACAGCAGAACATCGACGCGTTTTCAAACGTCATGTTCGTGTTGAACGCATTCGTCGCAACCGTCAGGAGAATGTGCGACGCCTCTTTCAGATTCTCATCCGCTTTCAGCGATGCGGCGGCGACCGATACGGCTGAAGGGACTTCGCCGACCGAAAGAACCGGAAGCGAAACCTGCTGTCCCGGCTTCAGAATCGCTCCCTCGAGACGCGGCGTGACAACGGTCATTTTTTTGTGCAGGGCATCCAGTGTCAGTTCGCCCGTTTCACTCTGATAGAGGCGTTTCGACCAGTCGGTCCTGTTTCCCGGAGGAAGAATTTTCTCCTTCCGCAGCCGCTCCGCGAACTTCGGGAAAAGCATCCCGTCAGAATTATCCGCGCTGACATACCACGAGGTCACCTGCAGCGGCGAAAACGATTCCGGCTCAAACATCAGATCCGGTTTCGCGCTCCCGACTTTCATCAGAGGTTTGCCTTCCGGATAGAGAATCCCGACTTTCGTCAGCATCGAAAGCTTGCCGTAATCGTCGCCGATCGCCGCAAGATAATTCTTCGGGAAAAGATTTTTGTTTTTCAGCAGAACCCCGACCGAATGCGGAGCCTCCTTCACATCGCCGCGCAGAAACGCGAATCCGGCGACGACCTCCGAAGCGCGGGAAATCGGATCCATGCCGTGCTCGAAACACCAGAGCGGATCAACCGAAAGCCGGACCGTGCTCGAGTGCGGGGTGAGGTCATCCCAGCCCTGAAGCGCCGCGTAGGAACCGAAGTAGAGCCCGCGTTCGTGGCGGTAGCGGTTGAAGGAGCTGTGCGAATATTCCGTAATCATGTACGGGCGGTCAAGAAAGCGCGCCATCGCGGCGGCGCGGAAATAGCTCGAATTCAGCGAACTGCTCTGATCAACCGTCGTATCCAGGTTCACTCCGCCCATGAAGACGGCGCCTTTGCTCTTCTTCGCAAGATTCCGCGTCGGGTGCGGGTTCGGGTGCGCGAAGTAGGTGTGCTGGGCAATTGCGGGCATGAGCGAACGCGCGGGAATCTCCATGGTCCGCATGATCATGTCCCAGAGGTTGAAGAGTCCGGGATATCCGGCGGCGCGGACCGTTTCAAAATACCAGGTCGTCATTTCGCGCATGGTCGCGATCAGGAAATCGCCGGTATCGCGCGCGGCGCCGTCGCCCTTGCGCAGGACGGTTTCGCTGATCTTTCCGGCGGATTCAAACGTCGCATCCGCTCCCCAGACTTTGCGCAGAGCCTCTTCGGTTCCGTACTTTTTGCGCAGCCAGTTCCGGAACGGCTTTTCAAACTGAACCATCGTGTGCTTATGCGCAAGGATGAAATCCTGTTCGTTGAAAAAATTGACGAACGCAACCGCCGGTTCATCTTTGAGTTTCGTTTTCGTATACGGATTCTCCCGGTTCATCAGATACTCGACAGCCACCTTCCAGTGGTTGCGGTACTCCGGATCGAAGAGAAGCGAAGTCTTGAACGACTCTCCCGGTCCCTGACGGTACGCCATCGAGAAACCGGGCGCGTTCATGAGGTCGATGTTGACGTAGATTCCGCGGTCCTTGAAGCATTTCAGCAGATAGTCGAAACGGTCGACGTTCCCCTTGTCGAACTCAATCTCGGCCGCTGTCTGCGGAAGCCCCGCCTGCGCAATCGTACGGTGCGGCGGATAGTGAATCTTGAATCCCATCAGGTAGCGGCAGAGATAATGCAGACGGACCAGATTGTAGCCCTGCGCCTCCACGGCGTCCGCGAAACGCTCGATATCCGCCTTCGTCCAGAGATCCGCACGGTGACGCCAGAACGCAGGCTCAAAATTCATGCCGAAAAAGCGGACCGGTTCCCCCGGCTTCCGCTCAAACGCAAATTTTCCCTGTTCATTCACAATGACTCTTCCGTATGTTCCCGCCGGAACGCGCGCTCCGCGGAGAGCGGAAAAATCAAGGGCGGTTCCCTTTTTCGCCACCCAGCGGTCGTTCGCCACCGGACGGTACTTCGCCGATTCCGTGACGACGAACAGCCGGCGGCCAGCCTCCGGATCCGGATTGTAGGGAACCGCGCCGCAGACGAAACGGCAGCCCTTGCTTCCCGCGCGGATCTTGACGGCAAGCGTGTTGACGCCCTTCTTCACCGGAATGTTGAACACGTGGTCTTCCGGCTTGAACTCGTGACTCAGATTGCCGTGAGGTTCGGTCGTATAGACCTGTTTTCCGTTCACGGAAGCAGTGAACCACCAGTCGGCGGACATGCCGAGCTGCATGAACCCGTCCGCCGGAGAGGTGAAGGTGTTTGTGAATTCAAACATGCTGTCCGCGGCAGGCTTTTTCCCGTCGACAAGAATGGTATGCGCATTGTTCTGAAGCCGGACAGTTTCCCCGTTCAGCTTCCATTCCGGCGCAAGTGCAAGCGGCAGGACTTCCGGAGCCTCGGAAAAAACAACCGGACCGAAAAAGAGGTCGCCCCCCTCCGGATATGCGGCAAGCAAGGTCCGCGGGAGAACGAAGTTCGGTTTCGCCGGCGGCTCGAGCTCCATCGTGAAATTAAGCGTGAAAAGCTGCCATTCCGGAGTAATGCGCAGCGTGCGTCCGGCGCTCTGGCCGAGAACCGAATACGGCGAGCCGCCCAAAGCAGGCAGAAGAGAAATGTCGCCCGTCTTCGTTCCTTTGCAATAGAACTGAATCCGGTATTTTTTCCCTTTTTCCAGGGGTTTGTTGTAGATGAAGTTCAGCTGAATCGCATGAGACGGAGCGCCTGGAGCAATCTGTTTCAGCGAAATTTTCAGGGCGGACGCCCCGTCCGGAGTCTTTTCGGAAGAGAGCGATTTTCCCACAAGCGAACCTTTTGCCGCATAGGCATGAATCCGGTCCCCCATCAGATCGCGCGGAGTTCTGAACTCCCACTGTTTCAGATCCGCCGCGCCGCCGGCAAGAAACGCGGCGCAGAGAAATGCGAGAAGAAGACGTTTCATTTCATCCTCCTGTCATTTCGTTTCATCGGAAAGCATAACCGGACCGAAGAATAGTTCGGCGCCTGTGGGATACCCGGCAAGCAGCATGCGCGGAAGAGCGTAGTTGCTGTCGGCGGCCGTCAGCTCCGGCGTAAATTCAAGCGAGCAGAGCTGCCACTCCGTTGTCACATTCAGGCTTTTTGAGGCCTTTTTGCTCAGGGTTTTATACGGAGCGCCGCCCTGCGCGGCAAGCAGTATGATTTTTCCGGCGGCCGTTCCCTTGCAATAGAACTGAAGACGGTAGGTCCGTCCGGTTTCCAGAGGCTTGCAGTAAATGCAGTTCAGCTGAATCGCATGAGACGGAGCGCCTGGAGCAATCTGTTTCAGCGAAATTTTCAGGGCGGACGCCCCGTCCGGAGTCTTTTCGGAAGAGAGCGATTTTCCCACAAGCGAACCTTTTGCCGCATAGGCATGAATCCGGTCCCCCATCAGATCGCGCTCAGAATCGAAATTCCAGGTTTTGAGTTCCGCGGAGAATGCGAGAAGCGCCGCGGAAGCAAATGTGAGTGTCAGAAGTTTTTTCATATTTCAACCTTTCTATGTTATTGTTTCTGATACGGATACCAGTTTCCGACCGCCCAATTCCTGCGCCACTCCCGCGCAACCGACGACGGACCGTGCGCTCCGACGTGACCATCGAAAAAGAGCACGTTGACACGCATGTTGTGCGAATAGGGGATTCCGCCACGCGACACCAGATAATCCGGATTCGCGGGATCCACGACCTTGTCGCCCGCGGCATAGTTGTATACGGACAAATCCCATACTCCCTCCGCGTTGACCGCGTCTCTCTTGCTGCGCGATTCAATCCAGAACACCTTCGAGGAAGGCATCTGAACCTTCTTGGCGTGAAGCGCCTTGTAGTCGTTTTCCAGAGTCGTTTCAGAGCTGTTCAGCGTATAGAAACTCGGGCGCACACATCCGTTGTACTGCGCCCATTCACCGCTTGCCCCGGAACATTCGTTGCAATTCCAGTTCGCAACTTCCGGACAGAGATTCTTCTTCGGAACCCACATGTCCTTCCAATTTGTTTTGCCCAGAAAGAGTTTCAGCAGTTCAAGCGAGTGTTTTCCGGTGTTGTACCACGGTTCCTTGTATGAGCCGCCCTCCACTTTGACATACGGGATCATGATGTCCTGATTGTCGCCCAGGTACATCATCGACGCGGTTCCGAGCGTCTTCATATTTCCCGTGCAGGTGATTCCCCGGGCTGTTTCCCTGGCCTTGTTCAGCGCCGGCAGAAGCATCGCCGCCAGGATTGCGATGATCGCAATTACCACGAGGAGCTCCACAAGCGTGAATTTTTTGAATTCCATCACTGAAAACGGGGTGAACGCATATTTTGTTTTCATCGTGTTGCCGACCTTTCGTTTGTTGTTGAACACTTGCTTTCATTACTTCCGGTTCATGTCTTTCATTATACCACAAACCCGCGGATTTGGCAAGAGGCGAAACCGAAAAAAACATGAACGAAATATGAACAATGAAACTTGAAATCTTTTTTTGCACATGCTACAGTAAAAAAAACGGAGAGTGAAAAATGAAAAAAGTTACCATGGATGACGTCGCCCGGGAAGCCGGATGTTCACGGGCGCAGGTGTCGCGCATGCTCAGCGGGAAATCGTATGTGGCGGAGGAGCTGCGCGTGCGTATTCAGGCGGCGCTCAAACGGATGAACTACCGCAACCGCGCAAACCGGCACCGGATACGACTTGCGATCATTGTCAAGGAATTGATCGGACTGTTTCAGAACAGGCTCCTCGATGCGCTGATGAAGGATATACTCCGCCGGAAATGGGAATGCTGCATCATCCCGGAACAGAATAAAACGCTCGTCTCGGAGCGCTTCTACGACGGAGCGGTGTGTTCGGTGTACGCGCGCGAATGGGCGCGGAAATGGGCGGAGGAACGCGGCATGCCGCTCGTCATGCTGAACAGCTACGGAACCACGTTCGACAACATCTGCACCATTGATCCGGACACTTACGATGAATCCCGGCGGGTTCTTGAGCATCTGAAGTCTCTCGGACACCGCCGGATCGCGCGGATTCACTTCTGCGCTGAAAAAAAGCTGCCGCGCGGCGGCGACGCTTTTCTGGAAGCGGCTTCTGATCTGAATCTCGCGGAGGTGCGGAATTTTTCGATTAATGAAACAAAAGTATGCCTCAAGGATACCATCCGTCCCATACTGGAGCAGGGGTTCACCGCGCTCTTCATGATACATCAGCACCTTGCCGTCCGGGCGGCCAAAACCATTCAGGACGCCGGATTCCGCATTCCGGAAGACGTCTCGCTCATCACCTATGAGAACCCCGGCATTTCCGAATATCTCACGCCGCCGCACACGACGCTGGATTTCGATTATTCCGCGATTGCGAAACGCGCACTCGACGAACTCCGTCTGCGTATTCTCGGCAAGGAGGGAACGGGCGGCGTCATTCCGGTTCCGAACAAACTCATCGTCCGCGGCTCGACCGGTCCCGCGCGGCGGGAAAGCGGTTTTCCGCCAGCCCGTGGCTAAAAAATCCGGCGAAAAAAAAGACATGCCGCTTGATTTTTCGGAAAAATGTGACATATTTATTCATGTTCGTTATCAACTTGCCAAACGAAAGGAATCACAAGATGGTAAATTACAAAGACCTCGGTCTTGTCAACACCAAAGACATGTTCGCAAAAGCCATGAAAGGCCAATATGCGATCCCGGCGTTCAACTTCAACAACATGGAACAGCTCCAGGCGATCATTTCCGCTTGCACGGAAATGGAATCCCCGGTGATTCTCCAGGTTTCCAAGGGCGCCCGCAACTACGCGAACCAGACCCTCCTCCGCTACATGGCTCAGGGCGCGGTCGAGTACTCCAAAGAGATCAGCAACGGCAAAGGCGCCATTCCGATTTGCCTCCACCTCGACCACGGTGATTCCTTCGAGCTCTGCAAGAGCTGCATCGAATTCGGCTTCTCCTCCGTCATGATCGACGGCTCCGCTCTTCCGTACGACGAGAACGTCGCCCTGACCAAGAAAGTCTGCGACTTCGCTCACCAGTTCGGAGTCTGCGTCGAAGGCGAACTCGGCGTCCTCGCGGGCGTTGAAGATGAAGTCGCTTCCGAAGTCTCCCACTACACCAAGCCGGAAGAAGTGATCGACTTCGTCACCAAGACCGGCGTTGACTCCCTCGCGATCTCCATCGGCACCTCCCACGGCGCGTACAAGTTCAAACCCGAGCAGTGCACCGTCGACCCGAAGACCGGCCGCCTCGTTCCGCCGCCGCTCGCGTTCGACGTCCTCGAAGCCATTGAAAAGAAGCTCCCGGGCTTCCCGATCGTTCTCCACGGCTCCTCCTCCGTTCCGCAGGAAGAAGTCGACATCATCAACGCCAACGGAGGCGCTCTCAAGGCCGCTGTCGGCATCCCGGAAGAAGAACTCCGCAAAGCCGCAAAGTCCGCTGTCTGCAAGATCAACATCGACTCCGATTCCCGTCTTGCCATGACCGCCGGCATCCGCAAAGTCTTCCACGACAAACCGGCAGAGTTCGACCCGAGAAAGTACCTCGGACCGGCTCGTGACCGCATGACCGCTCTCTACAAGCACAAAGTCGTCAACGTTCTCGGCTCCGCCGGACACGCTTACGACAAATAATCGGATCTGCCTAGAGATTACGATCATTGCACAAAGGGCTCCGCTCCCAAAGGGCGGGGCTCTTTCTATTTAAATGTTTCAGCGTCCATAAAATACGGGTTCGGATGCCGGAACGACCGCGTTTCACTTTTACCCGATGCGGCTGTCGCATGGGTGTTTTTTTACAAAACAACGTTTTTTAACACAGAAAGTCCACAAACAACAATGATTGAGCTGGACACCCAAACGCGGACCATCCTCTGGATTGGTATCGGAATTTACACTCTCACCATGCTCGTCATCGGATACATTTCCGGAAGACGGGTTAAAGACATGAACGACT
>ERZ1026894.770-NODE-770-length-21676-cov-31.425420_pt1 | contig 21676 bp, 10 predicted proteins | sample MGYA00380177_ERZ1026894 | MGnify/ENA primary metagenome ERZ1026894 (study PRJEB33269, sample SAMEA4719813) | human gut metagenome | biome: human-associated habitat; feature: organic feature; material: feces | place: Cameroon | collected 2013-10 ... | reverse complement strand
GAACCTTAGCCACACGAACGGCAGGAACCACGTTCATCGCCCAGCGGAACTTGAACTTCACGCTGCGAGGACGAGCCTTTCTATCAAGTACGATTCCGAGATTGGTACCTGTCAGTTTATCCTCATCCTTACTATTCAGAAGCCAGCCCGCACGCTCGCTCTCGTTTTCTGCCTTCTCGGCATCAGTCATATCACCCTCGAAAGAATACTCAATCTTACCAATCTTGCATTCCACATTGGCAGAAATCAAACTCTCGAAAGCACGCTTATCGTATGATTCTGAATTTTCGATTTCTACAGTTGGTTCCTTGATGTCAATCTGCTTACCATAACCAAACTGTTTTATGGTAACGGTGCGGCGCTGACCGTTATCGCCGATAAAGGCGATATCGGTAGTACGGCGTCCGTTCATCAGAGTAGAGTCAACTACCACAGTTGCAGTAGTAGAACCCACGCCATTGGCAGGAGTGAGCATCAGCCAAGGCTCATCCACGTTAGCCACCCAATTCTGTGAGGCAGCAATGGCAAGCTGTTCGCTACCGCCCTCAGCTGCTATTTCAATCTGCTCCTTGTCGATGGCGAGTCCTCCAGGGATATCTACATCATCGCTATCGCTGCAGGATGCAGTCATCAGACCTGCACCCAGAACGAGGAGCCATGTAAGTTTATTAATATATTTCATATTATCTTACTTTCTATTCGTTTAATTTTCGAGATCCAAAGCATCGCAACCGCGGATGTCCTGATTCTTGTCGTAGAACAGCTTATACATACCTGCCTTGATGTATGCGCAGACGCTGGTTACATCGATAGAGATGTTAGGGTTGTCTGCGATATTCAGGATATAAAGGTGAGAGGTCAGTGTCTCTTCTACCTTACGGATATCGTTGGAACCAATCTGGAACTGGATCAGGCTCGGACAGGTTGTGATTCCTGTAGGCCATGTACGCAGGCAACGCTGGTCGGTCTTCTCATCACGCTGGTGGTTGATGGCAAAGGCACGGAGCACGGCACTGTTCAATGGCTGGGTTGGCACCTCGGTGAAGCAGTTGTAGCTCAAGTCCATATTGGTAATGTATGGCAATGTGGTTGAGCGGAAGTCATCAGAGAGGGATGTCAACTTGTTGAATCGGAGGTCGATGACCTGCAGCAGATAAGCCTTCTTGCCCTTGATGGAACCCTTAGGGATGGTACGCATCTGGTTGCCGCTCAAATCGATGGTTGTGATTGGCGAACCGGCAGTAAACAGCTCTGAAGGGAACTTCTCGATCTTGTTGTTCGAGAGAGTAACGGTTGCTGCATTGATACCCTTGTAGGTACCATGACTATTATCTACACCTGTAATCTCGTTGTAAGAGAAGTCTACAGAACCCATCTCGCGAACAGAACTTGCATCGAAGATATTCGGAATCTTCTTCAGTTTGTTGTGGGCGAAGGTCAGACTCTCTACGTCATCTGTAAAGGCACAGAGATTAGCAGGAACCTCCTCAATCTGGTTGTTGTTCAGATAGAGTGAAGAAAGCGCTACCTCAGAACCGAACGGATGCAACTTCTTGATGTTGTTGTAAGCCAGGTCGAGCAAACCGAGGTTCACCATCTTGCTCAAGGCAGATGACTCTGGGAACTCCTCCAGGTTGTTGTAGCTCATATAGAGAATCTGGAGTGTCTTACCGGTCTTCTCATTAGCCAGACGGGTCCAGTCGTTTCTCAACTGGTTGGCTGAGATACCCTTGCATCGTGCCAGGTTCATCGCCTGCAATTTAGGGAGATTATAGTAGAAGTCTGGAATGCGACTGATCTTCGGACAGTTGTAAAGTTCGATATCGGTCAGGTTTTCCATCTTGTCCCAATCCTCATCCTTAAACTCCTGCGCAAACTTACCGTAAACAGGATCGTCAGCATTGTAGAACTTCGCACAAACCTCATCGGCTGTGATAGAAGAGTTACCGATGTAGAACTGCTGCAACTTGGTCAGGCGATAGATGGCCTTAGATACACCTGTAATCTTGTTGGTCAATGTACCGATCTGTGCATCCTTCAGGTTGATGCGGCTGTCCTTCTTGATTCTGTTCTTCGGTGCCACCTTAGGATCAGAGTTGTAGCTTTTTACAATCATCTCCGACATGTTGGCACGTGGGTCATACTTCAGGAACTTATTCTCATAGTCGTGACGCATGCTGCTCTTCTTTGCTGCAGTCAGACTGTTTGCATCATAATTATTGAAGATGTTGGCACCAATCTTCTCATCGTGAGAACCGAGGTTGAGCACCTGGAGTTCTGTCAGCTGTCCGATGGCATCAGGTACGATACCCTTAGCACCGAAACCGGCAATGACGAGACCGATGACACGACCGTTGCTGTTGAGCGTTACGCCCGGCTGGTCGCCCCACATATCGAGTTCCTTATTGAAGTTCCAGTTAGCTCCCTTGAAGGTAGCATCGCCATAGAAGCTCCACTCCTTACCCTGGAGAGATTCCCAGATAGCCTTCAAAGCCTCATAGTCCTTGATATACTCCTTGGTCTTGGAAAGGAGGATAGGCACCTGGGCTTTATCATTCAGTTGATTGTCCTCTATAATGAAAGCCTCGCCCTTTACAGGCTGAGTCTCATACTTGGTCTTTACCGCACCTGTCTTGCCGTAGGTGGTATATGAGGTAACCTGATAAGTACCGGCAGGCAGCCATACGGTAGAATCGCAGTAAGCTGTACCTGTGTCCATATACTTATCGTTCTCATTGTCAGGATTCTGATTCTCCTTGCTTCCCTCCTTGTACTTCACCTTCAGTTCAGGGAAGGTAAAGGTTTCACGGGTAAAGAGGTTGGTTACGCTGACATCAACGAGACGGATGTTAGAGAAGAGATACTCTGTACCACCGGCACGGGTCTTCTCCCACTCCTTCACGAGATTGAACTTCACCTTACCACGCTCCACAGTCTCCACCATGAGGTTCTGTACTTCCAGACCGCCACCTACTACAGTGAATGTTTCGCCGGCAGAAGAAGCCAGCAACTCCTCGTCTACAGCATCATAGAGATAGAAACCGATGACGGTGTAAGTACCCGAAGCGAGTTGCAGTTTTTCACTTCTCAGACCATACTCAGCATTCTCTGAATTATAAGAATTGAGCACCAGTGTCTGAGAGACAGTTGTACCGTTGTGCTCCATGACCACCTTGATTTTCTTGGCATCATCCAGTTTCTCAAGTTTGTCAAGGGCAGCAGCACGGGTAGCTCTTGAAGAAACCTTCTTGCTGAGCTTGAACTGCACATATCCGTATGTGCCGTCCCAGCCCTCGGTCTCATCATCAGAGCAACTTGTTGCTGCAAAGGTCAGGAGAGAGACCAAGAGCAACAAGAGTGCCTTTGAAAATATTTTCATTCTGTTCATTACTTTCTAATTTTTCTGATAGAAGTATGTTTCTTACTCATTCCCTCACCAGGAGATTCAACAACAAGAACCTTTACAGGAGTTCCGTTGTCCTTGAATACCATAAACATTGGAGTAGCTTCTGGTACTTGTACAAAGAATATCCAATTCTCCTTTTCGTCTTGTGAAGGCTCTGCATCAACATCATTTCCGTTGCTATCCATAATTGTAAGATAGCCTGTCTCCATCATAGTGGTAGGATTCCAATCCTTGATATTAGGATTAACTGTAAGAGAGCTTCCTACTTCTGACTGAGCAACATATATTTCGTCACCATTGTAACCAAATGCTTCTGATATGATAGAACCATACATTGATTTATCCTTCTTGCACTCTACTGGCAAGTAGTTCATCTTCAAGATTGTAGGCGCTGCAGACTGATCATCAGCAGAAGAGTTGGCCTCCTTCTGTACAACATCCATCAGGAAGTAGCGGTCGTAATCGCTCTTCACGTTTGTGAAGTCGTTCTCAAGCATTTCATCGAGACCGTTCTCAAAAGTTGCGTAAACGCTCTGTGGCAATGCATAAATCAGGAACTCACGGCTTCCGCTGCTCAAAGCATCAATAGTGAGCTTAACGTCACCCTTCTCACCCTGCAACTTCACAGCGCCGGATGTTTCCTCGCGCAGACCATCTTCCTTTTTCTCGAAGACTACCAGCTGGTAAGCATCACCCAAGGTCTTGAGGGTGAAAGGAACGAAGTTGTAGAAGGTGAAAGCGTTGGTATCACCACCATTCAGGCTAGAACCATTCTGAGTGAACACTTTACCATCGAGAGATACATTCCATACTGCCCACTGTGAAGAGGTTGGATAAGTAACATCCATGGTGCTGGTGGTCATACCATTATAGATAACAGGTACGGTTACAGCACCCTTGCCATCCTCAGAAGTGAAGGTGATGGTATAGTTGCCGTCCTTAGCGATGGCATACTTAGCACTTACACCCTGATTCTCCTTAAAGGCAACACCGCCAACAACAGCCTCGTTAGGTGTACCTACCAGGAAACCGCCTTCCAAGTCTACCCAAGCTGGAGTGTTGGTAACAGCAAAACGGAAGTTTGACTTTACGGTAAACTTGGTGTATACATTGTAACCTACAGTGATACCTGTCTCGGTGATATCATTGCCATCCGCATCGTAAACCGTCAGTATATGATCGGCAGCCGAACGCTTAACCTCAGCGATGGCAACCTTCTGACCACCCATATTCAGGAAGAGCTGAGCCACGCTCATATCATTGCTGGCATCATCATCAGTAATCTTAACCTTGATGGTCTGCTTGCCTGCAGTACCATTGAGTACGAAGGCGTCTGTTTTCTCGCCCTGCACCAGTTTACACCAGATTTTGTCTGAAGAAAGGCTCCAGCTCTCGTTGGCATCGAAGGTGAAGTCCAACTCAGCGCCAGCAGCACCGGCGATAGTCTGTACCTGTGGGAACACAGGAGTTACGGCATCGTCGTCATCGCTGGAACAAGCTGTGAACAGAGTCACTGATACCAGCGCCATCAATACGAGCCAATATTTTGAAATCAATGTTTTCATTTTCTTTTTATTCTACGATTAATATCCTTGTTCTTTCAATTTCTCTGCCTCTGCATCGCTGATCCATTCATACATGGTGATGAAGGTTCCTACGTTGCCGAAGCTTGAACCATCCTTGTTGTCAACACTCATGGTGACATACTGCAATACATAGTTCTGGCAGGTGTTATAATAAGAGGTATAGAGAGAAGGCTGGCTGATGCGCAACTTGCCGTCTCCATAGATGGTACCGAACGCCTCGCCGGTTTCACCAGCTATCTGGTCGTCCATCTCTACCTTTGGCTCAAGAATGTTCTTGGTATTGAACTTCAACTTCAGGTTGTAGCCCTTATAGTAAACATCCTTCAGCAGAACGGTATTCTCCTCGCCTTCCACTACCTCGGTCTTGATCAGACGGTTGGTTACGTTGTTCAGATACTTGCTGTAGAAGGTAGATGTTACCATGCACCAGCCAGAGAAGTTGTGGATATCGAAAGGACAAGACTTCTGCATTACCACGTGGGCATAGTCCTTATAGAGATCTGTCCAGTTATACTTCTCCGGAATCACCAGTTTCAGGGTGAAGCCGAGCGAGTCGGTCTTGCCGATGTTATCATAGATACCCTGAACCTTCACATTTCCTACCATCTCGCCCGCCTTGATTGTAACGGTGTTGTTGAGGATGCGGTAATGCTTGCCCTCGATGGCATTGCTCTGCTTGTCTACTACCTCTACACCGAAGGTGCGGTCGTAGTCAGCCTTTTCGGTTGCTGATACAGGCACATTGAAAACCTCGTTGCTTTCCTGTACAGCATACTGATAGAGCGTATCAGAGAACATGATATGACTTGGACCAGCATAAGTGGTATAATCCTGTGAACAACTCACAAGAGCGATGAGTGCAGCTACGGCTGCCAAACATCCCATCATTATTTTCTTCATGATCGTCTCCTTATTTTATTTGTTACTTTCATTAGGCTGAATCTCAGAACCTGGTGCCTCAAGCTCATGCTGAGGAATTGGCCAGACAAAGAGAGGGTCATCCTTTTCAACCTTCAGACTGCTCTGCACGAAGTTGGCAGCAGGCTGGTCGGCAGCCTTACGCTCAAATCCCTTGTGCCAGCGCTTGAGGTCGTTCAGACGGAAGCCTTCCATATAGAGTTCTTTCACGCGCTCTGCCTCGATTATCTTCATGGCGTTGCTCTCGCTCATCGAGGTGTTACCACCATAAGATGAGTAGCGGGCTGTACGCAAGGTTGAGATGTCCTTACCTGCCTTACCGTAGTCCTTCTTCATTGCGTAAGCCTCAGCACGTATCAGATACTGCTCTGAGAGACGGAATACCATTGGCTGGTGAACATGCAGGATATTGTTGTTCAGGAATTCTGCATCGCCGAAATACTTGCTCAACAAAGGCCACTGCAAACCGTGCTCATAACCGGTGGTACGGGTTGTGAAGATGGCTGCAGCACGCAGGTCATTGCTGTCGAATGAGTTGATGACCCATGTCTCAGGCACATAGTCTGGGCGATAAGTTACGTAGTTGTAGTTATCGAAGATGGTACCCAGAGCGCCGCCATAGCTGTTCACGGTAAAGCCTACCTTCCAGATAGCCTCACGCGAATCACCATAGGTCCAGATATACTTGTAATCGTTCACCTGGCTTGAATAGGTGTTGGAAGAAGCCTTCTCCAATGTATAATACTTACTGCCGATTACCTTAGATGCATACTTGATGGCATCATCATACTTGTGCATATATAAGGATACGCGCGCACGCAAGGCATGACAGGTATACTCATTGAAGTAAATCTCGTTGTAGAGACTTCCGGTGAAGTCTTCGTCTACCTTCAGATATTCGGCAGCCTTGTCAAGGTCTCTCAATACGAAATCGTATGATTCCTTCAGACTGGCTCTCTTCTGTGGCTCATTGCCGTAATAGTGCTCTGTGAGTACAACGCCAAGTTCCTTCGCAGCCTGCTCATCGCTGTCATAAGCCTTGCAGAAACACTTGATCAACTCTGAATAAGCCAATGCACGTGCGAAGTAAGCCTCGCCCTGATACTGCTCCAGCTTGTCGAGCTCCTTATCACTGTTGGTGTTTGCCTTCACCTTATCTACGTTGTCGAGCAGGAAGTTGGCAGTGTTGATAACACCATAAAGATCGGCATATACCGCCTCGATGTCGGTGTTGGTAGCCTTGATATCTTTCCAACGGTAGATATCGCCATAGGCATTAGAGTAGCCCTTCACGCAGTATACGAAGTCTGCCTGCAGATCTGGCAGGATTGTCAGATTGCCCGAATAGAGGGCGCTGCTCTTGAAACTGTCGTAGATACCGTACACCAGCTTGTCCATGTCGTCCACCGTGTTGATAGCCTGGTCCATGCGGATAGAATCCTCAGGATACTTATCAAGACAGGAAGACATCGAGAGGGCTAGGATTCCCGACAGGATGTATGTCTTTATATTTTTGATATTCATTTCTTTTTCTCCTTTCTTGGTTAGAATTGCAATTCAACACCCAGAGTAAACTGGCGTGATGCCGGATACTGTGCCTGGTAAATATTGGATGAAACCTCAGGATCCAGACCGTTGAAACCGGTTACGGTGAAGAGGTTCTGTGCCTGACCGTAGATTCTGACCATAGAGAAGAAGTTGGTCTTGCGCAACAAGCTCTGTGGCAATGAATAGGACAGACTGAGATTCTTCAGACGGAGGAACGATGCATTCTCCAAGAAGCGGTCGTCGAGCTGGGTTACCTCGCCCCAACGTGGGATGTCGGTAATATCGCCAGGCTGCTTCCAGCGGTCGTACAACAGACGGTTTGACTGGTTGTAAGCTGTTCCGAAGGTTACACCACTCTCCTCGAAGAAGCGGTCGTTGTTGATGACGTAGCGTGTACCAATCCAGCTGAACTGGGCAGAAAGCTGCAAGCCTTTCCAACGGAAGCTTGTACCGAAACCGCCCATCCAAGGTGCATCATAGGTCTTGCCTGTCATCACCTTGTCGCTCTCGCGGAACTCGTTGGTTACGTTGCCGTCCTTATCATACCAGAGCTGCTCACCATTTGCTGGGTTCACACCGGCATAACGGTTCAGGAAGAACTCACTTACTGAGTGACCTACTACATACTTCAAACCGGTGGTTGAGTTTACATACTCGGTTACACCGTTATAGAGTTCCTTCAATCGGTTCTGGTTGTAAGATACGTTGGCACTTACATTCCAGGTAAAGTCGCGTGTGCGGATTACATCACCGTCAGCACTCAACTCGATACCCTTGTTAGCCATCACACCTACGTTCTTCCAGCGATAACCCTCGCCGGTTACGGTGTAAGACTCAGGCACGCGCATCAGCATATTGGAAGTACGCTTGTAGTAAGCCTCGAAGCTGAAGTTGATTCTATCGAGGAAGCCCAAACGGAGGGCGAAGTTGTTAGCCCAGGTTGACTCCCAACCCAATTCCTCATTACCACTCTGTGATGGATAGAAACCGGCAGTATCATCATAGTTGGCACCACCCGATACGAGAGCCAGGTGATAATAGTTAGGAATCTCAGAGTTACCCGATGTACCGGTACTTACGGCAATCTGGGCTGTGCTGAGCCACTTCATATCCTTCAGCCAGTCGGTTGACTTCACGTTGTACATGAAACCGAGTGACCAGAATGTACCCCAGCGATGATCCTTACCGAAACGTGAAGAAGCATCGGTACGCAGAGAGAAGTCGGCATAGTAGAGCTCCTTATAGTTATACTCGCCACGCATGAAGAATGACAGGTAAGAGTAGTCAGATGATGAATCTGCCCAGCGGCTGGCACGTGTACCTGATGATACGTTGGTCAGGAGATCGCTGGTCTGACCCTTGGAATATACCTGGAAACCCTCTGAATGGAAATTCACAGCCTCCTGACCCAGCATCACGTTGAACGCATGGATATCGTTCAGAGAGAAACGGTAGTTAGCCGTAGTGGTCTCTGTCAGGTTGATGGCATCGCTGCTCTGGCGTGCCGCAGTACCCTGTCCGTTGTTTGAAGAGAGACTTGGGAACGACTGGAGGAACGCTGTAGAATGGGTGAAATCGGCACCAAACTGAGTACGGATAGTCAGATTCTCTATCGGATAGATTTCAGCATACATGGTAGAGAGTACCTTATATTTCTTGTTCTTGATAGGATTCATGCCCATGTAAACGATAGGGTTCTCGCTGGTTCCTGCCCAGTTGCCTGCAGAAAGTGAAGCCAGACTGCCATCCTTTGCGTATGGATTCCAGTAAGGCAACATGAATCGGCAAGCAGAGATAGGAGTAACGGTTGTATAGCTACCGTCATCAGCCTGCTGAGCCTCCTCGTAGGCAGCCATGGTGTTGGTACCTACCTTCAACCACTTGCCAGCCTTTACATCAGCATTGGTGCGGATGTTGTAACGGCGGAAGGTTGAATTCTGTGCGATACCGTCCTGATCGTAGAAACCACCAGAAACATAGTAGTTCAAGCGGTCGGTAGCACGGTTGATAGAGAGTTCGTAGCTCTGCAGCGGAGCGCGGTCGTTGAACACCTCGTCCAGCCAGTTTACATTTACTCTTGAAAGGAGATTGTAATCCTTACCTGTATCCAGACCTACTTCTTTCTCAAACTGAATACGCTCGTCGGTATTCATCATCTTCCAGTTGGTCTGTGCCAACTCAGAGAAACCATACTGTGCACGGAGCGTAATCTTCGCCTTGTCCATTGCCAAGCCTCGCTTTGAAGTGATTACAACCACACCATTGGCAGCACGTGCACCATAGATAGAGGTAGAAGAGGCATCTTTCAATACAGAGATACTTTCGATGTCGTTAGGACTCAAGGTATTGAAATCAGAACTTGAGATAGGCACGCCGTCGAGGATAAAGAGTGGCGACTTGCCGGAGTTGATAGAGTTGGTACCACGGATCTGGAAGGTAGCCGCCTTGCTAGGTTCACCTGAAGAAGAGATGACCTGCAAACCAGTACTCTGTCCCTGCAAAGCTTGGTCGAAGCTTGCCGCCGGCACATTTTCTATCTTTTCAGACTTTACGGCAGACACGGAACCCGCAATGGTTCCCTTCTTTCTCACACCATACGCCACCACAACCACTTCGTCCATCATCTTGGAATCCGAAGCAAGGGTGATGTTGAGCGTATTTGTCTGCGCTTTCACAACATGCTTCTGCGTTACGCATCCCACATACGAGTAGGCAAGCGTAGCCTTCGAAGCACCCTTAATTTCGATGGTATAGTTACCGTCAATATCGGTCACCACACCATTTGATGTTCCCTCTTGCATAATGGTCACACCAATCATCGGCTCATTGTCTTCAGCAGACACGACTGTACCCTTGACGCTGAAACTCTGCGCCAAGACCGATTGGATAGACAACAACACAAGTGAGACAAGTAAAAGAGTTAATCTTCTCATCCTTGTTTTGTTTCAAGTTTATTAATTAATAATTATTATTTTTTTCTCATTTTTTTCTCGTTTGGTAAAAGCCGAAAGCACTCAGGGCGACACTTCGCCCCTCCATTTATACATTCTTTCACTAAAATGCACGCATGGAAATACCTATTTAACTTAAATCGGTGCAAAATTACGAATATTTTCTTATTTACCCAAGATAATCGTTTAAAAATTAAATATTTAACACGAAATATCTATGTTTTTTAGCATATTTGCTCATAAATTTAGTTAATTGTTGATTTTTTGTCACATTCCGTTGCAATTTTCAAAAATAATCATTACCTTTGCGGCGACAAGAGAGAAGACTGGTAACTATTAGATTAAACCCTAACAACCACCACTCTTCAGATTATTAACAATTTAATATATATAAAGTATGAGAAAAACTTTACTCATTGCAGCCGCATTGTGCCTGTCGGCTTCAGCCATGGCACAGACTTTCGAAAAACCGCTGGCTGTGTCACAAGGCAACAACCTTTACAATACAGAGAAAGCAGGGGATGTTTACTGGAAATACACTGCCGACCAGGACTACATCGCAACAGTTGGCAACTATGACGGAGGAGAGCATCCTTCAGTAGCACTCCTCAAGGACGGAGCTGCCAAGCCAACAAACATCGGTGGCACATTCACCCCCGATTATGACGGCAAAATCTATGCCTTTGAAAAGGGTAAGACCTACTACTTCATCCTGAATGCAGCAGGCGCCGCAGAGGTAGGATTCACTCTGAAGCTGGAAGCCACCAAGAATGTAGGTAAAGGACTTACAGAAGCTGATCCGCTGGAAATCAAACTTGGCGAAACTCAGGTTATCGGCAACCCGGCATACGAAGGTGCTGGTTCCATCAACGCTTATGCCACCTATAAGGCAGAGAAAGACGGACAGCTACAGATCAAGACAGAACAGAACGCTTACAAGGCAACTGTAAATGGTACCGTCATTTCTGCTGTAACAGAAAACGGAAAGAAGATATTCAAATTCAAGACCGAAAAGGGTCAGGTTTACAACATTAACTTCCAACTCTCTATCCCAGTTGTCATCATCACATCAGAAGTGGTAGATGTAAAGGAAGGCTCTTTTGACATGCCATACGTACTGAAGGAAGGCGAGAACACCATTCCTGCCGAAGCTGGCAAATATTACTTCAGCTATGCACTTTCCAAGAAGGGCTATCTCAAAATTACCAGCGACGAAAAAATTGAGGGCGGCAAGTTGAGCGTTTACAGAAACCAGTTTAACGCTAAATCTGAAACAAACGCCGTAGTAGAGTCTGCTACAGGAACTTTCGATGTACGCACAGAGATTGCATCTACTTATGGTACTTATTATATCGTAGTAAACAAGACTACAAAGACCGAGACTCCAAGCACCTTCAAGATGCAGATGGAAGACTACCAGCCAGGCGAGACTGCTGATACAGCCATCCCTGTTGCCGTAAGCGAAACAGCTACCTCCGTCACATTGCCAGGAGCCAAGGGTAAGTATTTCTATACCTTCACTGTTCCAGCCAACACCAAGAAGCTCCTCACCGTTGAGTCTCCTGCAGCTTTGAGCGAGGGTACTTCTGCCTACGTTAACACCTCAGAAGGAACATATGGTGCAACCAAGATGGAGAACCAGATCATCAAGAGAGATGTAAACAGCACAAAAGAACAGAAATACTATCTGGTTGTCACATCCAATGAGTCTGCTCCGCTGACCCTCAACATCAGATATGCAGATGTAGAAAAGGGTTCGCTGATTACAGAACCTAAGGATGCTGTACTCGGTAGCAACACCATCGATTTCAATGGTACAGAATATTATACCTACAAGGCAACAAGCAATTGTAAGCTTGCTGTTACCGTAGAAGACGGTGTAACGGTTACCTTCCCAAAGAACACATCAGGTTACGGCTCATACGATGTTTTCCAAAAGGGCAATACATATAGCATCCAGGCTACTGCCGGCATGATATACTACATCGTTCTCAAGGACGTAAAGAAGGCTTCTACCTTTACATTGGCAGAGACGAAGTTTGATGCTGGTGAGGTTCGCGAGAACCCTATCGTCATGACAGGCGACACTTATACTCTGGGCGAGAATGCAAGCAATCTTTGGTTGAAATATGATGTAACCGAGACTGGCGTGATAGAATTCTCCAGCGATGCTCCTTTCTCATGGTCAAACAGCATCGGCATTGTCAAGAACGACGGTAAGGCTCCTGTCAGCATGGCAGACAATATTCAGGACGAATCTACCTTAGACCAGGTTGACCCAAAGCGTATCAACGTATATCACGCTGTATTCTCTGCCAAGAAGGGTGACGCTTTGTATATCCAGGTTAATATAGAAGGTGATGCTACAGGCAAGCAGCTGACTCTTACCCAGCGTGCTTCAAAGCCAGGCGAAACCATCGACAATCCTATCGAACTCAAGAAGGGTGAAACTCTGGATGTATCTAAGGCAAGCCTCAACAATCCAATCTGGGTGAAGGCAAGACTCACCAAGGGCAAGAACGAATTCCAGAATGTAGATGGCGGCTATTTTACACCACAGCAGTCATGCCGTCTTACAGATAATGGTATTAGCTATGACGGAGCTGCAATCGCCTGGTCAGACAATTCATTCTTCGAGGAAGTAAAAGCGGAAGAGGATTTCATCTTCATGGTTTCTTATGCTGAAGGCAGAGCGAAGGTGAAGTTCGTAGATAACAATACCGATGGCATTAGCCGCATCGAGCTGGATTCAGACAGCAAGCCAGCCATCTATACCATCAATGGTACCAAGATCAACAGTATCACAGGCAGCGGTGTTTACATCATCAAGTCGAATGGTAAGACCAAGAAGGTTGTTATCAAGAAGTAATCTTTCTGATTGATACAATCAGAGAATATATCACAAGAAAAGAGGTGTGTCATAAGTACATGACACACCCCTTTTTTTGTTTCTATGCAGCCGTTTTCATAAAGCTGAAATTACGTCCCGACGTATCTTGTACTACGTCCGGACTTTATCTCTTCATCTTCATGTATTCCGTAGGAGTCATGCCATACTCCTTGGAGAAGCATTTGGAGAAATAGCTGCTGTTGGAGAAACCAACGGTATACATCACCTCGGAAACACTGAACTTGCCCTGGCTCAGGAGCTCGGCTGCACGCTTCATACGCATCTCACGGATATACTCTACAGGCGTACGGCCCGTTATCGCCTTCGTCTTGCGATACAGCTGTTTGCTACCTATGCCTATCACATCCTGCAACATCGAAACGTTGAAGTCAGAATCGATCATGTGCTTCTCTATCGCCTCATTGATCTCTTCGAGCAGACGCTTGTCTGTCGCATCCAACTCGCTGACATTTACTTCCTTCTTTTCCTCTTCAGAAGACTCAGAGCGTGCAGGAACAGGTTCTGAGGATGATGACTCAGGCTCAGATACAGGCGAAACGGATAACCCTGTGGCAACAGTTGATGGCTTCTCTGGTATCTTCACGTTCAGGTAGCGAACCATCAGAGCTGTCACCTCATCAAATGAATGATGAGCTACGGCAGCCTTCAAATCTTCCGTCAGACGATTGAAGAAGTCCATACGCATCTGTACCTGTTCCAACACCTCAGCCTTCTGCTTCTGAGCATCAGCCAGTTCCTTACGCAGGAAATACCAGCTTACCAGCCATGCCACAAACACGATGAGCGCTGTAACATAGAAGAGTTTGCACCACCAGGAGAGATACCAAGGCGGCAGGACGGAGATGTCGAGCGAATAAACCTCGGCGGCTATCTTACCTTCACCATCCACGGCATGAACCGTAAGATGATAATCGCCATAAGACAAACCGTTATAGGTGATATCAATATTGCCGGAGTTCAGATAATGCCAGTCGTGGTCGCTGCCTTCGAGCTGATAAGCGTAAACAGCTGAAGGATGGTCGGCAAATGGAAGGTCGGTGAGCTGCAGGGTGAAGTTGTTCTCATCACTCTTCAGTTCCAGAATTTCTCCACGCTCTTCACGAGCCTCTCCGTTCACGATGATTCCTGCCAGCATCAGGCGTGTAAACTGTTTAGGTTTCTGCGCAACATCAGAACTGATTGCCACATAGCCGTCATTGCCGCCCATCATTACCTCATGAGTCTGTCTGCTGTAACAGATGTTGAGCGGTACAACAGAAGGAATCACGAAGCGCTGGCTCTCGCCCTGAGGGTCGATTACGCAGCATTCATTGCCCGATACTACCCACATCTTGCCTTCCACATCGCACATAGTACTTACCTTGCCACCAATCTGCCATGTCTTGGAAGAAAAACTGTTACCCAGCACAGAACCGGCTGCATAATAACAGGTTACCGAAGTATTATCACCCATCCAAATATTGCCCTTGCTGTCTGCCATCAGAAAGTTGACAACATCTGAGTTAGCCACCTGTACCACCTTCATATTGTTCGGATTGATGCAGTTGAGACGGGTATAGGTAGAAACCCAAATCCTACCCTTTCCATCCATCACCATCTGCCCTACATGCAGACCAGAGAGCGCATTCTTTCCCTTGTCAGAGAAATGCCAGTCGGCTATGGTCTTGCCACTCAGAAGAGCCGCCTTATCCATCACGAAGACACCGCCCTGATAAGAACCCATCCATATCCTGCCCTTCTTGTCCTGGAGAATATCGTAAGCCCAGGCGGTAGAATACTTGCCACTCTTATCGTAAACGATGAAGTTGCGCATCTGACGGGAACTGCGGTCATAGAAGTTGATGCCATGGTCGGTACAGATCCATACATCGCCGTCATGGTCTTCATAAATCTTGCGTACACGGTTATGACTCAGCGGGAAGGCAGAGCTGTTCTGCTTGTACCATGCCACATTCTGATAACCTTCAGCATTGCGGGTGAAACGAATCAGACCATTGGTACCGCCCATCCACCATTCGCCGTTACGGGTCTGGAGCATGGCATGGAGACAGTTGCCCTCACCCGACATCGTAATCTTATCGAGCGATACATAGCGGTAATAGGTATGGGTAGTGAGACGGGAGAGTCCATTGTCAGTACCCACCCATACATTCTGCCATTTATCTACAAAGCAAGCCCAGACGATGTTGTTAGGAATAGAAGCATCATCGCGGGAATCGTGGATATAATGAGTGATGGCATTGGAGAGCGCCATCTGATAGAGTCCGTTATCTGTTCCGATATAGAGATTACCGGCAGCATCGGTAGAAAGACACTTGATGGAATTGCCGTTGAGAGCAGGAATCTGGGAGAAGTTCCTGAGCTGCAGATCGGCACAATAGAGAGCACCCTCGGTACCAATCCAGTAGCATCGGCGCTTGGCATCATAAGCGAGCGCATTAACCAGCGGCTGTTCTCCGGCACGGAGCGGAATCAGTCTGCTGCCGAGATGCAGACCAGCGAGCGAACCTACGAGCAAGCCTTTCGGGGTAGAGAGCAAGGCATAGACATCGCCACCGAAGTCAGTCTTACCACCCTTCATATCGAGCACACGGAGTTCCTTCAACTGCCTGCGTTTCGTCTCATCGGCAAAAGCCTTCATGGCTGGTGTTTCGGCATATTGATAAGATTGCGTATCGAATTTCAGAATGCCGTTGCCAGTAGCCAGATAGAGCATTCTGCCCTCGAAACCGAGCGCATTGACACGCGTATTGCTGAAAGTATGTTCCTGAAAATGGCGATAGCCATGATAACCATCATAGCTGTAAAGACCATTGTCGGTTCCGAGCCATATTATACCCTCACTGTCTTGGGTAATGGCACAAACGGACTGAGCACCTTCCAATGAGGTGTTAACGAAACGCTGCGCATGGATGGCGAGCGAAACAAAGAGCATAGCAATTGCCATGCTGATGCGGTATATAGGTTTTGTTGACTGTTTCATGCGTGCAAATTTACACATTATTCATGATAACGCCAAAAAATATCGGAGAAAATTCATAAAAAAAGAAGAGGATGTGTCATAAGTATCATGCCAAGAGTATAAATAAGGCACGGATTACACGGATTACGCGGATTTATGGCGCCATTGTATAAAGCGATTATCATCTCATAAAGAATCCGTGTAATCCGTGCCTAAATTAGTCTATCATCTTATATTGCCTGGAGCGTAATCGACTTTTCGATATTTCGCTTGCTGTCTTTTACCTTCAGGATGATGTCGCCCTTCTGCTTGCTGCTCTGTACGATGACTACGAGTTTGCCTGAGAAGAGTTTCATCTGAGGCTGGGTAAACGGTTCGAGCGATGTGGCATCGCCGTTGCAGGCAGCCTTGAAAGTGCCGGCACCACTCACCTCGAAGGTCAGTTCGTCATCGGCAAGCGGACATTCATTGCCGTCCTTATCCTGCAGACTCACGGTGATGAAGGCAAGGTCGTTGCCATCGGCATTCAGAAGCACATTGTGCTCATCGGTACAGCCTTCTACCATGCAGGCAATAGGCTCATGGTCTGGAGTTTCTACGCTGAACTTCATCTGTGCAGGCTCGCCGGCAGTACGCTTCACGTCCTCACCTACCTTATCGCCATACTGGTTGTAGGTAACCACGCGTATCTCACCCGGTTCATACTTCACATTGTTCCAGCGCAGACGGTAGCGGTCCAATCGGCTTGACTTGTCCTTGCGAACCCTGCCCTGACTCTTACCATTGACGAAGAGCTCACCTTCCACACCATCGGTATAGCAATATACAGGGGTAACCTGTCCTTCCCTGCCCTTCCAGTTCCAGTGAGGAAGAAGATGGGTGGTATGCTGATGCTCGTTCCAGCGGGCACGATACATATAATATCTATCCTTTGGAAGTCCGGCAAGGTCGCAGATACCGAAGTAGCTGCTACGGCTTGGCCAGTAGGTATCGTATGGAGTAGGCTCGCCCAGATAGTCATAACCCGTCCACACGAACTCGCCGATTACCCAACTATAATCATCCTGCATCTTCCAGTCATCATCAGGAAGATTACTCCAGGAACAGTATTCGGTATCATAGCTTGAGCACTGACCGTCAGGATAGGTAGCCTTATCACTTACCACTACCGGGAATTTATATACACCACGGGAACTGACTGTAGAGGCGGTTTCTGAACCGAGGAGGAACCCCTGAGGCAACTGCTCAATATTCTTATAATATTTATGTACGCGATAGTTGAAGCCCGGCACATCCATGGTCTGGGCAAAGCCGCTCTTCAGAGCATCTTCTGCCCTATCCATACCCTGGGTAACAGGACGGGAAGGATCGTACTGATGACAGATATCCTGCAGATGCTTGGCTATCTGTACGCCCTCCTGACTCCACTGCTCAGGAATCTCGTTACCGATGCTCCACATCACGATGCTAGGATGGTTGCGGTGGTGCTTCACCAGATTGGTGATATCCTTGTCGCTCCACTCCTTGAAGAACTTGGCATAGCCGTTCTTGCATTTAGGATAAATCCACATATCGAAGCTCTCTGCCATGACCATAATACCGAGAGAATCGCAGATTTCCATCTGCATGGTAGAAGGCATGTTGTGGGCGGTACGAATGGCATCGCAACCCATCTGCTTCATCATCTTGATCTGACGGATGAGGGCAGCCTTGTTCTCTGCTGCTCCCAGAGGACCGAGGTCGTGGTGCAGACAGACACCTTTCAGTTTACGGGTAACGCCATTGAGTTGGAAACCATAATCCTTGGATACCGAGATGGTACGGATACCGGTCTTCAGGGTCTGCACATCAGCCACCTTCTTTCCTTCATATCGGGTTAGCTTTACCTGATAGAGGTAAGGAGATTCCGGAGACCAGAGCTGAGGATTCGCTACCTTCAGAGTAGTCTTGATTTCAGGATTGGCACCTGTGACGATCTGCTCGGCAACCTTCTTGCCTGCCTCATCCAACAGGGTTATGACGGTCTTGCCTGACTTACCAGTTTTTCCTTCCAGCAGCGCATTTACTTCTACTTCAGCTTCCTGCTTATCAGCCTTCAGGGTACGCACGAAGGTATCCCAGGTAGAGAAGTTTTCATTACCATAGAGTTCTACGGAAACCGGACGGTAAAGACCGCCTCCCGGATACCATCGACTGCTCTCCTCTACATTATTAAGATGTACCTCGATGAGATTACTCTTACCAAACTGGATGAAAGGAGTGATGTCGATGCGGAAGGCATTGTAGCCGTAAGCCCACTTGCCTGCCTCCTTGCCATTGACGGTGACAACAGGCTGACTCATGGCACCATCGAAGACGAGTACGGCACGCTTATAGCCCTTAGGAGCCGTCCAGTTCATCTTATACATTCCTTCACCAATCCAAGGCAGCGCACCCGAACGGCCCGACTTCTCGGTCTTTTCTTTCTCTCCATTCTGCTCGATGGCAACCATCTGCAGGTCCCATTTCTTATCAAAAGGTCCCGAGATAGCCCAATCGTGCGGAACAGCTACCTGCTGCCACGACTTACCATCGCGGGAGAAATCCCACGATGGCAGGTTGATAACCTTTCTGCTCTGCGCCTGGCACATAGTAGAGAGTGCCAGGGCGAGAGACATGAAAGTAATGCTTCTCTTGATCATATCTTTTTCTTCTAAGTTGGTACAATATTCCATTTTAAAATTCGCTTCTATCGCTCCCAGAGGAAGCGAAGGAAGCTAACTTACCCGATTACTTGAAAGCATCGAGTGCAGCGGTTGGCTTGCCGCTGTTGTCGAAGGCGCCCTTGTCGTAGCCGTTCCAGCCGCTGTTGCACTCAGGCTCCCAGTAGAACACGCCCTCGCAGGTAGAGATTGCCTTGCAGCCATCCACCATCTTCTTGAGGAATGGAGCGGCATTCTCAGAATTCCACACCATACCAATCTCTGAGATGATGACATCGCAGTTGTATTTGCCGGAAAGGGTCTTGATGTTGTTGAGGCAGTCATCAGAAACCTGCTCCCAGGTCTGGTCGGTAATCCAATCTGGATAGAGCGACATACCGATGACATCCCACTTGGCTCCATTCTGCTTCAAGCCATCAAACATCCAGGTATATTGACCCAGATTGTTTCCCTTGTCGAGATGCACAATCACCTTTGCCTCCGGATAAACCGCCTTGACGGCATCATAACCGGCATTGATGTAAGCGGCAAAGTTCGCCATGTTCTTAGAGGCACGGCCTGTCACCTTCAGGGCAGCATCGCCATCCTCATCATTCCAGAGCATTCCGTCGGTGGTCTCGTTACCTACCTGTACCCACTCTACGTTGACACCTCTTGCCTTCAAGGCATTCAATACATCCTTGGTATGATCGGCAACCGCCTGCTTCATCTGATTGAAGTCATAGTTTTTCCAGGCAGCAGGAACGCCCTGCTTGGATGGGTCTGCCCAGGTATCAGAGTAGTGGAAGTCTATCATCAGACGCATACCGAGCTGCTGAGCTCTCCATGCCTTTGCCACCACATCATTCTTTCCGTTCCATCCATCCTCTGGGTTTACCCATACACGAAGGCGGATGGAGTTCATGCCGAGGTCGCGGAGAAGCGCCATGCACTCAGTAGCCTTACCGTTGGCATTATAGAACTTCTTTCCGTTCTGCTCCATCTCTGTAATCCAACTTACATCGGCTCCCTTGGCAAAGCCACTCATATCGTATGTCTTCTCCTTTTCGGGAGTGGTATTATCATCATTGCTGCAACTCGTGCCCGTGATAGAGAACAGGAGTGCTGAAGCCAGCAATATGGCTTTTCCTAAAATATTCTTCATTGTTATTCTGCCTTTAAGTTATTATTATAATGCAAAGATAATCAAATAAATGATTCGTTTACAATAAGGAAACTTACCAGTGATGAATATTCTGCGCAACCGATTGCGCAGAATATTCATTAAGTTATTCATACTTCCATGTCATGGTGTTGAGATCGGCTGTAACCGTAAACTCTGTTTCGCCATTCTCATCGCCAAACCAGATATCCCAAGCGCCATCAACAGAAGTCAATTTAAACTGCTCACCATCGACACCATACCAGGTCTTCTTGTCATCTTTGTTCTCGCCTACGTAGATAAAGCGGAAGTTCTCCCAGGAAGTTGGCTTGTACTTGCAGGTATAAACACCTTCGCTCACCTTGCTCATCACGGCAAGAAGGGTGTTACCGTCCTTGCTAAACATGCAGAGAGTATTGCTAGCCTCTGGCTCTGGTGCTGTCTGGTTGCCAGATTCGATAGAGTAAGTCAGGTCGCTGTTCTCACCCACCTTCACGGTAATGGTATAAGTACCTGCCTTGGCGATGTTCACGCTGCCAGCATTCTCTGAGTCGGTCATCTTGCCATCAGCCAGCGTATAGTTCATGGTCTTGACTACGGCTGCAGCATCATCAGTTGCGGTTGCCTTGCTGTACTCTGCACCAGTAGCAACAATACTGATTGGTGTATTATCTGCTGTGGTTGTAATCACCTTGATCCATGCATAGTTAGGAGCATCATAGGTCATGTCCTCACCATTCAACTGCATCGCCTTGATGTAGGTTGGCTTCAATTCCTTAGCCTTTGTATCTACCACAGTATAATAAATACCTGTCTGTCCAGGGAACCAGAAGTTCCATGCCGACTCCGTATTATCCATTTCATATACATGGCCATCCTGTCCTACGTTACCCCAAACAGTTCCATCATTCTCCTTACCCCAGAAGTTGAGCCAGGAAGAAGCATTCATATAGCCTGCATAGATGCCATCCTCGTTTGGAGAATAAAGATAGGTCAGTTCCTTGTTCTTATCCGCATTCCAGATGGTCATCTTGTCCATGTGTATAATATAAGGTGTAACATTCACCTGGCACACATTGCTGTAAGCAGCATCGAGATTGTTGCCCACCTGACTCTTGATACGGAAATAGAGAGGCGCACTCTGACCCGGAGTCGTTCCCAGATCCTTGGCAAGGGTGTTGAGATCAGCACCGGAGAAAGCCTTGGAGAGATCTGTTACGGAATACTCCTTTACCGTAGCAAAGCTCTCAGAAGGTGATGCCTGCAGATAGGTTTTCAACACACCGTTGCCCGCAGGCTTGGTCTCGTCGCTCGAAAGCAAGGTAGGATTCTGCCAAGCCATCGAGAGCACGATGTCCTTCGAATTATCAACAGACAGGACCACATCGCTGGCCGATGCCATCAGATCGGATGCCTTGAAGCCATCCAGATATATTTTGTCACCACTCTCATCGCAACTCACCAGGGCGGTGAGTGCGCAGAGAAGCATCATCAGATTTCTAAATATCTTTTTCATGTTGTTGTAAGCTTTATAATTTAACATTTAACACT
>ERZ1026894.768-NODE-768-length-21728-cov-12.782910_pt1 | contig 21728 bp, 21 predicted proteins | sample MGYA00380177_ERZ1026894 | MGnify/ENA primary metagenome ERZ1026894 (study PRJEB33269, sample SAMEA4719813) | human gut metagenome | biome: human-associated habitat; feature: organic feature; material: feces | place: Cameroon | collected 2013-10 ... | reverse complement strand
ATTTTATATAATGATAGCGTATTATCAAAAATTGTTGATTATTATAAAAATGAAGATGCTGTTATTGTCTATATGCCAGACCACTCGGAAGGAATGTTTGCCCCAGGAATAAGCAGTAAATGGGGACGATCATCATTTGCAAATATAGATTATGCTAATGCGTATGAAAATTTTCAAATACCATTGTGGATATATTGTACAGATTCATACATTCAAAAGCGCAGAAATACATTTGATGCTATTCGCAAAGCTTCTCGCTTGCCTTATATGACCGATTTGATGCCTTATCTTGTAATGCATCTTGCTGGTGTTAGATATACTGGATATGATGATAGTAAGGATATTTTGTCTCCTCATTACAATGCTCAAAGAAAACGATTGTTGAGAAAAGATAAAGATTATAATGAACTTATACAAAGTACAAAATAATAATGGAAGAAAATTTAAAGAAAAAAACAATAAATGGAATGCTTTGGCAATTTTTGCAGAAGATCAGCGGGCAACTTATTAGCTTCATTATATCAGTGATATTAGCACGCATACTAAGTCCATCAGATTATGGACTTGTTGCTTTAGCAGGAATGTTTTTAGTATTGATGGGTATTTTTTCAAACGGAGGTTTAGCGCCAGCATTAATTCAGAAAAAAGAAGTTGATGATGAGGAATTAAACACTATGTTTGTTACTCAATTGGTTTTTGCAAGTATATTATATTTAATTATATTCTTCTGTGCCCCAATTTTCGCAGGTTTTTTCAAGTCTGTCAATACACCATTACTTATATCTGTTATAAGAGTATTAGCATTGACTATGCCTTTAGGCTCTTTAATAGGTGTTCAATATGCTGTCGTAACGCGCAGGCTTATGTTTAAATGGTATTTTTATGCGAATATAGCAAGTTTGGCAGTCTCTGGCAGTATAGGATTGTATATGGCTTACAATGGCTATGGAGCTTGGGCTTTAGTAGGTCAAAGTATATCTTCAACCATAACAAGTACCATAGTTATATTTTGTCTGCTTGACTGGCACCCAAAATTTAGGTTTTCTTATAGTTGTTTTAAACCCTTATTTAGTCAAGGATTAAAATATATGGGTACGACTTTAATTGGTACAATAACCAGTCAGGTTAAAGGTTATGCGCTTGGTTTAAAATATTCCGCTGCTGATTTAGCTTATTATAATAGAGGAGAAGGTATTCCAAACTTGCTCTGTAACAACATTGATGATACCATTCAGTCTGTTCTTTTCCCTTCTTTGTCTAAAATACAAGATGACAGAGAAGCCGTAAGACATGCTTTAAGAAGGGCAATTCGAATCAGTACCTTTGTTCTTATGCCTATGCTATTTGGTTTAGCTGCTGTATCAGATAAAGTAGTAATTATTGTGTTTACAGAAAAGTGGGCACCATCCATTCCTTTTATGCAAGTATTGTGTTTTTGTTTAGCGATAGGAATTATGTGCAATGTAAATTTGCAGGCATTGAAAGCTATAGGAAAAATAGGGCTTATATTCAAGTTGGAATTCATTAAGAAGCCAATTATGTTGTTTGTAATTTTAGGTACAATGATGATTAGTCCATTGGCAATTGCATGGGGCATTTTATTTTTTAATATATTTGTCTATTTCGTCAATTCCTATCCTAATAAAAAAAGTATAGGATATTCTTATAAACAACAGTTAATAGATGTATGTCCAAATTTTATTATGGCTTTGGGCATGGCTTCTGTTGTATATTTGATAGGTAGGCTTGCATTAAATATATACCTATTATTAACTATTCAGATTATAACAGGTATATTCATCTATTTGTTAGCTTCTTTGTTGACTAAGAACGAATCTATGTATTATGTTTATAACAGTATAAAAACTAAATTTCAAAAGAAATGAGTAATAAATATTCTTTTGTAGGAGATACAACTTATTCGTTACTTCTTTATTTATTATATAGTACTGACGAGATGTTGCATAATACTACTTATTATGTTGGGAGTAATTTGTCTCCATGCAAATTGGAGCCAAAGATAGTTATGCCTCCACTCAAATCCTATTCCAATTCAGATCGTATAAAATACAGACTAAAGTGTTTGAAATATAGAGTATCTTTACGGAAATCAAGCATATTTGCACAGGATCATTTGTTTTTTTCTGCGCCGTTGATTGATAATCTCCAATATACTGTACTGGAAGATTGTCCAAACTTTTTTTCGGTATTGTATAGTCATGTACCAAAAGAGCCTTCCTTTACTCCCTCTTTGGGGGCCTATGTATACAATTTTAAAGTAGGACGTATTTTTAATCGTTATGGCGGCTATAATCCCTGGTGTAAAAAAAGAATTGTAACAACGGATTCTGATAGAAAACTATTTGAGAAGTTAAAATTGACTTCTGAGCAAATATCTCTTGAAAATTTGTGGCGAACTTCTTCAGAGTTTAAGCAAAAATACATCAAAAACGTTTATGCTTTACATAATTTAGAGCACTTAAGTAGTAAAAGAATAGTATTGTTTAGTCAACCATTGATTGAAGATGCACATCTTTCTAATGAGGAGTTTGTGTCCATTTACAAACCTTATATTGATAAGTATGGTGCAGAGAATATTTTGGTTAAACTTCATCCTCGCGATAAGTTTGATTATACAAAATATTTTCCAGGTATTACAACTTTGCAGACTAAAGCACCACAACAATTGCTGAGTGCCATGGGTATAAAGTTTAATATAGCAATTACGGTTTGTTCCAGTGCAGTTTCATCAATGGACAAAGATTGTAAAATAGTATGGATTGGAGCTGAAATAGATGATCGAATAGTGAAAGCTTATGGTCATGTTAAGAGTCCAAAATTTTATTAATCCTAATGTATTTCAACTATGATATATGTTTATATGGATGGAAGACTGGGCAACCAGTTTTTCAGATACGCTTTTGCACGTCAGTTACAAAAGTATAACCCAAATGAAACCATTATCTATAATTTTGATGCAATCTATCGGCAGCATCAAAAAGAGGGTGATGGGCAAGAAAACTCCTTGAAATGGTTCAAGACTATCGGAACGGAGCATCAGGATGTTGTCAACTACTCCATACTGCAATATGCTATATGGAAGTTTTTCAATCGCTTTTATCCTCGCAATGGTTCTTTTTTGAAAAAAGATAAGTATGAAAGAAAGTGGCTGCCTATTATGAAATTTTTTGGCTTGTATTTCTTGAATCTTGGTTATGCTAAGTTTCCTTTGAAAAAGCCATGGTGGGTAAAGAACCTTATCGTAAATGGTGCTTTTGAGTGTGAACATTATTTTGATGGAATTGGTAATGATATGAAGAAAGAATTTCAGTCCAAATTTCCATTGAACGAGAAGAATATGGATTTGATGAAGGTGATAAAAAATACCAATTCTGTAGCCATCAGTGTACGAAGAGGAGACTTCGTAGATGATACTCGTGTTCGTGGTACCTATTTTGTTTGTGACAAAAAATATTACGAAAAAGCTATTGAGGTAATAAAAAATAAGGTAGAAAATTCTGTTTTCATATTCTTTTCCAATGACATCAACTGGGTAAAGGAAAACATAAAGATTGAAGGATGTCAATGTTTCTACGAATCTGGTACAGATCCGGTTTGGGAGACCATGCGGTTGATGTCATCATGCAAGCACTTCATCATCTCTAATAGTACCTTCCATTGGTGGGCTCAGTATGTGAGTGATTCTCCTGAGAAGATAGTCGTTGCTCCTAGTCGCTGGTACAATGACGAGTTTAAGTCAGCCTTGTTTCAGAAGAATTGGACATTAATAAATGTATAGGTATGGATATCAGTGTCATCGTTCCTATTTACAATGTAGAGAACTATATACTAGAATGTCTGCAGTCAGTGGCTGTACAAACCAAAACAAAGGATGTTGAGTGCATCTTGGTGGATGATTGTGGAACTGATAACAGTGTAAAGGTTGCAGAGCAATTTATTTCTGCCTACGAGGGTGATATTTCATTTGCCTTGTTGCATCATCCCGAAAACAAGGGACTTTCGGCAGCTCGTAATACTGGGATTAAAAATGCCAGGGGCAATTATTTGTTTTTCCTTGATAGTGACGATATGATAAAACCTTATTGCCTGGATGAGTTATTTGCATTGGCAGAGGCATACCAAGCAGATATGGTTCAAGGTTCTTATGAGTCAGATTTGGCGAGCATGAAGCACTTTGAAGACTGTCAGTTGCCAGAGTTTTCTGATAATAAGTCTTTTATCAAAAGAACTTTGCTAAATTATGATGTCAATCCTGTGATGGCACAGAATCGTTTAGTTAGAAAACAATTGGTTGTTGAAAATAATTTATGGTTCAAGGAAGGCATTATTCATGAGGATCTTTATTGGAGCTTTTTCTTGGCAAAGGTCGTGGAAAGAATATGTTTTTGTAAACAAAAGACCTACTTTTATCGCTCCACTCCTGGATCTATCACCAATAAAATCAATGTAGCAAAGGAAACTTTTGCATTCCATACCATCATCGAGGATTTCTGTTTGCATATAGATGCCTTTGAGAGAAATGCACAGAAGCGTCTTGTTTTTTGTATCTTGTTGGGAGCAATTGATTCCAGATATTATCAATTTGAAAATGACCGCAGGTATATGATAGATTGCTTGAGGAATAAAGATACACATATGAATCGAGTCTTGTTGACTATGATTTTTAGCATGAAGGCTTCTTTCATCCGTTTAAAGTTCATAAATCTATTGATGAAAATCTATCTGAAAGGAGGTAAACTATGAATTTCATTCAGAGAATAAAAAATAAGTTGTTTGTAGAGTTGAATCCTTGGTTTAGAAACCATGTGATTATTCCTAGAAATAAACATTTGTACAAGGGACCTGCCAATGTTACTTTGCTTTGTAATAATTGTATTGGGGGGGGTAATCTTTCATGAGCTCGGTTTGAAATTTATGTCTCCTACTATTAATCTTTGGATGAAACCTAAAGATTTTATTAAGTATTGTTCAAACTTAAAGCATTATTCACAATGCAAATTAGATTTTTTGGATTCCTCTTTATATCTTTCAGCTTCAGAAAAATATCCTGTGGCTTGTTTGGATGATATTATCATTTATTTTCTGCATTATGCTTCGGAGGAGGATGCAAGACAAAAATGGGAAGAGCGTACAAATCGCATCAATTATGACAATGTTCGATGTATCTTGTCAGAACGTGACGGCTGTACTTATGATGATTTGGAGAACTTTTCTAAGTTGCCTTATCCTACAGCATCATTGGTTCATTGTCCTGTTCCTAGTATTCCCAACACGTGCTATATACGAGGATTTGAAGACGAGATACAACTAGGCAATATCATGGAATTTAAAAAAGGTCAATATTTTGGACGAAAGTACTTTGATGATTTTGAATTCGTGAAATTTCTAATGAACCAATAGAAATCTTTTTGTAAAAAACTTAAGAAAGTCAATAATGAAAATAGCATTTATCTCGACATATTTTACAGGGGCAACTTTCCCTTTAATGAAGCACCTTTCCGATAAAGGATACAAAACGGATTTATTCCTTTTTGCTAAAAAAGGTGGTAGAGGAACAGAAGATTTGAGTTTTGGTAAGACTATAGAAGAGTACGACATTAGCGAAGTTAACAGAACTAATCGTATTTTTTCTTATTTAAATTCTGCTTCACAGATATATTTGGTTCCTTTTCATTTAGTGAGATATAAAAAGTTGCTGGTGGGGTATATATCTGTATTAAGAAATATCCTAGTTTGCAGGAGAATAGCAACGATGCTCAGAAGTGGAAATTATGACTATATATATATAATTGTACATGAGGATTTAGATGCATTGATGTGTTCATATCTTAAAAAGGCTGGTTTCAAAAATGTAGTGGTCGCATACCATGAGATTGTCGAAAATCATTTAGAATCCCCAAAACTTAAAAAAGTTGTCCAAAATACTCTTCATTTAAAATATCCGATTGTTGTATATTCGCAGCATACAAAGAACTTGTTGCAGAAGATGACAGGACAGGATAAATTTAATGTGACTTATTTCGGACCTTTTGAGACATTTGGCTTGTTTGATACGAAGGAACCTATTATAAAAGAACCTTATGTCCTATATATTGGAATTATCTCGCCATATAAAGGACTTTCGTTCCTTTATGATACGACTAATGAAAAGATAACAAATCCGCTCTTTAAAATAGTTGTTGCTGGCTTTGGCAAAGATGACATTTTGGACAAAATGAATAATGATAGCCGATTTGTCGTGATCAATAGATTTTTGGGGGGCAACGAATTTGCTAATCTGATACGCTATGCTACGTGTGTGGTTTGTCCTTATGTGTCGGCGTCTCAAAGTGGAATTCCTCAAACTGCCATGGTATATGGTACGCCAGTGATTGCTACCAAGGTTGGCGCATTCCCAGAATTTATTGAGGAAGGAAAAAATGGCTATTTAGTCGATTATGGAGACAAGGATAGTTTGGCAGGAGCCATCATGAAGGTTGCTGGTGGTAAATGTTCTAGAGGCTTTGTTCCTGAAAAGTTGAAATGGGAGAATATAGTGCAGCAAGTAGAGGATATATTTCATAGAATGTAGAAAAACTTGAAAATTTGATATACATTGCTAAGTTATGGAAACATTAATATTGATATTTTTTGATATATGCTTGGCTTTTTGCCTGCTCTATGTCCGTAATTATATTAAGCATTTTGTTGAGCTTCAGTTTGAAAAAGACAAATGCTATGAATCGGAAAAGGGAAAAAATCTTGCAACAAAAGAAGATATAGAAGACATTACATCTAAAATAGAGAGCGTAAAGAATGAAATATCCTTTGAAGTTCAACGAAATCATGAATTTATCAAAGAAAGAGAGAAACGTTTTTTGAATATATTGTTCTATGCAGAAACTATTACTAATTGTATAAATAGACTGTATGTTTATGGTCATAATAATCAAGACTCAAAGAGAGTGTATGAGCTTGTTGACGAAATTGCTAAGACGGCTTTACTTGCACGGCAAGAATCTACGGTCTGTATTGCGGCATATAGTGATGTGTTAAAGGGGGATAAGTGTATGACCAATCTTGTGGATGACCTACAATTGTTAAGCGCAGAACTATTGACTAAAGCTCATAATGTGGCAATCAATATTGATGGCTATAAATATATGTTTAGCAAGGCACAGAATGAGGATGGTAAATCAAAACTTGATACTCTTCAGAGGGTGATGAATATAGGAATGCAAAATTCTCAGATATTGGAAAGCCCTTTGGAATATAAGGATGTCGTAAATGATGATATAAACAATTATGTTCTATGGCTTAATCGTTTATATACAACAGGTCTTGCAATCAGATATAAAGTTGAATTAATAAAAGATCCAACACAGCCAAATCAAGGGGATAATAGTGCGCAGATTTGAGACTTCTGAGAAAAATAACAATGGGATAATGGAGTAATGAATATGAATTCAAACAGAATAGAATCACTTGCAGTCAATGCTGTAGAGGATTATTTCACCAAGATTGAGCAGATAAATCCTACGATTCCCGTTGGAGATAAGGAACCATCATGGGATGGCTTCCTCTATCTGTTTTCAGACGATTCTATGAAGAAGGAGATGCTGATAGGGCGCATACCAATTCAGGTAAAAGGAAAGCAAGTGAAACCTTTGGAGGGTAATGATGATGATGTTTATCATAGCTAAGTTGACTTTTATCGAGATGGGAAGCTTTCAATAAAAGTGTTAAATCAGATAAAACCCTTGGTGGTTTCAATGAAAAAACATATCTTTGCAGTAAAGTTTAAATAATATAATAAGGTAAGAATATGGCTACAGCAACATATACATTGAATGTCCCAACTACTGATGTGAACTTATTTAATGCACTCATCAAGAAGTTTGGTTGGATTGCTACAAGGCAGAAAACCTTCAAGGCAAACCATCTAGATAAGGCTTTGGAAGCGGCAGAGAAAGAACAGCTTTTTGAGACCAATGATTTAGATGTTTTAATGAAAAGCCTTGTTGAGTAATGAAATACACCGTCAAGTATTCAACCTTGTTTAAAAAGTCATTCAAAAAGTGCATGAAGCGAGGTTGTGATAGGGAAGAGTTTCGAGAGGTCATCTCTATTCTAGGCGAGACTGGGACTCTTCCGCCAAAATACAAGTTACATCCTTTGAAAGGCAATTACAAGGGATGTCTGGAATGTCATATTAATCCAGATTGGTTGTTGGTTTGGAAGCAAAATGACAAAGAGTTGATTTTGTTGCTTGTTGATACAGGGACGCATCAAGATATTTTTGGTTGGTGATGATTTTGGGTATCCAGTCATGGCGAAAACTCTATTAAGGGTTGGATGCTTACTTAATAATACAGAAATATGGGATTGAGCTCAAATGTTTTATGGTATCAAACAAAGAAAGACGGTTTGATGAACATTTTAATGACCAAGAGGTTATACTTTTCATATCGAAATGGCTCTGAAGGTTAGCAAAGAAGTATTTGGAGACTATTTTGGAATGTAGCAGGTTAATAAATAATGACATGACTTTTTGACATTTAGCCATGTATATGTGAGAATTGTCTCCGTTTTATTACATAATGGATATTTTTACAGGTAAAAAGCGTATGAGAATTTTACATTTTTCAGATTTCCATTTGAATGGGAAATCTATGGAAGAGGCAAAGCAGATTCTGGCTTATATGAAGGATGCTTTAGCTGCTATTCAGACTGAACAAAAGATAGATTTGGTGCTATTCTCTGGCGATATGTTAGACAGAGGTGGCAATGGATTCATTAATCTAAAGGATGGTTTTGAGGTTTTTCACGAAGAGGTGATTACTCCTCTTATGGAATCTCTTGAATTGTCGGAATCTCGTTTTATCTTTACTCCAGGCAATCATGATATAGATAGAAATGCGGATAATAAATGGGCTGATGATGGCATTGAAGCTGAATCAAATTCAAGGGACAATATAGTAAAGCTATTGAAAAACCCTAAAATAGGGGAGGCAACTCATCGTATGGATGCTTTTAAAAATTTTGAAAAGGATTATTATTCTGCTTTTAAGGATATTAAATACAATTATAATCGCTTTGCTTCTACATTTGTGATGGATATTGATGGTGTATCTGTGGGCATTGTATCTTTAAATACAGTTTGGAGGTGTGGCTTTGATGATGCTCATAAGGTAGCATTAGGAATCAATCAAATTACCGAACAGAGTTTAGCGATAACCGATAGTCAATTGAAAATAGCACTTACTCATTATCCTATAGATTTTCTAAAAGAATTTGAGAGAGTAGAAGTGACGCAGAAATGCGCAAGTCATTTTGATATATTATTTTGTGGTCATTCGCATCGTGGATATACCCTTATGAAGGCTTCTTGCAAAGAACAGGCTTTTTTAGAGGTGAATACCTCTGGCTCTCTTGTTGGAAACGTCTATGAAGAGAAAGATAAATTTAAAAATGCTTTTCAAATAATAGATTGCGAATTGGGTTCTAAGTATTTGATAAGCACTTACAGGCAATTTGATTCGCAAGAGTTCTCTCTTGATAAGAATTATGGTAGAAATGGTTATAATGAGCTACTTGTACCTAATTCAGAACAAGCAAGAGTATTATATGAACAACAAAAACAAGAATTGGAAAAACTTATAGAGGTTCAAAGACGTTTGAATAGCCATCCTTTCATCCCTCTTCAAGATTTTATGAATCAGCCAGACAATACAGTCATGCAATCTGAATTTGTGAGTTGCGATGCGATAGATGCGAAAATGAATCAATTGAGGACTTCTGAAAGAAACTGTCGATTGGTGGCTTTGTCTGGTATGGGTAAGACTCGAATAATTATAGAGACATTTAAGGATTTGGATGAGGTCTATTATTCTGATTCTCCCAATTGTCTTACTGGCTTGTCTTATCTGTTGAAGAGTATGAGCCCAAAAGTTGTGATTATTGATAATTGTGATATTAAATACAGAAACGATGTTGAGAAGTGCATGGAGGAGTCTGGATCCCATGCTAGATTGGTTACAATTTACAATGTATTGACGCCTGAGCAAACCTCTACGTATGATGATGTCATCAAATTAGAATATTCTGATACAGAAAAAGTGATTGATAAAATGATAGAGGCCGCTAATATTCCACAAGACCAACAATATATATCACAGGCAATCAAGGATAGAAGTGGTAATATTCCTTACATGGCAGTATTGCTGATTTCTGCCTTTAAGAAAAACGGAACTCTTCACATAGAAAACTCAGATTCAGTTCTAAGCACTATATTGAGTGGTAGTGAGCAACTTTCTCCAGAACGCTATGACGTGCTTCGGGCTATCTCACTCTTCGAACCTTTAGGTAAGGATGGTGGTGTCAGTGATGAATATGAATATGTGAGCCATCAATATAAATTACATAATGTCAATCAACAGCAAGGTGCAGTAGATAATGAGTTTGCTAATACTATTCATGATTTCGAGCAAAGACAACTGATGGAACATGAAGGCTTTTGTATAAGGATTCGACCTCGACCTTTGGCAGAATGGCTGACAGAGTCTTGGCTGACAAAATATGAAGGTAAATTTGGAGAAGTAATTGATGATATAGACAAGCAGGAAGAAAATTTGAAAAATCGTCTTTTCTGTGCCTTGAAGAACCGATTCAAGGAAATGGAAAACTCGAAATATGCACAAGCATTATTTGATAAACTAAACAATCCGCAGACAGGGGCTTTTCATGATGAGAGAATAGCATTTTCAAAAGCTGGCTCACAGCTATATCTCTCCATGGGTGTTGTGAGTCCAGTAATGGTTGCTAAGAACCTATATGATTTGTTGAACTCAAAAGATATTGAATGGCTTAAAAATCAGCTTAATAGTGATGCTAGAAGAAATTTGGTTTGGGCATTGGAAAATATTTGTCACTCAGATTTGGCATTTGAAGATGCTGGCAAAAGTTTGGCAAGACTTGCTGTTGCGGAAAATGAAAATTATGCAAACAACGCAACAGGGTTGTTTGTGCAGTTATTTCATGTTTATTTGTCAGGAACTCAAGCAAATCTTAAACAACGAATCTCTTTATTACAAAAACTGCGTAATGATGAAGTCTATTTACCTCTTTTGATTAAGGCTATTGATAATGCTTTTTTGACAAGGCATTTTTATCGAAGTACTACCAATGGGTTGGCTGATTCATATAATGACTATCAGCCTCAATGGGGAGAAATTCATACGTATTGGCGAGATTGTGCAATAGTCTTGGAAAGCATCCTAGATCAAGATGAAAAGATGTTGGGAGAGGTACAGAAATTGGTATCTAACCATATTCCAGACCTGGCACGAATGCGTGCTAAAGACATATTGTTAGATTTGTTGAATTTTGTTGGTCAGAAATGCAACTATAATTGCATGCCGATTCGAGATGCTCTTGCCCAATATATGAAGCTGTGGTTTGAGGGGCCTGAAGACTACCGCAAAGACTATCAAGAAATGTTGGATAAGTTTGCACCTAAGAGTTTTTATGAGAAATTGTCTGCATTTACCAAAGACAACAGGTGTAGAATTGGTAAAGATTATACTGTATATGCTGAAAAGATGACCGAGCAGACCAAGCCTTTGGCACAAGAATTTCTAGATGAAAGAATTTTTGATAAAGATGATTTTTCTCTCATCTTGCAAGATAAAGATCTTAATAATATTTGGTTTGTTCGAACTTTGGCTGATTTGACAAAGAATGGTGATTTCCAAGGTGAATTGTTTGAAGGAATGCTGAAATCAGTGCAAGTTTTGCCAAATGACTATACAGGGAACTTTATTCCTACTTATATTCGAATTATTGGTAAAAATGAGATGGTTCTTGATTTTCTTGACAAAGTAGAAAAAGCCGGCTATTACCGATTAGCTGCTAGCATTATTGGTGTATTGGATGATGGAAAGTATAAAGGATTGTCACGTTTATTGGTTGGATATAACGAAGGAACATTTGATGATGAATGTATCAATCAATACCTGAGAACGTTTGATTATCAGACTATAGATGATGTCTTTAGTATATTTGACCTGTTACACGAAAATGGTGTAAATGAAAAAAATGTAGGTTATCCATTCTTGATAGATCATGTATATTTGATGAATGTAGATGAAATCAAGGAGGCTGGCTATTTGGAAAAATATAAAGAGATTCTTATGGCCTATGACTATAAGGCTAGCTCTCGCTATCTTAACAGACTAGTGGTGGACGCTTTAGAGCAAATATTAAGAGAAACGAAAGATAGAGATTTTGCATTTCATGTTCATCAGCGTATCATGCAAGAATTGGCATCTGTTGACTATATAGATAATCCATTCGATAATATTTACTTTACCTTGCTTCCAGATTATCAAGATACCATTCTTGATGATTTGCTCTCCAAATTAGGCTCAGAAAATATTGTTCAGGGTTATCGTATTTCACAATATCTAAACTTAGGTTCTGGTTTTGATTCAGGAAAAGGACCTTTGTTCCAATGTGATATGGATAAGATAAAAGCAGCTTGCTTTAAATCTCCCGATTATTTGCCAACGAGATTGGCCAATATGTGTCCTGTTTATGAAAATTCCTCGGATGGGCGACCTAAGAGTTTTAGTGGTTTCTTTCTCTGGCTCTGCGATAATTTTGGAAGTCAGCTGCAGATGCTCGATGAGTTTTCTGCAAATATGGGAACGTTTAGCTGGTGTGGTATAAATGGTTACTCTGATTTTATAGCAGAGCGATTGCCATGTATAAAACCACTCTTGAACCATAAGAATCCTACTGTTCGAGAATGGGCAGAAAGGCAGATGAATGCTGTCCGTGAGGAGGTGGTTCGTGAACGAGGAATAGAGGCTTATGAAAAAATGACTAGAGGATAAGATGGGAAAACATATGCTGACTTTTCATGAATTGGAACATGGCTATAAGTTGTCACTTGACAATGCTAAACAAATGTTTGAAGAGGCTGAAGGTTTGGCGATTTTTGAACATTATGCAAGGGCTTATGCCCTATATCAATTAACTATTGAAGAAATTGGAAAATGTATTATTCTGATGCAAGCTATTCTTTGCTTTCTTTTGGGAGATGAAATAGATTATGACAGGCTTAAAACCTGGGGATTTGAAGATCATATTAGTAAAAGTCGGAGTTCATTAGGGGCTGAAAATGTAATGCTAAATTTCTTCCAAAATTATGTAGGGCATGATTGTACAGAGTTATTTGACGATTTAAAACAGTCTGCGAATTCTCTAAAGAAAGCTAATAGGTCAAAGAACGATAGCCTTTATGTTGGGTTTAATGGAAATAAGTTCGTTTCTCCTCAAGAATGTATTTCTAAGAAGATGGTTGATGATATTGCTTTTAAGGCTTTGGTCAGAATCAAGGCAATGGAGCCTATGCTAAGATCTGAGGAAGAAATGAAAAAGATGGTAAAGGTATTGAAGACAAATGTGTAAATTTACAATTTTAATATCATAATTTTTATGCAACTATCAATAGTAACCCCAATATACAAAGGCGAGAAGATGCTCGATGAGCTGGTTCGCCGTATTACAATGTCCGTAACAACGATTACGGACGAGTATGAAATCATTTTGGTCAATGACCAGTCGCCCGACGACTCTTGGAACGTCATCAAGAGAATCTGCCAGGAAGACAAGCACGTGAAGGGCGTGAACCTCTCACGCAACTTCGGGCAGCACTATGCCATTACGGCAGGATTGTCTTTGGTGCAAGGTGAGTGGATTGTCGTGATGGACTGTGACTTGCAGGATAGACCGGAGGAAATCCCTAACCTATATCATAAGGCGATGGAAGGTGGATTTGAGATCGTATATGCACAGCGACAAGAAAGACAAGACAAGTTCTTGAAGCGATTGTCTTCCACTGCTTTTCATGCCGTTTTTGACTGGTTGAGTGGCATCAAGAGTGATAAGACAATAGCCAACTTTGGAATTTATCACAATCAAGTTATTATGGAGTATAATAAAATGCCAGAGCGAGCACGTGCTTTTGGATCTCTTATTCGTTATTTGGACTTTTCTGTGGGTTATCAACCTGTGGTTCATGCAGAGAGAGCGGAGGGGACAAGCGGTTACAATTTCGCTCGCTTGATGAAACTTGCTTTCGATGTGATGATTTCTAACACCAATAAACCATTGAAAATGGCTGTGGAGTTGGGATTGGTTATGGCGGTCTTCTCCTTTGTCTTGGCATTGTATAATGTCTTCGCCAAGTTGTTTGGAATCATCTCGGTTCAAGGTTATACCACAACCGTTTTTTCCATTTGGTTTGTGGGCGGTATTCTACTAATGATGATGGGAGTCTTGGGGCTTATATATAGACAAGATTTTCGACCAAGTGAAAGGAAGAAAGTTGTTTATCATTAAGGAAATAATAAATTAGAATAATATTATGGTAATATCCAATTATGATGTTAGCTTGGAATTGCTGACGGAAGATAAGATCGAGATGGTTCGCCAATGGCGAAATGATCCGAAGATTCAGCAATATATGGAGTATCGTGATGAGATTACTCCTGAAATGCAAGCGAAATGGTTCAAGAAACTTAACAATGGGAAGGACAATTTCTACTTCATTATTAAATATAAGGGGGAAGAAATTGGGCTCATCAATGTTAAAGATGTTGATTATGAAAAGAAGTCTGGAGAGTCTGGTGTCTTTATTTACGAAGATAAGTATTTGAATACAGATATTAGCTATCGCGCACATATAGTCATGTTTGACTATATGTTTGATGTTGTTGGCTTACAGACAATCTACTCTCATATGCTGAAAAGCAACAAACGTGCGCAACGTTTCGGAATATTTCTAGGTGCACATTTGATGCCTGGGCAAGAAAATGTTGAAAATCAACTGTATGTGAAGACAAGAGATGATTATTTCAACAATAAAAACAGAATACGCTTTATCAAGAGATACAATTTGTTTAAGAAATGAATTTAAAGGGAAAAAATGTGATTTTAACGGGTGCAAATAGAGGTATTGGTCTTGCAATACTAAAGAAACTTGCAAAAGAGGGTTGTAACATTTGGGCCTGCTGCAGAACAAACACCCCTGAAACTCTTTCTACGTTTGAGCAAATAGCACGAGAGAATTGTGTATGGATTAAACCTATATTTTTTGACTTGAATGAAGAGGAGTCTATTAAGGAAGGTGTTTTACAAATCTTGTCAGAAAAGAAACCTATTGATGTGTTGGTCAATAATGCCGGAATACCTTATGGAGGATTATTCTATATGACCCCTATGTCAAAGTTGAAAGAGGTTTTCCAAATTAATTATTTTTCTCAAATCTATATAATGCAATTGGTGGCTCGTTATATGATGCGCCAAAAGAAAGGCTGTATTGTCAATATGGCTTCTGTAGGAGGAATTGAAACTAATGCAGGTTATCTTGCTTATGGTTCAAGTAAGGCAGCTTTGATATGGGCCACGAAGTCAATATCTAAAGAATTGGGAAAATATAATATTCGAGTTAATGCTGTCGCACCAGGACTGACAGAAACGCAAATGGGACACTATAAGTCCCAAGAGGAGATTGATAAGGTCTTGGCAGTGACGAGCTTAGGACGAATGGGTACTCCTGAAGAAATAGCTCGGAGTGTTTGTTTCTTGGCGAGTGAAGAAGCTAGTTTTATTACAGGTCAAGTATTAATAGTTGATGGAGGAAGAAAGTAAATGAAGCAATATTCAAATTTTAAGGATAGAATCGAAGACTTTCAGCATGACATAAAGTTGATGGCTGCAGAAATGGCTTTTTCTGCTGGTAAGTCTGGGTCTCATATTGGCGGAAGTTTCTCTTGTATTGAAATTTTTGCCGTATTGTATGGCGGAATTTTAAATTATGATGTTTCTAATCCAACTTGGGACGAAAGAGATAGATTCATTCCAAGCAAAACTCATTGCATTTTGTCAAATTTCTCGGCATTGGTAAAGGCTGGGTTCTTGAAAAAAGAGCAGTTGTTCTCTTATCATGAAGATGGTGGACTATTGGCTGGTCATCCATGGAATGTGAATATAGGTTTGGAATTTGCAGGTGGTAGTTTGGGAATGGGTATTGGAGTCGGCATAGGAATGGCTTTGGCAGCAAAGAAGAACAAACAAAATCAGAAAGTGTATGTCTTGCTCGGTGATGGCGAGAGCAATGAAGGTTCGGTTTGGGAGGCTTTTATGTCTGCTTCAAAATATAACTTGGACAATCTTGTTGTAATTATTGATTATGACAATATGCAATTTGATGGAGCTAACGATGATATTATGCCTTTGGCTCCGTTGAGCGCAAAAATGCGTGCCTTTGGCTTTGAGGTCAAGGAAGTGGATGGTCACAATATTGAAGAATTGTGGAACGCCTTTCAATGTAGTCATGAGCATAAGCCATTGGCTGTAGTTGCCAAAACAACAAAAGCTCACGGTGTTCCTTCTTTGGAAGGAAAAGCAGAGTCGCACCATGCAGCATTGTCGCAAGATGATTACAATTATATTATGAATCAGTTAATGTAAGAACAATGATAGAGTATAATAAGAGAAATGCCAGAATGTGGTCTATCATGGGTATTAACCCTTCGATTTGGAATATAGGGTTTAATGAGGTGATTCGAGACAGACATGATGTTGTGGTTTTGACTGCTGACCTTGCAAGATATTCTGGATTGAACAGAATCTTCGCAAAACACCCAGAGATCAGCTTTAATTTTGGTATTGCAGAGCAAAATATGGTTGCCGCTGGTGCAGGAATGGCAATGGAAGGTATGCAAGTCTTTATGACAACGTATGCTCCTTTCATGACTTTAAGATGCGCTGACCAAATGAGGCATTTAATGGGCAATCTAAATCTGAATATGAAAGCAATAGGCTCAGCAGCGGGATTAACTGCTGGATTATCGGGGAGTTCATTGTTGGCAATCAACGATATTGCTCTTACTAGGTCTATTCCGAATATGGTGGTTCTTTCACCAGCAGATACGTTGGAAGCCATTAAAATGATGGTGGCTATGTCAAAACTTCAGTCTCCTTGTTATATGAGATTTTGTGGAGCTGTCAATCTGCCAATCGTTTATACAGATGATTATGATTTTGAAATTGGTAAGGCCGTCACATTGAAACATGGAACCCAAATAGCAATTGTTGCGACTGGCACAAATGTTGTGTCTGAGGCTCTTAAGGCATCTGTAATGATTGAGGATAAACTTGGCTTTGCTCCCACAGTTATAAATATGCACACGATAAAACCAATTGATGAGGCAACTCTTTTAGAATTACAGAATCAACATACTATTTTGGTAACTGTAGAAGAGCATAATATAATCGGTGGATTGGGTTCTGCTGTAGCTGAAGTGATAGCAAAGAACGGCATGTCTGTAAAAATGCAGTTCTTGGGAATAGAGGATAAAAATTATGTAATGGGATCTCGACCTTTTATGATGGAACAAGCTGGTTTGACAGCTAATGCAATTGCAAACAAAATAATTTCAAATTTTAAAAATAAGTAATATGAGTAATTTAGAAAAGTACAATCAAGCGTTTTGCGAGTCTTTAGAGATTTCTGAAGATCAACTTGCAGGATTAAAGTATCAAGGTACTGAACTTTGGGATTCAGTTGGGCACATGACATTGGTAGCTGCAATTGAGGATGCCTTTGACATTATGATGGAAACTGACGACATTGTTGATTTGTCATCTTATGAAAAGGGTAAACAGATTTTGAGTGAGAAGTATAACATCGAGTTTTAAAACAAAATGTTTGACTTACAGAAATTTAAAGACAATACTGCGGTCATAACTGACCGTGGTATCTCTTTGACATATTCCCAACTGCAAGAACAAGTCGATGACTTCTATCGTCATATCCCATCCAATGGATTCTTATTCTGCCTTTGTGAGAATGTGTTGGCTTCGTTCGTGGGCTATGTGGCTTGCATGAACAAGCATCTTCCATCCGTGTTACTGGATGGAAGCAAGGACTTGGAACTCGTCCTTCGACTTGTGTCAGTCTATCATCCTGAGTATATTTGGATGCCTACCAAGCGAGTGGCAGAAATCGGGGGTGAGACCATCTATGAATATGGGGGGTATTCCCTTCAGAAGATGGCTTATGCGGAAAAACTCCCAGTTGAAACGATCAATTCAGAGTTGCTACTTTGCTTGACAACATCAGGTAGCACTGGTTCGCCAAAGCTAGTACGACTCTCCGAGAAGAACTTGAAAAGCAATGCTGAGTCCATCGCAGAGTATCTGCATATTGACGAGCATGAGCGTCCCTTGACCACGTTGCCGATGTATTACAGTTTTGGTATGTCGGTCATCAACAGCCACCTTATCAAGGGAGCAACCATCTTGTTGACCGACAAGGCGGTCATACAGAAGGAGTTCTGGACTTTCTTGAAGGAGCAAGAGGCGACAAGCATCAGTGGCGTTCCATATACTTACGAGATGCTCAAGCGACTTCGTTTCTTCCGCATGGACTTGCCATATTTGAAGACAATGACACAGGCTGGCGGTAAGTTGAATGCTGGCTACGTCAAGGAATTCGTTGACTTCGCCGAGGCTAATGGTAAGCAGTTCATCGTCATGTATGGACAAACGGAGGCGGCTCCTCGCATGAGCTATCTGCCACATGAGAAGTCGGTGGAGAAATGTGCCTCCATTGGCATACCTGTTCCTGGCGGACGATTCTCGCTCATCGATTCCGATGGCAATGAGATAGAGACGGCTGGTGTAGATGGTGAGTTGGTGTATAGAGGCAAGAATGTTTGTCTAGGCTATGCTGAGCAACGGGCAGACTTGGCGAAGGGCGATGAAAACCATGGTGAACTTCACACAGGTGATGTCGCACGCCGAGATGAAGAAGGCTATTACTATATCACAGGTCGTATGAAGCGATTTGTCAAGATATGGGGAAACCGTACCAACTTGGATGCCACGGAACAGTTGGTGAAGGCTATAACTCCTAGTTGTGCCTGTGCAGGTGTGGATGACAAGATAACCGTTTTTGTCACAGAAGAGGGGTTGGACCAGAAAATCAAGGATTTGTTGGTGGCAAAGACTGGTTTCAATCCTAGGGCATTTGAGGTGAGGGTAATCCCAGAGATACCTAAGAATGGCTCAGGAAAAGTACTGTATAAGGATTTGCAAGCTATGCTATAATAAAACCCACAGAAATGGATATTAACGAAATATTAGAAATCAAACCTTACTCCTTGAGCAAGGAGGAGAAGCACCAGATGCTGAATGAGCGTCTCCATGAGTTGGTGCGCAAGCATTATGCCGAATGTCCATCCTACAAGAAGATGATGGATGCTATTGGCCTTAATATTGAGCGTCTGCCCGACTACGAGCACTTGCCATTCTTGCCAGTGCGCCTGTTCAAGGAATTCGAGTTACGCAGTTGTGAGAAGGAGGATGTTGTCAAGACAATGACTTCTTCAGGTACCACGGGACAGCAGGTGTCTCGTATCTTTTTGGACAGAACAACCAGTTCTGCCCAGCAGAAATGTCTGACCAAGATAGTTAGTCATTTCCTTGGTACGAAGCGTGTCCCGATGTTAATTTTGGACTCCTCTGCCGTCATCAAGAACCGCAATATGTTCTCAGCTCGTGGAGCTGGCATCTTGGGCTTCTCTATGTTTGGTAGCAAACGACAGTATGCCTTGGACGAGAACATGGAACTTGATATTGAGGGAATGAAAAACTTCTTGGATGCACACCAGGGCGAGACCATCTTCTTGTTTGGATTTACCTTCATGATATGGCAGCATTTCTACAAGAAGTTGTTGGAGAGCGGATACAAACCAGACCTATCGAAGGGAGTGCTCATCCATGGTGGCGGTTGGAAGAAGCTTGTCAACGAGAAGGTTTCGCCTGAGGAGTACAAACAAAGGCTCCATGAGGTTTGCGGCATCTTGCCGGAGAACGTCCATGACTACTATGGAATGGTGGAGCAAACCGGAAGCATCTATATGGAGTGTAAGTGTGGACATTTGCACACGTCAGTCTTCAGCGATATTATCATTCGCCGCCCTAAGGACTTTTCTATTGCCGATAATGGTGAGAAGGGCTTGATAGAGGTGGTCAGCGTGTTGCCTGAGAGCTATCCTGGTCATGTGCTCCTTACGGAGGACGAGGGAATGGTCTTGGGAGAGGATGACTGCCCATGTGGTCTGAAGGGCAAATATTTTAAAATATTAGGTAGAATTAAAAATGCGGAAATCCGCGGATGTAGCGATACTTATGCAGCCAAGTTCTAATATGTCTCTGTTGTTTCCCAAGTCGATAGATTGGGAGCAGTTTACTCAATATCATCCAGACGGCTTGTTTTCGGATGAAGTTATATCGTTTCTCAATGCGTTGTCTGCGTCTCTCTTGAAGGACCGTGAGTCACGTCTTTATCCTGATGTCGTGACCTTCGCTTTCTTCTGTCGCAAGGGCAACTTGCTGAAGTTGAAGGAGCAGTACTGTCATGAGGGAGAGTTACGCATGGGTAGGGGCATTCTCTTTCACATTGCGCCTTCCAACGTGCCTATCAATTTTGCATATTCCTTGGTGGCTGGTCTGCTATCGGGCAATGCAAATGTCGTGCGTGTCAGTAGTAAGCAATTCCCACAGGTTGACCTAGTGATTCGCCATTGCCTGCAGTTGGTGGAGCAGGAGGAATATCTGCCGATGTGCAACCGAATCGCTTTGGTAAGATATGATCGCACTTCGGATGCCAATGCCTATCTTTCGTCCATAGCGCATGTGAGGGTTATATGGGGAGGAGATGCTACGATAGCCACCATTCGCCAGAATGCGATACCTCCACGTTCCTTCGATGTCTGCTTTGCGGACAGATATTCCATCGCAGCCATTCGACCATCTGCTGTCCTTCAGACTTCCGACAAGGAAATGAAAACGTTGGCGGAGAATTTCTACAACGATACCTATCTTTTTGACCAAAATGCTTGTTCGGCACCTCATCTGATTCTTTGGATGAAGGAAAACTGGGTAGAGAAGGCAAAGGCTCGCTTTTGGGACGCAGTATATGACTATGCTTCACAGAAGTACAACTTGCAGTCTGTGCTGAGTGTCGATAAGTTGACGGAGTTTTATCGTGAAGCCATCGCTTTGGATTGCCGTCACATACCGACAAAGGACAATCTGATTGTCCGCAACCAGTTGGAGTCCTTGCCATCCGATGTTGAGAATTTCAGATGTGCGGGTGGTTTCTTCCAGGAATATGACATCGACTCCTTGGATGAAATTTCACCTGTTGTGAATGAAAAGTATCAGACTTTGGCTTATTTCGGATTTGAGAAATCTGAGTTAGAAAAGTTTGTTTGTGACAATCGTTTGAGAGGTCTCGATCGTCTTGTGCCGATAGGACAGACCACAGCATTCTCGCTCACTTGGGATGGCTATAACTTGATAGATACATTGAGTAGGGTGGTAACGGCCCTTTGATGAATGAGTATTGAATAAAGTTTATGTTTACCAAACGTAATGTGTTTTTACGCTAGCTAAATCTTATGGACTTTCGCCTACGCTATCTTCTTCGTTCACTTTTTATTATATCTCGTTTTAAAGGAAGAGATTACCAAGAGTACATTGGCTAGTATGGCAATAATATTCTAGGGTATTTATATCTTTTATTTGTAAAATGCTAAAGTTTCGCAAGTGAAAATTCACAAGCGTGATTTAACGTAATTTTGGAATAA
>ERZ1026894.767-NODE-767-length-21767-cov-16.219694_pt1 | contig 21767 bp, 20 predicted proteins | sample MGYA00380177_ERZ1026894 | MGnify/ENA primary metagenome ERZ1026894 (study PRJEB33269, sample SAMEA4719813) | human gut metagenome | biome: human-associated habitat; feature: organic feature; material: feces | place: Cameroon | collected 2013-10 ... | reverse complement strand
ATCGGAACAAGCCGCAGGCATCAAAGTCGGGGGGCTTTTGAGCCCAACATCAATAGATAGAAGAATTATAAATCAGAAATCAAAATGAAAATCAGGAATAAAAATCAGGAATAAAAATCGGGAATAAAGAAAAGAGGAAGAACACATGAGCAAAGGACGTTACGGAATCCACGGAGGACAATATATCTCCGAGACATTGATGAATGAACTGATCCATCTGGAGGAGTGCTATGAGCATTATAAAAAGGATCCGGAATTCAATGCAGAGCTAAATAAGCTGCTGAATGAATATGCCGGTCGCCCCTCTCTGCTGTACTATGCGGAGAAGATGACGAAGGATCTGGGCGGCGCGAAGATCTATTTAAAGAGAGAGGACTTAAACCACACCGGCTCCCACAAGATCAACAATGCCCTGGGACAGGCACTGCTGGCAAAGAAGATGGGTAAGACCCGTCTGATCGCAGAGACAGGTGCCGGACAGCATGGTGTGGCTACCGCAACGGCAGCAGCGTTCCTCGGCATGGAATGTGAAATTTTTATGGGAAAAGAAGATACCGACAGGCAGGCACTGAATGTCTATCGTATGGAACTCCTCGGAGCCAAGGTGCATCCTGTAACTTCCGGTACCATGACCTTAAAGGATGCCGTTAATGAAACCATGAGAGAATGGTCCAACCGCGTAGCGGACACCCATTATGTGCTGGGATCCGTTATGGGACCGCATCCTTTTCCCATGATCGTCAGAGATTTTCAGAGTGTCATCAGTCAGGAAGCAAAAGAGCAGATCCTGAAGGCAGAAGGAAAGCTTCCGGCAGCCGTGGTAGCCTGTGTGGGCGGCGGCAGCAATGCCATGGGTGCGTTTTACAACTTTATTGAGGATAAGGATGTAGAACTCATCGGCTGTGAGGCAGCAGGTAAAGGTGTGGATACGGCATTGACCGCAGCTACTATTGCGACGGGATCCTTAGGAATCTTTCATGGCATGAAATCCTATTTCTGCCAGGATGAGTACGGACAGATCGCTCCCGTATATTCCATTTCCGCAGGACTGGATTATCCCGGCATCGGACCGGAGCACGCTTATCTGCATGACATCGGCAGAGCACAGTATGTACCCATCACAGATGACGAGGCCGTGGATGCCTTTGAATATCTGGCAAGAACCGAGGGAATCATCTGCGCCATTGAGAGTGCCCATGCGGTAGCACATGTGCGTAAGATCGCAAAAAATTACCGCCCGGATCAGAGCATTGTCGTATGTCTGTCCGGCAGAGGCGATAAGGACGTGGCAGCTATCGCGAGATACCGTGGCGTGGATATTCATGACTGATGAAATCAATCGTAAGCTTTCGGAATATAAGCTTTCAAATGTGTGCATGTGAAATGCTTTTCATAGCTTATGTTTATGAAAACGGATGATTAAAGTGTGAATTATATGAAATGTAGATAGTAGATAGAAGAAATGGAGACAGATACGATGAGTAAATTAGAAAAAGTATTTGATACACCGAATAAAAAAGCGTTCATAGGCTTTCTCACCGCAGGAGATCCGGATGCGGACAGCACTGTAAAATTCATTTTAGAGATGGAAAAGGCAGGGGCGGATCTTATAGAGATCGGTATCCCCTTTTCCGATCCCACGGCGGAAGGCGTGGTGATCCAGGAGGCAAATATCCGTTCTCTTAGTAACGGCGTGACCACGGACGGTGTGTTCGAGATTGTGAAGAGAGTGCGGGAGCAGTCAGAGATTCCCCTGGCGTTTATGACTTATGTGAATCCGGTATTCCATTACGGATATGAGAAATTTTTTACCAAGTGTGAGGAACTGGGTATCAGCGCCATCATTATTCCTGATGTGCCTTATGAAGAGAAGGCGGAGGTGGAGGCTCCTGCCAAAGCCCATGGCGTGAAGGTGATCTCCATGATTGCACCCACTTCCGAGAGCCGTATCCGCCAGATTGCATCGGAGGCAGAAGGCTTTATCTATGTGGTAAGCTCCATGGGTGTCACCGGTGTGCGCAGTGAGATCAAGACCGATCTGCCTGCCATCGTGGAAAGCATCCGCACCGTGACCGACGTTCCCTGTGCTATCGGCTTTGGTATCAGCACACCCGAGCAGGCAAAAGCCATGGCATCCATATCCGATGGAGCCATTGTCGGAAGCGCCATCGTGAAGATCATTGCAAAGTATGGCAAAGACGCAGCTCCTTACATCGGAGAATATGTGAAGAGCATGAAAGACGCCGTAGCAGAGGCTTAAATAAGATTACGAAGAATAGAAAATAAAAGAGAGGAAAATGATGCAAGTATGATGCAATAGTATGTTATAATCAATAAAACGATAACCACAGGCTTTGGAGGGAGTTTCTATGAAAGAGGGTAAAAAAAATAGGCGAATGAAAATCATGGCAGCGGTAATTTCAGCATGTACATTTCTTACGGCCTGTGGTGGAGAAACGCAGGAAACTGAGAGCCAAAATGTCACACAGGAAAGCATAACGGTAAGTACCGGTACCATCGAGCAGACAGACGAACAGACACAGGAGGCAACGCAGGAAGCGGAAAATATTGTGCAGATCGATGCCATTCTGGAAAATTTGAAGGGGAATAGAGATCCGCAGGTGATCTTACAGGAACTGTCAAAACTTCCTCTTAATATGGAAGAACTGAAGTCCTATTCGGTGTATGTGTTAAGTGATCAATTCGAGGAGTGCAGCGGGGCAGAACTGCTGACGGAATTCTATGAGCAGTCCACACAGGGGAACCCGGCGCAATTATTGATGGCAAATTACCTCTATAATGAAAAATGGATCCTTTCTTATATTGAATTTGACGGAAGTACCTATTATATGCTTAAGGGCGATGTGGATGCCGGGACTGCAGAGGAAGACTATAAGGAAATGTATTTTCATTCCCTGAATATTATCGAAAAGAAAGAGATAGAACAGGGAATGTCACTCATTATGATCGTGTTTACCAATCAGGAAGATGTTTCCAATGAACAGGCGGAGCAGTATGTGAAATGGTCGGAGGAAGGGAAACTGCCTGATGACATAGAAATATATTATTTCTTAAATCTGAGATACGGTCTTATGAGCGGTGACGATGACTTGAAAATACTGGAAGAAGTGGAGAGAACAGCGGACAGAATGGCCGTGTACCGGATAGCAAAGGACTTCACAAATACATATTTTCAAGAGGAATACACAGGCGAAGCTGAGATCATGGGAATCAAGGGACTTTCCGGGGTGGATACGGACAGCAAGGGTGACTGCACGGTGGAAGTAGAATTCCGGCCGGTACAGGAGGATTCATTATCGTATCTGTTTATGACGTTTGGATATGATGAGATGGGATGGACGATCCGCAGTTACGGACTGGAAAAGTAGGCGGACACAAGATACAAAAATTGTATGAAAATCCTACAAAATTTTGTTGACAAAAGAGTATTGCCTATGTATAATAAGTCAGTGTGTGAATCAACACATCGTAGGAGACTTGTGTTTTCTACGCAACATATTGCATAGGAGTCGCTATGTTAGTAAGTTTATCTGATGTATTAACATCCGAAGGCAAGGTAGAGACTGTTGCCATTCCGCTTGAGATGACAAGCTTTAAGAGCCGCCAGGGAGATTTCTCTATTACGGAGAAGACACCCATTAATCTTACTTTTACCAACATCGGTGTGAACAAGGCAAAAGTAACCGGCACTGCAGAGCTTACCTTTGACACGAAATGTGACAGGTGCCTTACTGAAGTACCTACAGCAATGAAGCTTAAGTTTGACAGAATCGTTTATTCTCCGGAAGCGGAAGTAAGTGAGGAAGAAGATACCGAGCAGAGCTTTATGGATGGATGGCAGCTGGATGTAGAGGCTTTTGTGTACGATGAAATTCTGGTGAATTGGCCGGCAAAGATCCTGTGTAAGGAAGACTGCAAGGGTATCTGCCCTGTATGTGGTCAGAACAGGAATCTGAAGGAATGTGGTTGCGATACTTTCGTACCGGATCCTCGTATGGCAGCAATCCAAGATATCTTCAACGCGAATAAGGAGGTGTAACGATGTCTATTTGTCCTAAGAATAAATCTTCCAAAGGTAGAAGAGATAAGAGAAGAGCAAACTGGAAAATGAGCGCTCCTACATTGGTAAAGTGCAGCAAATGTGGTGCACTGATGATGCCTCACAGAGTTTGCAAGGCTTGTGGTTCTTACAATAAGAAGCAGGTCGTAAGCGTTGATTAATTGATAAATCAATGAAGCGAAATTAAGTGAAAAGAAAAAAGGAGATTCCGGATGGAATCTCCTTTTGCTTTCACAAAAAAATCACTTGCTTTTTATATACGCCTTTAGTATAGTAAGAATGAATCTGACATCATCAAACTGTTTGGTGCGATCCACGGAGCGGTTTGATGATGAGCGGATAAACATAAACAGGTAAAGGAACGACGAAATGGCAGAATATGTAAATGTTGCTGTAGACGCAATGGGTGGCGATAATGCTCCGGCAGAGATCGTAAAAGGTGCTGTGGAAGCTGTCAACGCAGATAAGCGCGTCAAAGTATTCCTGGTAGGCAAGGAGCCTGTGATCCGTGAGGAATTAAAGGCATATACCTATGATGCAGAGCAGCTGGAAGTCGTACATGCTGAAGAAGTCATTGAGACGGCAGAACCTCCGGTCATGGCAATCCGTCGGAAGAAGGATTCCTCCATTGTCAAAGCCATGTATATGGTGAAGAACGGCGAATGCGATGCATTTGTATCTGCGGGAAGTACCGGTGCGGTACTGGTAGGCGGACAGGTGATCGTAGGTCGTATCCGCGGTGTGGAGAGACCGCCATTAGCCCCCTTGATTCCAACAGAGAAGGGCGTAAGCCTTCTGTTAGACTGTGGAGCCAATGTAGATGCGAGACCTTCCATGTTAGTCCAGTTTGCCAAGATGGGCAGTGTCTATATGGAAAGCGTTATGGGAGTAAAGAACCCGCGAGTCGGTATTGTGAATATCGGCGCCGAGGAGGAGAAGGGCAACGCTCTGGTAAAAGAAACATTTCCGCTTCTTAAGAATTGTCCAGAGATCAATTTCATCGGCAGTGTGGAAGCAAGAGATATTCCGGCAGGTGCGGCAGATGTCATTGTCTGTGAAGCGTTTGTGGGCAATGTGATCTTGAAGATGTATGAAGGCGTAAGCTCTGCACTTCTGCATCAGGTGAAGCAGGGAATGATGTCCACGCTTCGCAGTAAAATGGGTGCACTGCTCGTGAAGCCGGCACTCAAGACTACTTTGAAAAGTTTTGATACTTCCCAGTACGGTGGTGCTCCGTTACTCGGACTGAACGGTCTGGTAGTGAAGACCCACGGAAGCAGCAAGGCAGTGGAAGTGAAGAATTCTATTCTGCAGTGTATTGCTTTTAAGGAAGAGAAGATCAACGAGAAGATCAAAGAACAGATTAGCCCGGAAGACAAGGCTGCAGAGAATAATTAATCAAGAGAAATATTTTGAGAAAGAAGGAACTGTTATGGAATTTGAAAAGTTAAAGAAAATCATTGCTGAGGTATTAAACGTAGATCCCGATGAGATCACCATGGAGACCACATTCCAGGATGACCTGGGTGCTGATTCCCTCGATGTATACCAGATCATCATGGGCATTGAGGAAGAGTTCGATATCGAGATCCCTGCTGAGACCGCAGAGCAGGTTACTACAGTAGAAGACGCTGTGGAGATGATCAAGAACGCAGAGAACTAGTAAAGCTACGAGCCATGCAAAAATAGAGGGAATGACTCCGGTGAGAGCTTGCTCGCACAAGAGGTCATTCCCCTCTATTTTTATACGGTGTGTTCCGTAAAACGGGACACACTTGACAGCCATTTATGAATAGGCATGGTGAGGATAATTATGTAGTCCAGTAGGCACGGCTATGGTAAGAATAAGCGCGCCGTAAGCAGACGTCGGTACCATAGCGTCCCAAGGGACGCATTGCGTGGGTATTTTCCACGCCTATGTACCGCTACGCTCTGCAACATGAGTGCATCGTACTAAAGTACGAGCGTGCAGCGTTTCTTACCATAGCCGGGACTACGGAATATAGTGAGGACAAGAAAATGTTGGATGGTTATACAATGGACGTGCTGGAACAGCGCATCGGCTATTGCTTTCACAACAAAGCATTGCTGAAGCAGGCTCTGACCCACAGCTCCTATACCAATGAACAAAAGATCAACAAAACAGAGAACTACGAGCGTATCGAATTCTTAGGAGATGCCGTACTGGAGCTGGTATCCAGTGACTTCCTGTTTCGGGAACACCCTGATGTTCCGGAGGGGGAGCTGACCAAGATGCGCGCCTCTATGGTGTGCGAGCCTTCCCTGGCATTCTGTGCCAGAGACCTGGAGCTGGGACAGTTTATGCTTTTGGGTAAAGGCGAAGAAAATACCGGTGGCAGACGCAGAGACAGCATCACCTCTGACGGTATGGAAGCCATGATCGGTGCCATTTATCTGGACGGCGGCATGCAGCCTGCCAAGGCTTTTATTGACCGCTTTATTCTGTCTGATTTAGAGGACAAGCGTCTCTTCTATGACAGTAAGAGCAATCTCCAGGAACTGATCCAGGGGAAACTCAAAAAAGAGTTCGAATACCGGCTGTTGGATGAGAGCGGGCCGGAACACGACAAGACCTTCGTGGTAGAGATCGACATGGAGGGAGAATGCCTGGGCCGTGGGCAGGGAAGAACAAAAAAAGCGGCAGAACAGCAGGCAGCTTACGAGGCGCTTCTGCTATTGAGGGATAGAGGATATGTATTTAAAAAGTATTGAGATACACGGGTTCAAATCATTTGCCAATAAGATCGTATTTCAGTTCCACAACGGAATTACCGGTATCGTAGGACCTAACGGTAGCGGTAAAAGTAACGTTGCGGATGCGGTACGATGGGTACTGGGTGAACAGCGCATCAAACAGCTGCGTGGTGCCAGTATGCAGGATGTTATTTTCTCGGGAACAGAGACCAGAAAGCCGTTGAGCTATGCTTATGTTGCCATTACTTTGGACAACAGCGACCATCAGCTGGCAATCGACTACGATGAAGTCACGGTGGCAAGACGGATCTACCGTTCCGGAGAAAGTGAATATCTGATCAACGGTACACCCTGCAGATTAAAAGATGTCAACGAACTGTTCTATGATACCGGTATCGGTAAGGAAGGCTATTCCATCATCGGACAGGGCCAGATCGACAAAATCTTAAGCGGTAAGCCCGAGGAACGTCGTGAACTGTTCGATGAGGCTGCCGGAATTGTGAAATTCAAACGCAGGAAAGCAGCGGCCCAGACGAAGCTTGAGAACGAGAAACAGAATCTGGTGCGTGTGAATGATATTTTATCGGAGCTGGAAAAACAGGTGGGACCCCTGGAGAAGCAGTCTGAGGTGGCAAAGGTCTATCTGAGGAAAAAGGAAGAGTTGAAATCCTTAGATATCAATGTATTCTTATTGGAAAATAAGAGACTGAGAGAACAACTTGCTTCCGCAGAAGAAAAATACAATCTTGCAAGCACAGAACTTGGTGAGACCGGTGAAAAATATGAAGGTATCAAGGAAGAATACGAACGGATCCAGCAGGAGATTGAAAGTCTGGATGCCGCTATCGAAGCCGGCAGGGAACAGCTGACGGATACCGGTCTGATGCGCGGTAAGCTAGAAGGCGAGATCAATGTCTTAAAGGAGCAGATCAATTCCGCCCACGGCAGTGAGAACCATCTGAACAACCGTAAGGCAGCCCTGGAAGAGGAGATTGCCGGCAAAGAGCAGGAAAAGCAGGATATCTTAACCGATAAAAAGGATACAGATACCCAGGTGCAGGAGATTGCAGAAGCTGCGGCGAAAGCAAAGGCTGATCTGGAAGCAATCCAGAATAAGATCACTGAGCTTAACAATAATATCGAAGCCGGGAAAAACACCATCATTGGCGAACTGAACCAGAGAGCTACCATCAAATCCAAGATGGGTCGCTTCGACACCATGATGGAGCAGATCAATATCCGGAAGGCAGAGTTAAATTCCAGACTGTTACGTGCCAAATCCGATGAGGCAGCCAGAGAAGAAACGGTGAAGAAGCTGGAAGAGACTTTTGAGACCGTGACTGAGGAACTGCGTCAGATGACGGAACAGGAAGCGGCATCCGAACTGGAACTTGGCAATATCCGTGAGAATCTCACCGGACTGGATGCGAAGCTGCGGGAGACACAGAACCGTTTTCATCAGGAACAGTCCAAGTTAGAAGCTCTGACCAATATTACCGAGCGCTATGACGGTTACGGCGGCAGCGTCAAAAAGGTCATGGAGCAGAAGGAAAAAGAAAAGGGCATCATCGGTGTCGTAGCGGACATCATCCAGGTGGAAGCCAAATACGAGACCGCTATCGAGACTGCACTGGGCGGCAATATCCAGAATATCGTAACGGATAACGAAGAGACCGCCAAGCATATGATCGGCTTCTTAAAGCAGAACCGTCTCGGAAGAGCCACGTTCCTGCCTCTGACCAGTATTACCAAGCCCCAGGAATTCAAAAATCCGGAGGCACTTAAGGAAAAAGGTGTCATCGGCATGGCGGATGAACTGGTAGGCACAGAAGAAGCATACCGCAATGTCGCGAAGGCTATGCTGGGACGTATCGTTGTGGTAGACAATGTGGACAATGCCGTGAAGATCGCGAGAAAATTCGATTACGGCATCCGCATGGTCACCCTGGAAGGCGAACTCTTGGTTCCCGGTGGTGCCATCAGCGGTGGTGCTTTTAAAAACAACAGTAATCTCCTGGGAAGACGTCGTGAGATGGACGAACTGGAGAAAAAGGTGAAAAAGCTCTCTGAGGATATCAAAACCTACAATCAGAAGATCGAAGACACCAAGAGTAAGAGAAATAAGCTTCGTATGGATCTGGAAGCACTGAAGACCGAGATGCAGCGCAAGTCCATTGAGCAGAATACCGCAAGATTGAACATCTCCCAGGCAAGAGAGCGTATGGAAGAAGAGGCAGAGAGTGCACAGTCTCTGAAGCTGGAGGAACAGGAGATCGAGACTAAGATCTTCGAAATCCGTTCCGGCAAGGAATCCATTACGCAGGAACTGGCTGCCAGTGAAGAACTGGAGAAGACAACGCAGGAACAGATCCTGGGCTTCCAGAAAGAATTGGAGAGCTGCAGGCTGGAAGAGAGCGAAGCTTCCGCTCACGCAGGAGAATGGGAAGTAAAAGTCGAGAAGATGCGTCAGGCGTTGGATTACAAGCAGGCAAATGTGGAGCGTATAGGCGGTGAGCTGGAACGTGCACAGGCAGAGCTTAATGAGATCTTAGAGGCTCTGACAGAAAATGCACAGGAAGTGGAACGCAAGAAGAACAATATCCTGGAGATTGAGAAGACCATCGCAGCTTCTCACGAGAATCAGGATGCTTCCAGGAAGAAGCTGGACGAAGACCTTGCGAAAAAGGAAGAACTGTCTGCGAAACAGAAAGATTTCTTCCGCAGCAGAGAAGAAATGTCCGAGCGTATGAATGCCCTGGATAAGGAAGTCTATCGTCTGGGCGAACAGAAGAAAAAGTTGGAGGACGGCATCGAAGGACAGATCAATTACATGTGGGATGAGTATGAGATCACCTTAAGCGATGCCGCAGGACTCCGCAATGAAGAGATGAATGATCTGCCTGCTATGAAACGTGAGATCAGCGGTCTGAAAGACGAGATCCGCAAGCTTGGCAATGTTAATGTCAATGCCATTGAGGATTATAAGAACCTGATGGAACGCTATACTTTCATGAAGACCCAGCATGACGATCTGGTGGAAGCGGAGAAGACGCTGGAAGGCATCATCGAAGAACTGGATACCGCCATGCGCAAACAGTTCACGGAGAAATTCGCAGAGATCAGCAGAGAGTTCGATAAGGTATTCAAGGAACTCTTCGGCGGTGGTAAGGGAACACTGGAACTGATGGAGGATGAGGATATTCTGGAGGCAGGCATCCGCATCATCGCACAGCCCCCCGGGAAAAAGCTTCAGAACATGATGCAGCTCTCCGGTGGAGAGAAGGCGTTATCCGCCATTTCCCTACTGTTCGCAATTCAGAACCTGAAGCCGTCTCCGTTCTGTCTGTTAGACGAGATCGAGGCCGCACTGGATGACTCCAATGTAGGACGTTTTGCAAAATATTTACATAAGCTGACCAAGAACACCCAGTTCATTGTCATTACCCACAGACGAGGCACTATGGAACAGGTGGACAGACTGTATGGTATCACCATGCAGGAGAAGGGCGTATCTACCTTAGTCAGCGTCAACCTCATTGACAAGGACCTGGACGACTAGAATAGGGAGGAAAGCGGATGAGTGAGGAAAAGAAAGGCTTTTTTGCGAGGCTGAAAGAAGGGCTGACCAAGACCCGTGATAACATTGTCCGGGGAATCGATTCGGTCTTCAGCGGTTTTTCTGCCATTGATGATGATTTCTACGAAGAACTGGAAGAAATCCTCATTATGGGAGATATCGGTGTCAATGCCACCACCGCCATTGTGGAGAGATTAAAACAGCAGGTAAAAGAAAAGCATATCAAGGAGCCTTCCGAATGCAAACAGCTTCTGATCGAAAGCATTAAGGAGCAGATGCAGGTGGATGAGACCGCCTATGATTTCGAGAAGGAGCAGTCCGTGATCATGGTCATTGGTGTCAACGGTGTGGGTAAGACCACTTCCGTGGGTAAGCTGGCAGGTAAATTAAAGGATGAGGGCAGAAAAGTCCTCATCGCCGCAGCGGATACCTTTCGTGCCGCAGCGGGAGATCAGCTGGCAGAATGGGCATCTAGAGCGGATGTGCCCATGATCGGTGGAAAAGAGGGCGCGGATCCCGCCAGTGTGGTGTTTGATGCCGTGAATGCAGCGAAAGCAAGAGGCGTGGATGTGCTTCTGATTGATACTGCCGGCAGACTGCATAATAAGAAGAACCTGATGGAAGAACTACGCAAGATGAACCGCATCATTGACAAGGAGTTCCCGAATGCCCACAGAGAGAATCTGATCGTACTGGACGGTACCACCGGACAGAATGCGTTGGTACAGGCGAGAGAATTCGGTGAGGTGGCAGACCTCACGGGCATCATTCTGACCAAGATGGACGGAACGGCGAAGGGTGGTATTGCAGTGGCAATCCAGTCCGAACTGAAGGTTCCGGTAAAATATATCGGTGTGGGAGAGACCATCGAGGACCTCCAGAAGTTTAATTCCGATGAATTTGTCAATGCATTGTTTGATGTGAATATGGAGGACATCGGAGAACTGCATCTGCCTGAGGACGAGCAACAGACGGATACGCAGGAGGAATAACAGACAGACCAAGGAAAGTGTGACAGAAAGGCATGGGAAGAAAAATGCAGGAAGAAATGTTGACTTTAGAGAAATTCGAAGAAGCAAGTGAAATCGTAAAAAAGGTAACGTTAGAGACCAAGCTGGTATACAGTGATTATTTCAGCGCCCAGACCGGCAACCGTGTATACTTAAAGCCCGAGAACTTACAGTTTACCGGAGCCTACAAGTTAAGAGGCGCTTATTACAAAATGAGCACACTGACGGATGAAGAGCGTGCCAAGGGACTGATCACCGCATCAGCAGGCAACCATGCACAGGGTGTTGCTTATGCGGCGAAATGCTACGGCAGCAAAGCAACCATCGTAATGCCTACCACCACACCTCTGATCAAGGTAAACCGTACCAGAGGGTACGGCGCAGAGGTAGTACTGCACGGTGATGTCTATGATGAGGCATGCGCAAAAGCATATGAACTGGCAGAAGAGCACGGCTATACTTTCATTCATCCGTTTGACGATCTGACTGTGGCAACCGGTCAGGGTACCATTGCCATGGAGATCTTCAAGGAGCTTCCCCTGGTAGACTATATTTTAGTTCCTATTGGTGGCGGCGGACTGGCAACCGGTGTTTCCACACTGGCAAAACTGCTGAACCCGAAGATCAAGGTCATCGGTGTAGAACCTGCGGGAGCTAACTGCATGCAGGTATCCTTAAAGAACGGCAAGGTAACCACCCTGCCCAAGGTCAACACCATTGCAGACGGTACTGCGGTTAAGACTCCCGGAAGTAAGATTTTCCCGTACTTACAGAAGAATCTGGACGATGTGATCACCGTGGAGGATGAGGATCTGGTAGTAGCTTTCCTTGATATGGTGGAGAACCATAAGATGATCGTGGAGAATTCCGGACTGCTGACCGTGGCAGCCTTAAAACAGTTAAATGTGAAGGATAAGCGTATTGTATCTATCTTAAGCGGCGGTAATATGGATGTCATCACCATGTCTTCCGTAGTACAGCAGGGCCTGATCTTAAGAGACCGTATCTTCACCGTATCCGTATTGCTTCCCGATAAGCCCGGTGAACTGTGCAGAGTATCCGGTATCATTGCCGGCGTTAACGGTAATGTCATCAAGCTGGAGCACAACCAGTTTGTATCCATCAACCGTAGTGCTGCCGTGGAACTGCGTATCACACTGGAAGCTTTCGGTACCGAGCATAAGAAAGAAATCATTGCTGCCCTGGAAAAAGAAGGCTATCAGCCCAAGGTAGTCAGAGCAAATATATAATTGTGCAGAGTCATGCAGATGTCGCTGCATAGTTTCTTAGAAAAGAAGTGAATGCATCACTGATAAAAGCCGCATATTATAGATATGCGGCTTTTATGTGTGGAAATGGAGAGAAATATGGCGAAAAAGACTGAAAAAGAACTGGAAATACAGAGACTGGATAAAAAGACACCCCTGCTGATGTTCCGGGATTATGTAATGATCACGGTGGCTTCTTTTGTCTATGCGGTATCCGTCAGCATGTTTTTGGATCCGAACTCCCTGGCACCCGGGGGGATCACCGGTGTTGCTATTATTTTAAACCGTCTGTTCGGGATTGAGACCGGTACCTGGATGCTGCTCATCAATATACCGATCCTGCTGATCGGTATCTGGAAATTCGGACTGCGGTTTATTTTGTCTACGATCTATTGTACGGCAATGACATCACTGTTTACAAACCTGCTGACACCGGTAGGAGCAGTGACAACAGATCCTTTGCTTGCCTCTCTGACAGGAAGTGCCCTGATGGCAGTATCCATGGGCTGGGTGTTCAAGGCCGGATCCACTACGGGAGGAACGGACATTATTATCAAGCTGCTGCGGCTGAAGTTCCCGTACCTCAAGACGGGAGTATTGTTTTTCCTGACAGATGTGGTTATCGTCATAGCATCGGCATTTGTATTCCGGAACATTGACAAGGCACTGTATGCCGGTATCGTGGTCATTATCACATCAGTGGTGCTGGATGTGGTATTGTACGGCCGTGATGAGGCAAAGCTGATCTATATTATCAGCGACCATGCGGAAAAAATCGCAGGGAGACTGTTAGAGGAACTGGATATCGGCGTAACCTATGTACAGGGTAGTGGTGCCTACAGCGGCAAGGAGAAGAGCGTCATCATGTGCGCCATGAAGAAAAACATTTCTCCCAAGGCGGAAGAGATCGTAAAAGAAGAGGATCCCCTGGCATTTATGATCGTCACCAGTGCCACGGAGATCTTCGGAGAGGGCTATAAGAGTTATTTCAGTGAGAAGCTGTGATGCTGAACATAAAATTTAAGTAAAAAAACTGCTGAAAGGGCTTACATTTTCAAAGAGAATCATCTATAATAGCGTCGTGTCCGGAAGGGCAGACGCTATTTTTCACTGTGGTGCACCCGCAGTGCACGTTTCTAACCGGTGCAAGTCCGGAATCCGCCCGGCAATTCTCTGTTTCGATGTAGTAATCGCATATCAGGCTATGCATGAGGGTAAGACAGCTGCTTAGGTCAAAACTCAGTAGCTACACCGAATCATGCATGGAGATACGGTAGTTGGATTGAGAGAAAGAAACATATAATGATGTCGGGGTCAAAAGCCCCCGACTTTGATACCTACGGATTGTTCCGTGCTACGCACTCCCACAATCCTACCCAATATTCGCATATCGTGGGATTATCATCCCACTTTTATGCTCATATCGGGGCGGGTCGCAAGGTCTTTCACCCACTTATGAGCAAGCTCATATGGGCTTAGACCTTTTGACCCTGGCATCATATAATAGTAAAAATAAGCAGATAGAGAATCGCATGGAAAAATGTGCGATGACACTTATAGGAGTCAGGGAACATGAACGATACAACATTGTCAAAAGAGGAAAAACAGTATAAACGGCTCACCGAAGAACCGGTAGCACGGCTGGTTCTGGAACTGGGACTGCCCACTACCATCAGTATGTTGATCACGAATCTGTATAATATGGTGGATACCTGGTTCGTAAGCCAGTTAGGCACCAGTGCTACCGGAGCGGTAGGTGTGGTGTTTGGGCTGATGGCTATTATTCAGGCGTTTGGCTTTATGTTCGGTCATGGCGCCGGGAGCAATATCAGCAGGTTGTTAGGAGCACATGAAAAGGAGCGGGCGAAAGCTTTTTCCGCCACGGGATTTTATCTGGCGGTGGGAGCCGGAGCGTTGATCGCGATTATCGGTATTGTGGATCTGAACGGATTGTGCAGATTGCTTGGAAGTACGGAGACTATCCTTCCCTATGCGAGAATCTATGCTTTCTATATTCTGGTGTCAGCACCGGCAATGGCATCCAGCTGTGTGATGAACAATGTGCTCCGGTATGAAGGATATGCCAATCTGGCGATGGTGGGACTGGTCTCCGGTGGTATCTTAAATATGGCGGGAGATGCCATCCTTATGTGGGGCTTAAATCTTGGTATCCGGGGAGCGGCACTTTCCACTATGATCTCCCAGTACATATCCTTCGGAATCCTGTTATTCTTTTTCCTGCGTGGAAAGACCCAGAGCAGCCTGGCACCGAAATATTTTACCTGGGAGTTTGCCGTGCATAAGAACATTCTTACAGCAGGCTTCCCCAGTATGATGCGACAGGGACTGACCAGCGTGTCCACTATGGTGCTGAATGCACAGGCGGCAGTCTACGGAGATATTGCCATTGCAGCTATGAGCGTGGTATCCCGTATTTTCAATTTCGTATTCAGTGTGGCACTGGGCATCGGTCAGGGCTTCCAGCCGGTATCCTCCTTCAATTATGGGGCAAAGAAGTATTCCCGCGTAAAGAAAGCGTTCTGGTTCACCCTGTGCGCCAGTCTGGTGACCATGGCAGTGTTCGCAGGCGTGGTGTATGTGTTCCGCAGAGAGCTGTTGCTGGAATTCCTTACGGATATGGACGCTTATGAGATCGCATTTTATGCGTTGCAGATCCAGTGCCTGACGCTTCCGTTTATTCCGGTATGTATCTGTGGAAACATGCTGTTCCAGTCCATCGGAAAGGGCGGCAGGGCGACGATCTTAGCCTCCTTCCGAAGTGGCACTATCTACATTCCGGCGTTACTGATCCTGACGGCGCTCTGGGGAATTCGGGGCATCCAGTGGTCACAGCCGGTGTCCGATATTTTATCTGCGGTTTTGTCATTGCCGGTGGCTGTGGCATTCTTAAAAGGATTGCCGGAAGATGGTGTGGAAGTATAGAGAAGAATGAGATCCCTTCGTCATAAGACGGAGGGATTTTTTAGGTACACAAAGAATTAAGTACAGTTTTATCCATCCACAGAAAACTACATCTACCTTGATCTGTAAAACCGTTGACAATGAATGAGGTGAATCATATAATATATTTAACAAATAGGTTAAATGTTAAATGATTGATTGAAAGGATGTGATTCATTTTTGGGAATACAGGATACATTGAAAGCGCTGGCGGATCCTATAAGGCGTGAAATACTAAATCTTCTAAAAAACGGTCGATTGTCGGCGGGAGAGATCTGCGAACATTTTCCGGTGACGGGGGCTTCCATATCAAGGCATCTGTCGGTGTTAAAGGAGGCTGACCTGATCCGGGACAAACGGGAGGGAAAGTTTATTTATTATGAACTGAATACCTCTGTTCTGGAAGAAATCATGCTATGGATTACGGACTTGAAAGGAGTATCGAACGATGAAAGAAATGATACAGAAAAATAGAGGCAGGCTGATCTGCTCGGCATTTGTTATGTGCGTGGGTATTATATTGGGATATACCTGTGAGAACAGTCTGTGGATAAACGGCACTTTTGCAGTGACTTATGTGATAGCAATTGCAGTAACTTTTTACGACAACAGAAACAGGCAGCAGAGTGACAAGGTCATAAGAATGGTTACGTGGATCGTGCCGGGAATGACATTGCTCTATAACGGCATCGCCAGATGGATCGATATGGGTGTAACGAAAGAGAATCTGCTCATGGTGATTTTGTATGCCGGAATGGGATTGCTATTTGTTATTGTGGGCAATTATCTGCCCAAGGTGAAACCGAACCGCACCATCGGCATCCGCGTCGTATGGGCATTGCAGGATGAGGAGAACTGGAATGCCACGCACCGCTTCAGTGGGAAAATATGGGTGGCAGCAGGACTATTGAGCATGATCTGCGGACTGTTCAGCGACAGCATGGCCGCATTATTTCTGTTTATTGTCGCTATCGCGGCAGCAGCTTTTGGCAGCATCCTGTATTCTTATCTCTATTATAAAAAGAAGCTGCACACCGGAAAAGGGCTGGAAGTACACTACAATCATAAAGTAGTTGCAGTCTATGTGTTCATAATGCTTGTGTGTTTGCTATTTACGGTATGGACGCTATATACGGGAAAAATCGAGATCTGTTACGGAGAAAATGAATTTACTGTTCAGGCGGAGGGGTGGCAGGATTACACAGTGAAATATGACGCTATCGACAGCATTGCTTGCGAGGAGAATATGTTCCGGGATACGAATACAATCCGGACGAACGGTTTTGGCAACCTGAAATACTCCATGGGACATTTTCGCGATGAAATCCATGGAGATTACATTCGCTATACCCATAACGATTGTGATACTTATGTAGTCATGACAGTAGACGGAGGCTCCGTTATTATAAACGGTACAGACGATGCGCAGACGCGGGAAATCTACAATAATATCAAGGATAGGATGGGAAAATAATACTTATACATGAGATAATATTTCATTTATAGCATAATACGATATTGCAGAAATGCAATTTTATTTGTGGTGTATTTGGTTGTTTAAAGTATAATTTCATGATAAGCTATTCGTATATTAATAATTATTTTGAATGAGATAAGGCAGGGGTAAAATAAGGGAAGGAGAGTCAGCGTGCGATGATGGATGAAAAAATCAAAAATTTCAGTGAACTGGAGTTTGCTGTATTCTGCATTGAAAATGTAGCGGCAAAGTTAGGCGTGGATGCAGAACGTGTCTATCAGGCATTTACTGAACAGAGTGACATTCTGAACGGTTATATCGTGCCGGAATATGAAGTGCTGCATACCCAGAGCCGGGAATATATCGTTAATGACCTCCTTGATGTGATGAAAGAAAGGGGAGTGGAAGTATGATCCTCTATCATGGTTCCTTTTTAGAGATTGCAAAGCCGGATCTGGTTCATTCCCGTTCCAATGTAGATTTCGGGCGTGGCTTCTATGTTACGCCGCTATATGAACAGGCGGCGAAGTGGTGCGGAAAGTTCAAACGTCGGGGGAAAGACGGCGTTATCTCCCGGTATGGATATGATGAAAGCCGGGAAAACGAACTGAAAACACTGAAATTTGATTCCTATTCCGAAGAATGGTTGGATTTCATTCTGAGTTGCCGAAGCGGAAAAAATTCAACAGATTATGACCTTGTTGTGGGTGGCGTTGCCAATGATAAGGTGTTTAATACCGTGGAGCTGTTCTTTGACGGGCTGATTGATAAAACGGAAGCTATCAACCGCCTGCGGTATGAAAAACCGAACCTGCAAATTTGTTTTCGCACAGAGAAAGCACTGACCCTGTTGCGCTTTGAAGGGAGTGAAACGCTATGACAGCAAACCCGATTTTGCTTCAGAAAAAATATAGCCGTGTTATTGAATGCTTTGCTAAACAGCAGGGACTTTCTCTGGATGCGGCTTTGGAATTCTTTTATCATTCCCAGGTCTATCAGCTGATCCGTGAAGGTGTTTCGGATATGCACTGTATGAGTGATGCCTATTTGGCAGAGGAACTGGAACAGGAATATGTTGAGAAAAATGCCGGATACCATGGAAAGTGATTTATGTATATAGTGGCAGGTACATGCAGATAATAACATATAATTTATGCGAAAGGGTGGTTACAGTATGCTGAAACAGTGGATCCCGGCGGCAAAGCCGGACAAAGAGGAACTGGACAAACGACTGGATGCAGCGCAGGAGGAGCTTGGGAGACTCCAGATGCAGATCAAAGAGCATAAGCTCCCGGTGCTGGTGCTGATCGAGGGCTGGGGTGCCGCAGGTAAGGGTAGTACCATCGGTGGAATTATTAAAAATATCGATCCCAGATTCTTCAAGGTGGCTTCCGTGTCCGCACCGACGGAGGAAGAGAAGCGGAAGCCTTTCCTGTATCGGTATTTTGTAAAAATTCCGGAAGCCGGCAAGTTCGAGTTCCTGGATTCCGGCTGGATGGATGAGGTGACGAAGGGAAGACTTCGGGGCGAACTGTCGGATAAGCAGTATGCGGAGCGTATTGAGAGCATAAAGCGTTTTGAAAGACAGCTGACGGACAACGGTTATCTGGTATTGAAGCTCTTTTTCCAGATTGGGAAAAAGGAACAGAAAAAGCGTCTGGAGGAACTGGAAGGCAACAAGGACACCGCATGGCGTGTGGGCGAGAACGACTGGTGGCAGAACAAGCATTATGACAAATGTGAGGAAGTCTACGACAAATACCTCACAGATACGAACGCTTCCGTAGCTCCCTGGTACATCATAGATTCCGGGGACAAAAAGTGGGCGGAATTGCAAGTGCTGGAGACATTATGCAGTGGTATCCATGTGGCCATGCAGAATGAGAGCCTTGCTGTGCCCATTTTGCAGAATGTATTCCCGCTGGTGAAGATGCCGAAGCTGTCCGAGGTGGAACTGGACAAGGAAATCTCCGAGGAAGAATATAAGAAAGAACTGCGTCATCTGCAGAAGAAGCTGAATGCCCTGCATTACCGCCTGTATCGGAAAAAGATCCCGGTAGTCATCGCCTACGAGGGCTGGGATGCCGCGGGCAAGGGCGGCAATATCAAGCGGATCGCGGGAGCACTGGATCCCAGAGGCTACGAGGTACACCCCATCGCCAGCCCGGAACCCCACGAGAAAGCGAGACATTATCTCTGGCGATTCTGGACGAGACTTCCTAAGACCGGTCATATTGCCATTTTTGACCGCACCTGGTACGGACGCGTCATGGTAGAACGGCTGGAAGGCTTCTGTAGTACTAACGACTGGCAGCGGGCTTATAACGAGATCAATGAGTTTGAGAAGGAACTGTCCCAGTGGGGCGCGGTGATCATCAAGTTCTGGGTGCAGATCGACAAGGATACCCAGCTGGAACGCTTCACAGAGCGGCAGAATACCCCGGAGAAGCAGTGGAAGATCACGGACGAAGACTGGCGTAACCGCGACAAATGGGACCAGTACGAAGAGGCTGTGAACGAAATGCTCCAGAAGACCAGCACGGAATATGCTCCCTGGCACATCCTGGAATCCGTAGATAAAAAATATGCCAGAATCAAAGCATTGAAGATCGTGATTGAGGAATTGGAGAAGGCACTGGGGTAAGCGTACTGGAATAAGAATAGCTGTTTCAATATGAAAAAAATTGACAAAACCGTCTGATAAGGACGGTTTTTGTTGCGTTATAAATGTTTTTTGTTATAATGAGACATAGTTATTTTTGGAAACTGCAAAGATACAGGAAGATATTTGGAAACAGAAGAAATCGTCAGATGTTACGGCACAATGAGAGGAGAAATCATGGACGAGAACCGTAAGATATATGCAGCATTATTGGGAGCAGGAACCGTGGGAAGCGGTGTGTACAAGCTGGCAGGGATGCAGGAAGAGGATATCTGCCTGAAGACAGGAGCACAGCTGGAGATCAAAAAGATTCTGGTGAGGAATCCTGAAAAGGTAAGAGAAGGAATCCCGCAGGAACTGTTCACAGACAGCTGGCAGGAAATTCTGGAAGACCCCGAAATCCAGATCGTTATTGAAGTTATGGGTGGTATAGAACCGGCCAGAACTTATGTGGAAGAAGCCATGAAGGCAGGAAAACAGGTGGTCACCGCCAACAAGGATCTACTGGCGGAGTACGGGGATCCGTTATTCGAGATCGCTACAGAGAATAAATGCGACTTACAGTTCGAGGCGGCAGTAGCAGGCGCCATTCCCATTATCCGCCCTTTGCGGCAGAGCCTGGCGGGAAGTCAGTTGACGGAGATCATGGGAATCGTCAATGGTACCACCAACTATATTTTGACCAAAATGTCCGAGGAAGGTATGGGCTATCAGGAAGCTCTGGATATGGCTACGAGACTGGGCTATGCGGAGGCAGATCCCACAGCGGATGTGGAAGGCTATGATGCGGGACGCAAGATCGCCATTATGGCATCCATCGCTTTCAGCTCCCGCGTGACGTTCCCTCAGGTTTATACGGAAGGCATCACGAAGATCACTGCGGAGGATATCCGATATGCAAAAGAATTCGGCTATGTGATCAAACTGTTGGGTATTACAAAGCTTACAGGTAAAGGAATTGAAGTAAAAGTACATCCCACACTGATCCCGGACAGCCATCCTCTTGCCACAGTCAGAGATTCCTTCAATGCCGTATTTGTTCATGGTCAGGCTTGCGATGATGCCATGTTCATGGGACGGGGAGCCGGACAGATGCCCACCGCCAGTGCGGTACTGGGAGATGTTATCGATGTGATGCGTAATATTATCCACGGAAGTTGCGGCAAGATCGGCAGTGACAGCCACAAGAAACTTCCTGTACTGGATGTAGAGGATACGAAGAGTCGTTTCTTCCTGCGGCTTCAGGTGGAGAACCGCGCCGGAGCACTGGCCAATATCGCAGGAGTCCTGGGCAACAACGATGTCAGCATTGCCCAAATGGTACAGAAGCGCAGCCACGACGGCATTGCCGAGATCGTGGTCATCACCGATCTCGTAAAAGAGAGACATTTTAATGACGCCATCCGTATCATGGAGGGAATGTCCGTCGTGAGGGAAATCTCCGGCATTATCCGCGTGTACTAAAAAGTATGGTGAATTGAGAGTTACGCGAGCAATGAGCCGCGCATAGGCATAGTGAGGACAGCGATGGGCGCTTGCGCACAAATCGCTGTCTTTACTTATGCCGTGATGCGGCGAACGCCGCGATATGAAATAAGATTGGCAGCGTTTTTTTGCTGACAATCTTATGAATAGCGTGGCTCATTGCGGAGAACTGCCGTCTGCCACTTGGGGAGTTCTGTTTGTATTAAAAACGTCGTTTTTTGCTAAAAAAATACAAAAGCATGAGATTTTGCCATGTAACAAGCTGTTATTTTCGCTGAGCGTGCAAAATGAAGAAATTCCGTACAAAAATTCCTGATTTAGAAACTTTTTTGTACGGAATTCATTGTTTTTAGGGTATTTGCGACAAACTAACTTGAGAGTTAGTTAAATAGTTGTTCTAAAATCCACGCAGAAAGGGCTGCCCACCCCGGACTCGGATGCTAGCTACAACTGTGGATTTTCTAAAGGAAAGTGGTCAGGTGCTTCTCGTCATGACGGGGCCGCTTACAGACGCCATCCGTGGCGTCCAAA
>ERZ1026894.766-NODE-766-length-21810-cov-31.501172_pt1 | contig 21810 bp, 22 predicted proteins | sample MGYA00380177_ERZ1026894 | MGnify/ENA primary metagenome ERZ1026894 (study PRJEB33269, sample SAMEA4719813) | human gut metagenome | biome: human-associated habitat; feature: organic feature; material: feces | place: Cameroon | collected 2013-10 ... | reverse complement strand
TTTATAAAACCTAAAAAGACAAAAAGCACAACAACAAAATAAATTTCAAAAACTGAATTTCTAAAAGTCAAAACAGAAAAACCAATTGCAGAAAGAAAAACATAAAAAAAATTCACCTTTTCAATTTCTGAAAATGTTGAGTCAATTTTCACCGGGCTTTTAAGAACAAGTTCATTAAACCAAACTGATTTCCTGCAAAAATTTTCTGCAAAACTTCCCAAAGCCAACGAAGTGAAAAAGGAAGCACAAAGCATTGGAGGCGCAATAAATTTCACATTCGAGCCAAACATAAAAATGCCAGCTAAAAAAATCTGAGCAACATTATTTGCAAGTCCTCCACAAACGGAAATTCCAATGAAAGAAATTTTGCTTCTAAAAATAAAATACGCAAGCATCATGAAAAGTCCGGAAGCAACAGAACCTGCAAAAGAGAAAACAAAGACATAAGAAAACAAAGTTCCGCTTATAACTGCCTGCAAGAAAATTTTTAGAAAAACAAGAAGCATTGTTTCTTTTTTTTTCAGTACTGAAAGGCTTATCAAAATTGGAAGATTTGCAAATCCAATTTTAAAGAAAGGCAACGGCTTTGGAACTGCATATTCCAAAGCGGAAAGAAAAAAGCAGAGGGCAGAAAAAAAAGCAATTTTGTTCCAGTCGATTTTTTCCATTAACGAAGATAAACCATCAAAAGCATTATGTCGCTGTTCCTGATTCCGCTTATTCTTGAAGCCTGTCCTAAAGTCAGCGGCCGGATTTTTTCAAGCTTTGCGCGGCTTTCAGAAGACAATGCGACAATTTTTGAATAATCAAAATCAGCCGGGATTCTTGCGTTTTCCATACGATGCATTTTTGCAACTCTTGAATCCTGCTTTTCAATATAATAGCGGTATTTAAAATCTTCTTGCGCCAAAGTCCATTCAAGGCTGTTAAAGTTTCCTGGATTTTCAGCATCCGGATGCTTGCTCAAAAATTCAAGCGCTTCGTCAACTTTCTGATATTTCAAATTCATCTGCTCAAACTGCGCTTTTGAAATAAGTCCTACATCAAAGCCTTTTTTCCTCAATCGTCTGTCAGCAGTGTCATGCCTAAGTTTAAGCCTGTACTCAGCGCGGGCAGTAAACATTCTGTACGGCTCTTTTGTTCCAAGTGTAACAAGGTCATCAATAAGAACTCCAATGTAAGCTTCATCGCGTCCAAGAACAAGCGGCTCGTAAGACGGAATTTTTTCAAACGAATCAAAGCCAAATTCCTTTTGCGTTTCCTTTAATTTTTTGGACAAGGCTTCTGTTTCCCGCGCGGAAATTTCAGAAAAATTTTTAAGCTCATCAGAATTGAAAACTGGTTTGGGCATAAATTTTCCCGGCTCTGAACTTGCAGGAGAAGAACCGAATGATGAGTCTGAATCGCAAATCGGTCCGCATAATTTTTTATGTTCCCTTGCATAAAGCGCGGCATTTATTCCGGCAACAAGTCCCTGTCCTGCCGCTTCTTCATAGCCTGAAGTTCCATTGATTTGCCCGGCATTAAAAAGACCAGCAACACGTTTTGTCTCAAGAGAAGGAAAAAGCTGTGTCGGCTCAACATAGTCATATTCAACAGCATACCCCGGACGGCTTACAACACAATTTTCAAATCCTGACATAGTTCTCAAAAAAGCATCCTGGACTTCTTCTGGCAAACTGGAGCTTAATCCATTCAGATAAATCTCATCAGTTTCAAGTCCTTCTGGCTCAACAAAAAGCTGATGCCTGTTCCGTTCAGCAAAACGCATAACTTTGTCTTCTATGCTCGGACAATAGCGAGGACCAACCCCGCTGATTTTTCCAGAATACAAAGGCGAGCGGTTTATATTTTCTCTGATTATTTTATGAGTTTCTTCATTTGTATAGACCAAATGGCACGGCACCATAGGGCGTTCAATTTTTTCGTCATCAAAACTAAACGGAAGGATTTCCTTGTCGCCTTTCTGAAGTTCAAATCTTGAAAAATCAACTGTGTGCCTTAAAATCCGCGGAGGAGTTCCTGTCTTCAATCTGCCTGTTGTAAATCCAAGGCGGCTCAAACTTTCTGTTAAACCAAATACACCAGACTCTCCCAAACGTCCACAGGGAGCATCGTATTCTCCGATAAAAATTCTTCCGCCCAAAAAAGTTCCCGTTGTAAGAACTGCGGCGCGGCAAGGAATAATTCTTCCACGCTCCGTAACAACGCCGATAATTTTTTGTCTCATTCCGCTGCGGCAAGCTTGTGTTGCAAAAGCGTATGAAGAGCCTGAACGTTTTTCTCCTGGAATCGAACCTGACTCCAAAGAACCAGAACTGTCTTTTGGCAACGGCACATCCGAGGCTACAGTCAAAACATCAACAACAGTGTCCATCAATGTTGAAAGATTTTCCGTAGTTTCAACAACATGGCGCGCAAGAGATGAATAAACAATTTTGTCGGCTTGGGAACGAGGAGCTTGAACTGCAGGACCGCGGCTTTTGTTCAGCATTCTAAACTGAATCATCGAGCGGTCAATCAGCCTTCCCATTTCTCCGCCAAGCGCATCAATTTCCCGGACAATATTTCCTTTTGCAATTCCGCCGATTGAAGGATTGCAGCTCATTCTTCCAATTGAGTCAATCGACTGCGTAATTAAAATTGTCTTTAATCCCATTCTGGCGCAAGCAAGGGAAGCTTCTATGCCGGCATGACCTCCGCCGCAAACTGCTACATCGAATGAATCATAAAAAGCCATAGTTCCTCTATTTAAAAAAGCGGGAAGTTTTTAAAGCAAAATTTTTCAGCGAAAAACAAAAACTCAAAAGCCCGGATCTTCAATTTTCTAAATGCGCAAAGTATACCAAATTTCAAACTTAAATGGAAGAAACATATTTTGAAAGCGACATTCCTAATCAACTTGTCTTACGCGAAAACATTTTGTATCTTTTATTATGACAGAAAAATGCACCAGAATTAAAAACATGATTCATTCAATTTATTTGGAGGAAATATGAAAATAACTGAAAATCCAAATTCTGAAATTGCGCGAACTGTAAAAGAAGGCTTAAAGCAAAAAAACGGCTACTGTCCGTGCAGAGTTGAAAAAACTCCAGACACAAAATGTATGTGCAAAGAATTCAGAGACCAGATAAAAGATCCTGACTTTGAAGGATTTTGTCATTGCATGCTTTATTATAAATCAAAATAATTTTGGAGGAAATTATGGAAGTAAAAATCAATGAATCAAATTTCAAAGAAGAAGTTTTAAATTCAACCAAGCCGGTGCTCGTGGACTTTTGGGCAACTTGGTGCGGTCCTTGCAGAATGCTGTCGCCTATAATTGAAGAAATTGCGGCGGAAAAATCAGAAACCTTAAAAGTTGGAAAAGTAAATGTTGATGAAGAGCCAGCCCTCGCAACACAATTTGGAATTGCAAGCATTCCGATGCTTGTGCTTTTCAAAAACGGCAAAGTGGTAAGAACAAGCGTCGGATATCAGCCAAAAGAAGAAATTCTAAAGTTGATAGAATAGCATTTTCAAAATCCGCCTGAAGATTTTTTATCGTTAGACGGATTTTTTTAGTGCTTCAACGGAACAATTCCCTGCGGAATAAATTCTCCGCTCAAAGCTCCAAACAAAGCCGCAAACGAATAACCTGAGTAGCTGTATCCGCAGAGAATCGTGTCCGCCCAGTCAAAATCATCTAGAACAAAAACCGGCGACATAATCGAAAGAATGACAACACGCTTGTCCATGTACCGCAAACGTTTAGCAATATTCGCCGTGTGCTTGTCATAAACACAAATAATAATTGTGTCATAGCTATCAGCCACGGAAACCAAAGAGGCTGCATTCCAATTATCAAAATTGCTGTTGTCGTTTTTCAGTTCATAACTAAAGTGAAAAGTTGAAACATTTGGATAACGCTTTCGGCCTTCACTATAAAGCGCAAGAAAAGGTCCTGCTATTAAAACCCGCTCACCTTCAGCAGGCTTCAATGGAAAAGCAGAGCCTTGCTTGTAAACGCTCACGGAACGGCAAGCTTGCTCAAGGAAAAATTTCTGACCGTCCTTATCAGGAATGTGCTCAAAAATTGAATTCTCATCAGGATAAAGCGGCGCATGGTTTTCACTTTTAAAATAATTCAGCTTGGCAAAAATAACGCGACGGGCGGCATCTTTTACACGTTCTTTAAATTCTGAATTTGTTCTCATCCGCTCAAGATTGCGCGTCCACATATTGTCATAAAGTCCGGCAGTCGTGGAAGAAATTATAATGTCGTTTCCAGCCTCGATCGCCATCATCACAGCACGATGAAACGAGCCGGCAAACAAAGTAGCTCCGTTCATCATCATGTCATCAGTAATTATAAGGCCATCGTAATTCATCTGGCGGCGCAAAATATCAGTTAGAAATTTTTTTGAAAGGCTTGCAGGAGTTCCATCGCTTTCAATCTGCGGAAATGAAAGATGCCCGCTCATTATTGCAGGAATTTTCGCCTTTATCAAATATTCAAACGGAACAAGCTCACGGTTCACCAAAGTCCGCGCATCAATTTCAATCTGCGGAAGCCTTCCGTGGCTGTCAAGGCTTGTATCTCCATGTCCCGGAAAATGTTTTGCAGTCGGAATAACACCAGCGTCCATAGAGCCTGCCGCAAAAGCTTCACCCAAAATTCCAGAATCAACAGGATCAGAGCCAAAAGAGCGCGGACCGATTACGCTTGAATTCAAATTTGTATATAAATCCACAGTCGGAGCAAAATTCATGTTAATTCCAAGCGCGCGGATTTCGCGGTTTATATAAAAGCCGGAATAATAAGCATCCAAAGGATAACCGGAAGCTCCAATCGCAAGATTCCCCGGGGTATCAGAAGTTTCACCTTTTACATGGCGAATCCAGCCTCCTTCTTGGTCTGTAGCAACAAACAGCGGAATTTTTAAAGACCTGCTTGCAGCTTCCTGCTGAAGAATCCGCACTGACTTTGCCACTTTCTGAATATTGTCAGTATTCCAGCCAAAAACTTTTACACTTCCAAGCCCGCGCTGAATCACCCAGGAATTCAGCAAGTCGCTAGGCTCTGCCCCTGCCCATCCGAACATAAGAATCTGCGCAAGAAGTTCTTCATCGCCCATGGATTCAACAAGCTTTTTAGAAAGAGGCTCAGGCGGAATGTCGCTCCAAAAATCTATTTTTGCAGAATCAGCAAAGGCAACTGTAAAAATTACTGAACAGAAAAAAAATGCTACAACTTTTAATTTCATTGAAAAAATATTTTAACTTAAACAGACAAAAAATGCAATTTTATAAAAAAAATGCCACCCGAAGGCAGCAATATATAAAATCGGATTCCAGCTTAGCTTGTAAAATCCGTAAGCGCAAAAAAAAGATGCCTTAAAAAAAGACATCTTCAATTGCGAAAGGCGTCAATCGGAATCGAACCGATGCATAGTGGTTTTGCAGACCAGTCCCTTACCACTTGGGTATGACGCCATAACGTGGAAGTACTATAGCAAGAAAAAAGATTCTTGTCTAGTGGAATTTACAATTTTTCAAAACGTTCTTTTAAAACAAGATAAGAGCCAAAAATTCCGCACAGGCACACAATTACAACCACGTAAGTTTTTAGCGGAATCAAAATCGGAAGAACCTCAACAAGAGCGCAAAGAAGCAAACTGCTTACAAACGATGCGCTGGCTTTTTGAATTTTCTTGTCTTCTTTTTTCATGGCATTTTTTTTTGCTGAAATTTTCATGCAGTAAAAAAACAAAACGCAAAGATAAGCTGCAATTCCTGCAATACAAATAAAAAAACTAGCGCGCATTTTTTATCTCCAGATATTTTAAAAGAGTTTTTTTTGCAGATTCAAATGCCAATGGAATTTTTTCTATATCCGCCAAAGATTCAACCTTCACCCATTCAAGTGAAATGACCTCACTTTTTTGAGTTTTGAATTCAAAACCAGAAGGCAGGGACGCTGAATAAAACATATCGCAGGTTTTATAAATTATTTTTTTGTAAACATAAGTATTTGGAAATGCTCCGACAAATTTTATTTTTTCCGGCACAACTCCAATTTCCTCAGAACATTCACGCATCACGCTTTTTTCAGGCTCTTCATCAGGTTCGCAAAATCCTCCTGGAAATGCAAGAAAATTTTTTCTAGGTTCCTTTGCCCGGCGTTCAAAAAGAATTTCATGTTTTTCATTTTCAAGAATCACGCCAACCGCAGAAGCAACATTGTTAAAAAGCTCAAGCCCGCAGTCAGGGCAGAACCATTGCCTTCCGTTCAAAAGAGTCTGGATTTTTTTTGAGCCGCATTCAGGACAAAAATTAAATCTATTATTTTCCATAAAAATATTATAGCACAAAATAGACACAATTAAAAACTGCTATTTTATTTTTCGAAAATTAAATGTATATTTACTTCATGGATAACATTCAAAAATTTTTTTCAGATATTCAAAAAATCAAAAAGCATTATCGTTCAGAAAATCCAGTTTACGATGGAAAAAAAGTCTGCGTTCAAATTCAGAATTTATTTTCAAACTCAAATAGAAATTTAAAGTCGCTTGCGGACGCTTTTTCTGATTACTGGATGAACAAATATATTTTGAATTCAAACCAGCCAGAGAATGAGCCGACAGAAGAGCACATAAAAATTCTTGGAGCAATGCAGGCTCTCATAGAAAATGATATTTTTTCAACAGAAGCATTGAGCAAAGACGACTGGAAAGAACTTTGCCAAATTACAAATTGCGAGGCAGAAGAAATTCCAATTGAAACTTTAAACAGCATGATGATGATTTTTTTAGACAAACAGGCAATGTAATAATATGGAAAAAAATTTTTACCAGAACTGCATTCAGTGTCCAAGAAAATGCCAGTCAGACAGAAATAGCGGAAAAACTGGATTCTGTGGAGAAACAGAAAATTTGAAAATCGCTTCTGCAGGATTGCATTTTGGCGAAGAACCGCTCATTACAGTTTTCGGCGGAAGCGGAACAATTTTTTTTACGGGCTGCACTTTAAAATGCTCGTTCTGCCAAAATTATCAGATAAGCCAGCAAGGAATGGGCGCAAATGTAGATGAAAAGGAATTTGTAAAAATCTGCATCACGCTTCAAGAGCTTGGAGCTGAAAATATAAATTTAGTTACTGGAAGCCATCACATTCCAAAAATCGCGCAGTTCATAAAAGCAGCAAAAAATTCAGGGCTTGAAATTCCGGTTGCCTGGAATTCCAGCGCTTATGAATCAGTTGAAAGTCTTGAGCTTTTAAAAAATGTTGTCGATATATGGCTTCCGGATTTTAAAACAATCAGCAGCAAGGCAAGCAAAAAACTTTTTATGGCAGAAGATTATCCGATTGTTGCAAAAAAAAGCATCAGCTGGATGATAAAAAAATTTCCGCTTAAAATAGAAGAAGTTTCAAAAAACGGTGAAAAGAAAGAAAAAATAAAACGCGGTGTTATAATAAGACATCTTGCTTTACCTGGAAAAATTGATGACACAATTCTTGCGCTTGAATGGCTGAAAAAAAATGCGGACGGAAAAAGCTGCATTTCACTCATGTCGCAGTACACGCCTGTTCCTTTTAAGTCAAAAACTGAAGCTGAAAAAAACTGGAGAGAAAATTCTCTTAACGCTTTTGAAAACCGCTTAATTAACAAAGACGAAGATGAAACTTTGCGCGACATTATTGAAGCCTACGACTTTGAATATTTGTTTTATCAAGATTTGAGCGACGACACAAGCTGGCTTCCTGACTTTAACAGAACGCAACCTTTCAGCAACGCGCTTGCAAAACCTATTTGGCATTGGAAAGAAAAATTTTTAACAAATTGATTTTTAAATCATTTTTTCCAAAACTCAATATGCTCACTGCCAATTAAAAGCGAATATAAAATTTCTTTTTCAACAGGCGATTTATGACGCGCAATTACAACTGCGATTCTGCTTGCAGAGCTTGAAGGACATTCAGGAACAAAGTCTCCATTGTGCTTGTAAATGATTTTTTTTCCAGAAAGAAGCTTATAGTTGTCATTGAAAATTTTTCCGCTTTTTGTAGGAAGATAATTGAACTGCGAAAGATATTTTTCATCCAAAGGCAAAATGTTGTTTTCATTTTGATTAAAAATATTCAGCACAGCATCCGCATAGACATTTTTTTTGCAGCACTTTAAAAGCTCTTCAATTCCGCCGCCAATTCTAGGCGCAAAATCAATCGGAACAAAATCGCCATCACGGTCTTCAATAAAATCAAACTGCCCGAATGAAATATTTTCTTTTTCAAATAAAGCATTGCACCATTTTTCAAGAACTGACTTTATTTCCGCGGTAGGATTTAAAAGCTGATAAACCGCAGTGCACGGAGTTCCATGAATAAAAACAATTTCTTTTTTGCAAAGCCGGACTAAAGAAATTTTTCCTTTAAAATAAAAAATATCCGCGCTGTATTCTTTTCCAAAAATATATTCTGTAACAAGCGCATTGTTGTTTTTAATTTCAAAAAGTTTTAGCGCGCGGTTATTCACATTGCGGGCATTAAAAATAAATTTTTCAACTTCATCAATATTTTCTTTGTTTGAAATTTTTATTCCATAGCCAGAAAAAAGTCCGTCGGGTTTTACAATTATACTTTTTCCAGTTTGATTGACAAAATCTTTTGCCTGCTGAATCGAATCAAAATTTTTTGGAACTTTAAAAATGCTCAGCAAACTATAAAGTTTTTTTTTCGAGCGCGAAGCCAGCAATGCGTTTTTTGAAATCCTGCAATTATTACTTTTTATACATTCAGAAATCCAATATTCAGACAGCGGAACAACAATTTTATTTTCTGAAATTTTTTCAGTAAATTCTATTTTTTCTTTTTCTGAAATTTTTTGATACTTGAGCATATAGGGAACTTCCGCAAAAGAAGATTCAATTCCAATACTCAAAAATGCCTCTCTTATTTCGTCCAAGCCAAAAACAAAAGAAGCACCCGCTAAAACTATTTGCTCCATTGCAGTGCAATCCTTTCACAGGCATTTTCACCGTCCATTGCAGAACTTACAATGCCGCCGGAATATCCGCTTCCTTCTCCAGCCGGAAAAAGATTCCTCAAACCAATGCATTCAAAACTTTCCTTGCCACGAAGAATTCTTACAGGAGTGCTTGTGCGTGTTTCCGAAGCAATCAAAAGCGCGTCATCGCAGACAAAGCCTTTCATTGACTTGTTGAATTCCACAAAAGCTTTTTCAAGGCGATTTGAAATTTGAGCGGGAAGCCATTCATCCAAACGGCTTGCGAGAACTCCGGGAGCGTAGCTTGCAGGCGGAAGGCTTTCACTTGACTTGCGATTCAGAAAATCCACAAGACGTTGAGCCGGAGCTTTTTGTCCTATTCCATTTTCAAAAGTTTTCTGCTCAATAAATTTTCTAAAAAGAAGCCCCGCAATTTTTTCAGTTCCAATTGACTTTGCTTTTTCAACAAATTCATTAGGAATATCTTCCGGGCGAGTTTCTACAACAATCGCTGAATTGCTCCACTTGCTATTGCGTCCTGCGGCAGACATTCCATTCACGACAATTTCAGATGGACCGGTGCTGCTTGGAACAACAAAACCTCCCGGGCACATACAAAAACTGTAAACACCACGCCCGTCAATTTGCGAAGTAAGTCTGTATTCTGCAGCTCCTAGTTCCTGTTTTTTTTCTCCATGAAACTGAATTAAGTCAATCAAAGTTCTTGGATGCTCAACACGAACACCCATTGCAAAAGTTTTTGCTTCAAGAGATTCCGGGGAATTTTTTGCAAGCAAAGTATAAATACTGTCAGCTGAATGCCCTGTTGCCAGAAGAACAGCATCCGCAAAAATACTTTTTATTTCGCCATGATTTTTTACAACAACGCCTTTTACAATTTTTTCACTGCCGGATTTTTCTAAAATGAAATCAACACATTCAGTATCAAAAAGAAATTCGCCGCCCTGTTGCAAAATAAAATTCCGAATGTTGTTTACAATTGCCGGAAGTTTGTCTGTGCCGATATGAGGATGAGCGTCCGTAAGAATTTTTTTGTCCGCCCCGAAATGCTCAAAGATTTTTAAAATGCCATTTATGTTTCCGCGCTTGTTGCTGCGTGTGTAAAGTTTTCCATCGCTGAAAGTTCCAGCTCCTCCTTCACCAAAACAGTAATTTGAATTTTCATCGACAATTCCAGTTGTGCTTATCATGGCAATGTCGCGTTTACGCTTTGAAGTTTCGCTGCCACGCTCAATTACGACAGGCCTAACTCCATGCTCCAAAAGTTTCAGCGCTCCAAAGAGTCCTGCAGGTCCAGAACCGATTATAGCGACAGTTCTTTTTCCATCCGCAGTTTTCCATTCAGGCAAAGCAAATTCATCAGAAGGATTTTCCCCGATGTAAACTTTATAGCGCAAGAAAAGCTTTATATTTCTATGGCGCGCGTCAATCGATTTTTTTACAAATACAGTTGAAATGTCTTTTTCTTCAAAGCTGATTCCTTGTTTTTTTAATGCAAGGCGGATTTCTTTTTGTATGAAATTTTCATCCTTTTCTTTTTCAGGCTGAATCACAATGGAAACTTCTTTTATCATGCAGACAGTCTATATAGAAAAGAAAGAGGAATCAACAGCCGGAGATGACAGTAAAATTCAAAACTCGACATTACCCCTATTCATTTATTATGCCGTCTGTACAGATGATTTTGGCAGAAGATAAACTCTCATTATCACTATTAACAGATATGGAATTCCACTGCTCTATTGTACCCAAGAAATTTATTGCAGTAAGACTTGAACATTCTTCAAATACAGAATGACCAATATTTGTGACACTTGCCGGAATTCTTATATCTGCCAAACTTGCACATCCCCTAAACGCAACGCCACCAATACTTGTGACATTTTTGGGAATTTCTATATCTGTCAAACTTGTACAGTACCCAAACGCATAATAACCAATATGTGTGACACTTGCTGGAATTTCTATATTTGCCAAATTTGTGCATCCATAAAACATACCAACACTAATCCCTGTAACATTTTCTGGAATTTTTACGCCTGTCAAACTTGTGCACCTATCAAACACAGAAGTAGGAATAGTTTCAAGTCCAGTTGTTTCACTTAAATCAAGATTCACTTTTGCATTTTTATTTGAACGCAAAACTTCTCCTATATTTTTTAGCATAGCTTCATCAATTTCTCCAACCACACAAACAGTATGAGTTCCTTCTTTAAGACTGTTTATTGCATTCACCACATTTTCCACTGTTACTGCCCACTGTGCAAAAAGCGTTATGTCGGCATTCAACGTGATTTTTGCCTTGTCGTCATGCGGAGTGCCTGTTCCGTCTGACTTTGTATTCCATCCGGCGAATGCCCATTCATCTCTGGAAAAAGTGTTCGCCGAAATGGTGACTTCGCTTCCCGCTTCGACGGTTATTTCATTCATCTCACCAGTTCCGCCGTTCGCATCGAATTTTATTATATATGAGGCTTTTGTTTCCGATTCAGATGAATTTTCCGGCATTTCACTTTTCTTCCACTGAGCATAAAGAATTGTGTCCGTTGTGAGCTTGAATTTTGCGCCACCAGCATAACTTGTGCCGCTTCCGTCCGCAAGTGCATTCCAGCAGGTGAATTCGTAATCGGTTCTGGTAAATCCTTCCGTTGGAAGAACAATTTCCTCATTCTCAAATTTTGCAATGCTTTCGATTGATCCAATTCCACCATTTGCACTAAAAGTCAGCGTATACTCCGCACGACTGCCATCAGCATCTGTTTTGCACCCAAATGTTAAAAACGTAGGAACAAAAATTGCCGTAAAAACTAAAAAATTTCTAAGAATCCTGCGAAAACTGACAATACATCTTCTCATACAGAGAACTACTATTTTTTACACAAAGCAAACTATAACTACCATATTTAGTAGTTAATAAACTTTACTACACAATTTGGTATCTGTCAAATATTTTTGTACGTTATTTGGTTAAACTTAACTGATGAATTTTAAAACGAGACTAAAAGAGGAGATGGAATATTCTGACATTCAACACAAAGAACTTGCAGAAAGGGCAGGAATAAAACAGCGCGCGCTTCTTACCTATGTTGCGGCAACACCTTCAATGCCGCCAGCAGATGTCGCAGTCAGACTGGCAAAAGTACTGGGAGTTACAGTTGAATACCTTGTAACAGGTGAAAAGTCGGATTCGGTCTGTCCGGCAAGAGAAAAAAGATTGATAGAGAATTTCGGAAAACTTCCAGAAAAAGAGAAAACTGCCGTGGAGCAGCTGGTAAATTCCCTCGCAAACCAGTAACCACGGATAAATTACAGAAACCGACTAGATTTATTTATATACGAAAGCCAAATTGCCATCTGCGCCTGTCGTCCATTTTTTTAGTTCAGAATCAGAATTTGCGGCAACGTAAGCATTCAGCATTTCAAGCAAAGTTCCGCTGTATGCAAGTGTCTGCGCGCTCTTACATTCTGACGTAGTTCCAGCGGTAACAGAAGCGGACGGACTGTTTGTGTCAAACCAGCCGCAGCCGGTGATTTTTGACGGGTCTGGAATACAGTTTTCTTTAGTATAATCACCATAATTTGTATAGGCAATATGATTTTTTAAATTTCCATCTTGATTTATGCTGTCTTTAAGCCAGTAGCAATTAGTTAAATAGCCATCTGTTCTTGCAGCGATTGCAGCAGCAATATTATTTAATTGTGTACTATTATCTCTAAGACTTTTTGTTTTTATATTCACAGCACTTACAACATTTTCTACAGTTCCATAGTTTATTGCACAGATTCCACCCGTTTTCTGATATGAACCACCCCAGTTAGCATCCAATTGATTTTCTATATTGCCGGTTACAAAACAGTTTACTACTTTTCCGCTTTCAGTATTAACTTTACATATTCCGGCAGTGTCACTTTTTGTACCTATGGCAATATCTGCCATTACAATACAGTTTTTTATATTTCCATAGTTGTATGCACAAATCATTCCTCCGCGGCTCATCATACGGTCGCTAAGATCTCCTGAATAAGTCTGATTAACAACAAGACTTTCAATTGTTCCGTAATTATCAAAAAACAAACCAAACACTTGGCTGTCAAGTCCATCTTCTCGTTTCGTTATTTTATATGAAATTGTTTTTCCGTTTCCGTTAAATGTTCCCTTAAATGGCATATTGTCACTATCTGAATCACTGGCTACAGCTGATTTTATAAATCCAATTGGTTGCCAGTCTGTGCAATCCGCCAAATCTACGTCATCCGCAAGCGTAATTGTAATTCCTTCCAAGTCGCTTCCGGACTTTATCCATTCACCAAGTTTTACCATGTCAGCAGAAGAAGCAACTGCAAGATATTTATATTTAGAACTAGAAGGAACGGAATCAAATGTAGAAATACATTTTGTAAGAGCCAAAGCCAATGCGCAGTCCGTGCTCTCTCCAGCATTTACTGTTGCGCTAGAAGTTCCCCAGCCAACAACAAGATCGCCTTCATTCGAATCAAAGGCTTTAGCTTCTATTGTATAGTCTCCGGGATTAAGTTCGTCAAATTCTATTACCCCCCCCCGAAAACCCAGTCTTTGTGTCAACAAGTTTAGAGCCCAAACTTATAGTTACAACAAATTTATCTGCCTTGTCCTGGCTAAAAGAATAGCGCGCGCTTCCCGGCAAAACAACACGCACCGAGCCGCCTTCACCAGAAGAGCCGGACATATTCATGCACGAAGCGAACACAAATAAAAACGCAAATAAAGCAGGAAAAATAAATTTCTTCATAAAATACCTCCAGTAAATTAACGCATATTTTATATTATGATTCAGTTCATTTGCGAATGTCAACTTTTTACAAAAGAAATTCAATTTTTTTAATAAACTGTCATTACCGTGCCTTACGATTATCGGGTCAAGTCCGATAATGACAGCAGGGCAAACGCATTATAAATAATTTAAGTAAAGTTTGCGCGAAGGAATGGTTTCTGGGGCAAAAACACTCTGATTGTTGCGACCGCGTAAGCGCTCAATTCTATAGTTACTTTGCAACAATCAGCGTGTAGCGCATTATTGTGCGATTTTGAACCAGAAAACCGTAACTGGGAGCCAGTTTTATGCTGAATACATTTATAATGCGTTTGCCCTGATAATGACAGCAAAACATATTGAAATTATCTGCAATTTTTTTATAATAGCTAATGCACGGGGAGCTTGCGCAAAGCTTGCTGAGAGTAGGATGTGTTCCTTGACCCGCAACCTGATTTGGATAATGCCAACGTAGGGACTTGTAAGAACAAACCTCTTTAAATTCACCGCGGAATTATTCAAATCATAATTTTTAAAGAGGCCGATATGTTTAAAGAATGTCTTGATTCAGTAAAAGAAAATTCTCCACTCATCCACAACATCACAAATTATGTAACAGTCAACGATGTTGCAAACGCAATTCTCGCAGTGGGCGCAAGTCCGATTATGGCAGATGAAAAAAAAGAAGCCGCAGAAATCACTTCAATTTGCAATGGCTTGAACATAAACATTGGAACGCTCAACCGCAACACAATAAGAGCCATGTTTGCAGCCGGGAAAAAAGCACAGAGCCTGAACCACAAGATTTTGTTAGATCCAGTCGGTGCCGGAGCAAGCACTCTTAGAACAAAGACCGCGCTTGCACTTATAAGCAAAATCAAATTTGATGTAATCCGCGGAAATATTTCAGAAATAAAAACTCTCGCAACCGGAAGCGGAAAAACAAAAGGTGTGGACGCAAACATTGAAGACGCAGTTTCAGAAAGCAACCTTGAATCCGCAGTTGCATTTGCAAAAAATTTCGCGGAAAAACAAAACTGCGTTGTCGCAATCACAGGTGCAATCGATTTAGTTTCAGACGGAAAAAAATGCTTTGTCATCAGAAACGGCAAACCGCAGATGGGACGCATAACGGGAACTGGATGCCAGCTAAGCGGAATTATGACAGCTTTTATCTGCGCAGGAAAAAACACATTGGAATCTAGCGCGGCGGCAGTTTGCGCAATGGGACTTGCCGGTGAAATCGCCTGGCAAAAAATGCAGGAAGGCGACGGAAATTCAACTTACAGAAACAGAATCATAGACGCGCTTTTCAACATGACAGGAACAGAACTTGAAGCAGGCGCAAAATATGAAATCCGTTGAACTAAAAACTTCCCTTTTGCTTTATGCCGTTACCGACAGAGCTTGGCTTGGAAAAAACTTCTGCTGCGAAACTTTAAGCGACGCGGTTTTTCAGGCGATTGAAGGCGGCGCAACTTTGATTCAGCTTAGGGAAAAAGAACTTTCAGAAAAAGAATTTTTAGACGAAGCATTCAGCATAAAAGAAATTTGCGCCTCAAAAAAAATTCCTTTAATCATAAATGACAATGTGAAAATCGCAAAAGAAACAGACGTTTGCGGAGTTCACATCGGGCAAAGCGACATGGAATTAAAGGAAGCAAGAAAAATCTTGGGTGCGGATAAAATCATCGGAGTTTCTTGCCAGACAGTTGAGCAGGCTTTGCAGGCAGAAAAAAACGGAGCTGACTATCTTGGAGTTGGAGCAGTTTTTTCAACATCCACAAAAACGGATGCGGACAATGTTCCGCTTTCAACTTTAAAGGAAATTTGCAGCTCTGTAAAAATTCCTGTTGTAGCAATCGGAGGAATTTCTTTGCAAAACATGAGCCAGCTTAAAGGCAGCGGCATTGCAGGAGTTTCAGTTATAAGTGCGATTTTCGCACAGCAAGATATACGCAGCGCAACAAAGGAACTCAAGTCTTCCGCAGAAAAACTTTTTCTGTCATTTATAGATTGTTAACCGAATTTGCTATGCAAACATCGCAGTATCAAGTATGACAATGACATTAAATTATAAAACTCGAATTTCTAAAACAAAGCAGCAACTGGGAGCACCACTTTTGCCGCTATAAAAAATAATGATTGTTTTCAAGCCATGGAGGTAAAAATGAAAACTGCATTAACAATCGCTGGATCTGATTCTAGCGGAGGCGCCGGAATTCAAGCAGACATCAAGACAATGACAGCGAACGGAGTTTACGCAATGAGCGCTGTTACTGCCTTGACTGCCCAAAACACAACTGGCGTAAAATCAATTTTGGAGTCCACTCCAGAATTTCTAAAAGACCAGCTGGACTGCGTGTTCACGGACATTTTTCCGGATGCTGTAAAAACCGGAATGGTTTCTTCTGTTCCGCTCATCAAAGTAATTGCAGACCGCCTGAAATTCTACAACGCAAAAAACATCGTGATTGATCCAGTCATGGTTTCAACAAGCGGATTCAAGCTGATTTCAGATGACGCTGTAAAAACATTGTGCGAAGAGCTTTTTCCGCTGGCAACTGTAATCACTCCGAATATCCCGGAAGCTGAAATTCTTTGCGGCAAAAAAATTTCTTCAGAAGAGCAGATGGAAGAAGCCGCAAAATCAATTAGCGAAAAATTCAATGTCGCAGTTTTACTAAAAGGCGGACACAACTTGAACGATGCAAACGACTTGCTCTTTCAGGCTGGAAAAGCAAAATGGTTCAAGGGCAAAAAAATAAACAACAGCAACACTCACGGAACTGGCTGCACACTTTCAAGTGCAATAGCTTCAAATCTTGCAAAGGGAAAAAGCCTTGAGATTTCAGTTGAAAAAGCAAAGGACTACATTTCAGGCTGTCTTGGAGCAATGCTAGACCTTGGCAAAGGAAGCGGTCCGATGAATCACGCATTCAAAATAAACGGAGAATATTAAAAATGAACATAAAGTCAAAAGAAGTAAACATGGCATTGATTTGGTTTGGAGCCGGAGTTTCAATCGCTGAAATTATAACAGGAACATATTTTGCGCCATTGGGATTTTCAAAAGGAATACTTGCAATTTTGGCGGGACACATCATCGGATGCGCGCTTTTGTTTCTTGCCGGAAGCATAGGCTCGTTTTCAAAAAGAAGCTCAATGGAAACAACAAAGGGAAGCTTTGGAATTCTTGGAAGCAAATTTTTCGCGTTGCTGAATATACTTCAGCTTACAGGCTGGACTGGAATTATGATTTACGACGGCGCGCTTTCTATAAACGGAATTTTTAAAAACGGAGCGTGGCTCTGGGCAATCGTAATCGGACTTTTAATAGCCGCCTGGATTTTGATTGGAATAAAAAATGTAAGCAAGCTGAACGTCGCATCCTTGTCTGCCCTTTTTATTCTTACACTCGTTTTGTGCAAAATAATTTTTTTCAACGGAGACAATTCAGTTGTAAGCTCCACTCAAGAAGAAGCGATGAGTTTTGGAGCGGCAGTAGAACTTGCGGCGGCAATGCCGTTGTCATGGCTTCCGTTAATCAGCGACTACACAAAAGAAAGCAACAAGCCTGTCATGTCCTCGCTTTTGAGTAGTCTTGTCTACGGAGCAACCAGCTGCTGGATGTACCTGATTGGAATGGGTGCGGCAATCTTCACTTCGGAAACAGACATTTCACTCATTCTCTTAAAGTCAGGACTTGGCTGGGCGGCTCTTGTAATCGTGATTCTTTCAACTGTAACAACAACTTTCCTTGACGCGTTCTCGGCTGGAATTTCTTTTGAAACAATTTCTTCAAAGCCAAGCGGAAAGACTGTCGCGCTGATTGTAACTGCGCTAGGCACAATAGGAGCAGTCTTTCTTCCGATGGACAACATCACGGACTTTTTGTACTTAATCGGCTCGGTCTTTGCCCCGATGATTTCAATTCAAATTGCAGATTTCTTTGTCCTGAAGAATGACAGTTCAGCAAAAAGCATTGACCTGCAAAAAGCCGTAATCTGGATTCTAGGATTCGCGCTTTACAGAATTTCATTAAGCTGGAATTTCATCCTCGGAAACACACTACCTGTAATGCTCATAATTTTTGCCGTAACAGTCGCCGCCCAAAAAATTCTAGGCAAGAAAAAATAACACAAACTGAAAGTATGTAATTTCCACAAACGTCAAAATAACGCAATAGGAAATTACGTGCTTTCTTCAAACGTTAAAATAACACAAGCTGAAATCACGTACTTTCCGCAAACGTTAAAATAACACAAGCTGAAATCACGTACTTTCCGCAAACATTAAAATAACACAAGCAAAGCAATGCACAAGACGCAACACAAACTTGCTAATATTGCACTTTACGCATTTTGTATTCAGTGTTAAAATCAAGCCATTATCTTAATTTAGACTTTTTACAGGAGATTTTTATGGGAAACAATTATTTCAATTCAATTCCGTGGCGCGAGGCCCGTTTGCAGCTCGGTCACTGCCGCTCAATGGCAAAAGAAGAATTCGCTGACGGAGTAAACGCTCTCAAAGGCAAAAAAATCGTAATCGTTGGATGCGGCGCTCAGGGCTTGAACCAGGGTTTGTGCTTGCGCGACTCAGGTCTTGATGTTTCTTACGCTCTCCGCGAGTCTGCAATCGCCGAAAAACGCCAGTCTTGGAAAAACGCGACAGAAAACGGCTTCAAAGTTGGAACTTACGACGAATTGATTCCTACTGCCGACCTTGTCGGAAACCTTACTCCGGACAAGCAGCATACAGCCGTTATCACAGAAGTTATGAAGAGAATGAAGAAAGGCTCGGCTCTGTGGTACTCACACGGATTCAACATGATTGAAGAGGGAATGCAGATCCGTCCGGACATCACAGTTGTAATGTGCGCTCCAAAAGGACCGGGAACAGAAGTCTGGCACGAATTCCAGAGAGGATTCGGTGTTCCTGACCTTATCGCCGTTCACCCTGTAAACGACCCTGAAAAGAAAGGCTGGGCTTATGCAAAGGCCTTGGCTGTAGGAATGGGCGGAAGCAAGGCAGGTGTTCTTGAATCTTCTTTCGTTGCGGAAGTTAAATCTGACCTTATGGGCGAACAGACAATTTTGTGCGGAATGCTTCAGGCCGGAACAATCGTCTGCTTTGACAAGATGGTAAGCGAGGGAATCGCTCCTGAATATGCCACAAAACTTTTGATGCACGGCTGGAACGTAATTTCTGAAGCTCTCAAATGGGGCGGAATCACAAACATGATGGACCGTCTTTCTAACCCTGCAAAAATCCGCGCTAACGAGCTTTCAAAGGAAATCAAAAAACTTTTGACACCGCTCTACCAGAAGCACATGGACGACATCATCAGCGGAAAATTCTCTAGCACAATGATGCAGGACTGGGCAAACAAAGACCACGACTTGCTCACATGGCGCGAAGAGACTGGAAAACTTCCGTTTGAGTCAACTCCAGAATCAAAAGAAGAAATCACAGAACAGGAATATTTCGACAAGGGAATTCTGCTTGTAGCAATGGTAAAAGCCGGATGTGAGCTTGCATTCGAGACAATGGTTGACGCGGGAATCAAACCGGAAAGCGCTTACTACGAATCATTGCACGAAGTTCCGCTCATCGCAAACCTGATTGACCGCAAACGCCTCTACGAGATGAACCGCGTAATTTCCGACACAGCAGAATACGGATGCTACCTGTTCAGCCGCGTTGCAGCGCCGATGATGGCAAAAGAACTTATGCCGAAACTCCACACAGACGTTATCGGAAAAGGCCTTGAGCTCAAGGATACAAGCGTAAACAACACACAGCTCGTAGAAGTAAACGCCGAAATCCGCAACCACCCGATTGAAGTTGTAGGCCGCAAACTGCGTGAATATATGACAGCGATGAAACCTGTTTTGTAATTTATTACAAAACAGGCAGGCACGGGCAAACAAATGAAAGTTTCAAAAGAATTTTCCGTCCGCGCCGTATGACCGCAATGAAAGCAGTAATTTAATCATAGATTAAATTACTGTGTCTAGTTTCAGTAAAACTGAAACTAGCGGTTGTGTGATTTTATTATAAAACTGGCAGGCACGGGCAAACAAATGAAAGTTTCAAAAGAATTTTCCGTCCGTGCCGTATGACCGCAATGAAAGCAGTAATTTATTTTATTCGATTTTAAGGACTGTCCGGATTTTATTCGGGCAGTTTTTTTTACAATCCTTCCGTTAAAGCCCTTTTAAGCTGCTCTTCTCCTGATATGTTGTGCCATTTGTCAATGACAAAACAAAATTTAATATAAAAAAGAAAAGGCTTTAGAAATCAAGATTTTCGGCACTAGACCATCCTGATATTCGTGGATTTAGGTTGAAACTTTGTTTCCACCATTACCGACAGGTCAATGATCCGCCAAAAGTTCTTTCTGTCTATTAAGCGGGAATTCGCAAGGATTTCTCCCTGTTTAGCCCATAGGAGGAACGAAGATAACTCAAATCTGCCTCGTTTCCGCCACCTTTTCTTTATTTCAAAACTTAAAATATGAATAATGAACTAAGCGATTTTTCCGTTCATCATTCCCCAGACAAAACATGCAAGCTCTCTTGCTCCAGCTGCGGAAGAAACGTTGTAATTTTTTCCACGTTCTTCAAGATGCCTCATCTTCGTTCTGATTCGTTTCGTTGCCTTATCCGCATACGCCACAATTTCAGGGCTTGAATTCTTTTGTCTATATCGTCGCTGGAATATGCAGAACCCCATATATTCTGTATGCTTTCGTTTTCCTTTGCGAAAGCAATTCCTACGCCCACAAATAAAACTCTTCCATCATCTGATAAAAATCCGAACTCAAAATATTTGCTGCCATCAGAAACTATAAAATTCCTGTTTTTCTTATTGAATTTCGCAATTCCGCCATCATGCCATTCACCATCAAAAAATGACTCTATTGAGTTGTCGGAATTTATTCGGATTTTAATCCTGCTTTCATATTCTGGAGAATGAGATTCTTCTGAATATGTACCAGCGATAGTGTATTCTTTACAACTTATGAAAGAAACTGCAACAAAAAAACTCAAGAGCGAAAATAAAACCTTTTTCATTTTACCTCCTTAATCTTTTACAAAAGGTTCATTGTTTGAGGCAAAATAATTCAAGATATTTTCAAGTGCTTTTTCTTCGCTGTCAAATGGTAAACTCCGAGGTTGCCATGTACTTGTAGCTGTTGAACTTGGCTTTTTACTATAATTAGCTTCTGCTTTGTATTTGCCGTTTTCAAATCGAATTCTTATTTCAAAATCAGATGGGACATCTTTTCCCGAAATTTTATAGCAAGATTTTGTCGGATTTTGTTCAACCTCAAATCCATTAAGTACTCTCATTATATTTTCCTCCAAATTAATCTTTGCCTAGTGTACACTAGGCAAAAATTTCATTTTTAGTGTCAAATACGACCTAAAAATTACAAATCTGTTTCCAATATATATCTTAATATATTTAGAAGCAACACTTATCTATATTTTGTGTTGTAGACTATCATTCAGAATATCTGATTTATGCCTTAAAAATAAAATATAACATCAGATGACATTCAAAAAAGGCTTGGTGAAAATGTAAAGAGAATAAGAAAGGAACAAAATCTCACTCAGTTTCAGCTTGCAGAAAAAGCAGAACTTTCAGAAGAAACCGTAAAGAATATTGAACTTTCACGATGCTGGACAAGCGACAAGAATCTAGCAAAAATCACAAAGGCTTTGGGAGTGGATATTTCATTTTTATTTCTGCCTGTACAAAGTTCTTTTAATGAGGATAGCGAAAAATCAATTGTTATAAAGAAAGCGATTGCTGATAACCTAAAATCTTATATTGATACTGTACTGAAAGATATTATTATAAAAAAATAGCACCCCAGTGCGGGCGTCCACATAACAACTGCTTAAACCGCAAACCGGCTTGACCGGTTTGTCGGCTTTGAACCTTTGTTATGCTTTCTTATACTTATCAATTTCCTTTGTTAACAAACTTAAC
>ERZ1026894.762-NODE-762-length-21851-cov-14.014269_pt1 | contig 21851 bp, 15 predicted proteins | sample MGYA00380177_ERZ1026894 | MGnify/ENA primary metagenome ERZ1026894 (study PRJEB33269, sample SAMEA4719813) | human gut metagenome | biome: human-associated habitat; feature: organic feature; material: feces | place: Cameroon | collected 2013-10 ... | reverse complement strand
TGATGGAGAAGTTGAAGAACCATGCAGGTAAGGACAGCGTTCGCGTATTCCGTCCAGCTGATGCTGATGAGACTACAGTTTGCTGGAAGCTCGCTATGGAGAACGTTGATACTCCAACAGCTTTGATTTTCTCTCGTCAGGGCATCGCTAAGTTGCCAGAGGGAACAGATTACGAGCAGGCAGCTAAGGGTGCTTACATCGTAGCTGGCAGCGACGAGAATCCAGATGTTATCCTGGTAGCTAGCGGTTCAGAGGTTTCTACATTGGAGGCTGGTTGCGAAGCATTGCGTGCTGATGGCATCAAGGTTCGCGTGGTAAGTGCTCCATCAGAGGGCTTGTTCCGTGGTCAGAGCAAGGAGTATCAGGAGAGCGTATTGCCAAAGAACGCTAAGATCTTCGGTATGACTGCCGGTCTTCCTGTAACTCTCGAGGGTCTCGTAGGCGCCAACGGTAAGGTTTGGGGTATGGAGAGCTTCGGTTTCTCTGCTCCTTACAAGGTGCTCGATGAGAAGCTCGGCTACACAGGCGAGAACGTTTACAAGCAGGTAAAGGATTTCTTGGCTGAGGCATAAAGTTAAGTGAAGAGTGAAGAACGAAGAGTGAAGAATTCAATGGTTTTATTTTCGGATAGTCTTTTGAATCATCTTCTGCTTTTCGCTCTTCACTCTCCTTTTCATATTCATCAAGAGGGTCGTGTTTCATATAAGATGATTTTCGAATCTTATCCCTCTATATATTTTATTAACCTGGTGAAGCGATGAAGCTGGTATGCGAGAGAAAAAGGATTTGAATTCTTCACTCTCCACTCTTCGTTCTTCACTCTAAAAAACTTAAGTATTATGGAAGTAAAGACAGTTGGTATTGCATGTGACCATGCAGGTTTTCCATTGAAGCAGTTCGTATTGGAATATTTGGAGAAGAAGGGTTATCCTGTAAAGGATTACGGTACATACAGCGATGCGAGTGTTGACTATCCTGACTTCGGCCATGCGCTCGGCGAAGGCATTGAGAGCGGCGAGGTTTATCCGGGTATCGGCATTTGCGGCAGTGGCGAGGGAATCGCCATGACTTTGAACAAGCATCAGGGTGTACGTGCCGGTTTGGCATGGTGCAAGGAGATTGCTCATCTCGTTCGTCAGCACAACGATGCCAACGTATTGGTACTTCCTGGCCGTTTCATTGACAACAAGACTGCCGAGGCTATCCTCGACGAGTTCTTTACCACTACTTTCGAGGGTGGTCGTCATGAGCGTCGCGTTAAGAAGATTCCTGTTCAGCAGTAATTGTGTTGAACTGAATATAGCCAAAGCCCCCATCCCGCTTGAAAAAGCAGGCTGGGGGCTTTTTTTATTTAGTCTTAAGGCAAAAAATATTTTCCCTTAAGGCTAAATATTTTTTGCCTTAAGGGAAATCTTTTTCTTCAAAATCAACTTCTTTATTTTGTTTTACTTGACTTCTTTTTCAATTCCAATTTCGGAATCTTTACTTTCTGACCAGCTTTCAACTTGCCGGAACCATTGAGAGCCTCAACATAACACTCCATGCCAGGACCAAAATAACGCTTGCTGATAGCTTCTATGGTCTGACCCTCTCGGGCTGTAACCACCTCGGCTACACCCACGATGCGATAAGCACCTGTGCGGACACGGACATCCTGGTCATACTTGGCAGATGCGTGAGCAGTAGCATTTTCGGTTTGATGCTTCTTTGCCTCTGCTAACTTCTTGGCTTCAGTCTGCTTATTTAGTTCTGCCTGTTTTTTAGCCTCAGCATCTTTCTGCTGCTTAGCAGCAAGAAGAGAGTCCTTCTTATCTACCTGCTTACCATCAGCCTCAGCCATTTTCACAGCTTCGCTTGCCTGCACCATTCGGATGCTGTCTTCTATCGCCTTCTTTCGCAAAATTTCTTCCTGCGAAAGAGAAGCCGGAGTTGATTTAGCAGCCTTGTTGCCCTGGTGGAAGTTATCCAGTTGAAGGGCTAGATGGTCGCGTTGCGCTGCCATCTTACCATAATTAAAGGCAAACCAACCAATGCCGCCAATCAAAGCTACGATGATGAAACAAGCAACTACTACCAGATAACGAGGAATCACTACACCCTTTTTGGTGGATTCAAAAGTATCGTAAGACTCTGAGTCTTCTGATGTTTCTGAATCTGAAGTAGAAGCAGCTTCAACTAAAGGTTCAGAACCAGATGCTGATTTTAGCTTTGACTCAGGTTCAAGTTCAGGTGTAGGCTCAGGTTCAAGCTCTGACTCTGGATCTGGTTCAAACTCAGATTCAGATAAAGAATCAGATACAGGCTCTGTTTCAGGTTCCGATTCTCTCAAATCTGCCAGTTCTTCCTGATTTTCCGATTCATTCTGAACTTCTTCCTGCTCACCAGCCTCATCCTTCATTTCCTTAACCGACTTTTCTACAATGGTTTCTGTTATGATTTCAGGAGAAGTATCATAGTGAGATTCAGATTCGCCTATTACAACTACTTCATCGCTTCCGGATGGAGTGTCTGTTTCCTCCAGGAAATCAATCACATCTGAAGTTTCTGAAGTATCAGATATTTCAGAAATATCAGTTGCTTCAGAAGTATCATCTGATGCTTCTGAAGCATCCAAAGGTTCAGGAATCTCCTCTGCCTCATTCATCTGCCGGTTCTCAGCCAGCAGTTCTTCTGCCTCAAACTTCCTGTCGATTTCATCAAACTCTACCCCGTCGTTCACCACCACCGTCTCAAACTGGGCAAACGGCTTGTTGATGATTTCCTTGAGAATCGTATCCGGGGTAAAGGAGATTTTATCTCTTCCCTCGATGACGATGCGTTCGCCAGTGTTGACATCCACGCTCTCCCGATCCTTCACCGAAGTAACCTTGAAGGTTCCAAGCCATTTCATCTTTACCTGCTTGTCAGCCTGGAGCCCTTCATTAGCTACATCAAACATCTTTCTGATGAACAACTCGGCATCCTGCTGACTAATACCAGTTTTCTCAGCCAGCTTCTGTGCCAATACAGTCAAACTGTTCTTACTCATAAGCTTCTCCTCCATTCTTTAGCTTTTCCTTGACGGCAGCAACAGGACGAAAGCCGAGCACCAGTTTAGGCGGAACCAGCTGTCGCTTCCTGGTGGTAGGATTCACCACCACGCGCTCTAGGCGCTTCTTCACCTCGAACGTACCAAAGTTGGGGATGGAGACCATTTCCCCCTCCTCAAATTCAGCAATCATGGCGTCTATCACCTTGCGCACCATCTTCTGGGTGTCGTCTTGCGAATAACCCGTCTGCTGAGCCAGTTCTGCTATATAGTCCTTATTGTTCATCTTCTGATTCTTTAAATATAATTCTATCTCACTACTTCGCCATACAGGTCGAACTCCTCGCTGCTGGTCATCTTTACCTTGTAGAAACTGCCTACACGCAAGCGCTGGTCTGCCTTGATAAGCACCTCTGGGTCAACCTCTGGCGAACAGAACTCCGTTCTGCCGATATAGTAATCTCCTTCCTTGCGGTCGACAACCACCGGCATCGTGAGTCCCACCTTGCCTGCCTCAATCTCTGCACTGATGTCCTGCTGCAGAATCATCAGTTCGTCAAGACGGCGCTGCTTCACATCGGCAGGAACATCATCCTCGTAGTTCTTGGCACTGTAGGTTCCCTCCTCCTCAGAATAGGCGAAGGCACCCATGCGCTCGAAACGCTGTTCACGCACAAAGTCGAGCAGCTCGTGGAAATCCTCCTCGGTCTCGCCTGGGAAACCTACCATCAGCGTGGTGCGGATATGGATGCCCGGCACGCGGTTGCGGATGATGGTGAGCAGGTCGAGCGTCTCCTGCTTGGTTACGTGGCGATGCATGCGAGTGAGCATGTGGTCGCTGATGTGCTGCAGGGCGATATCGAGATACTTGCATACGTTTGGTTTCTCGCGCATCACATCGAGCAGATCGAGCGGGAACTGGTTTGGATAGGCGTAATGCAGACGAATCCACTTAACGCCAGGGATATCGGCCATCTCGCTAATGAGTTCGGTGATATGATGCTTGCCATCGATATCCATGCCGTAGTAGGTAAGTTCCTGAGCGATGATCAGGAATTCCTTCACGCCATCAGCCACCAGTTCGCGCACCTCGTTCAGGATGTCTTCCTTAGGACGGGAAATATGCTTGCCCGTGATGAGCGGAATGGCACAATAGGCGCAGCGGCGGTCACATCCCTCTGAAATCTTGATGTATGCATAGTGGTGAGGAGTGGTAAGATGGCGGCGCTCGTTGCAGGCAGGCACTTCGGCCTTACCCAGCTCCTTGAGCAGTTCCTTGTAGTTGAATTTGCCGTAGAACTTATCCACCTCAGGCATCTCAGCCTCCAATTCCTTCTGATAACGCTGCGAGAGGCAGCCCATCACATAGAGTTTGTTCAGGCGTCCCTCTTCCTTAGCCTGGATAAATTCGAGGATGGTGTCGATGCTTTCCTGCTTGGCATCCTCGATGAAGCCGCATGTGTTGATGACGGCTATCTCGCCCTGAGGGCGCTTTGAATCGTGTACACAATGGTAGCCGTTCGCCTCAAACTGCTTCATCAACAGCTCGCTGTCGACCAGGTTTTTGGAACAGCCCAAAGTTATGATATCTATCTGGTTCTTTTTCATTCACCTATACCTTATTATATATACTAATCTGATTCCCGTTTCTTTTCATATAAATTGCATCCGAAATCTACTTTGATTTCTTGAACAGGGAATCCACGAATTCCTTCTTGTTGAAGAGCTGCATGTCTTCCATGCCCTCACCCAATCCGATGTATTTCACCGGCACCTTGAGCTGGTCGGAGATTCCGATGACCACGCCGCCCTTGGCTGTGCCGTCAAGCTTGGTGATGGCAAGAGAAGTGATATTGGTAACGGCAGCAAACTGCTTGGCCTGCTCGAAGGCGTTCTGACCCGTACTGCCATCCAATACGAGCATTACCTCGTCTGGTGCCTCAGGCATCACCTTCTTCATCACCTCCTTAATCTTCTTCAGCTCGTTCATCAGGTTCACCTTGTTATGCAATCTTCCTGCAGTATCGATGAGCACCACATCGGCACCATTTGCCTTGGCACTCTGCAGGGTGTCGAAAGCCACGCTTGCAGGGTCGGAACCCATCTGCTGCTTCACCACCGGTACCCCCACACGGTCGCCCCAGATGGAAATCTGCTCCACCGCTGCGGCACGGAAGGTATCGGCAGCACCCAGATAAACCTTCTTGCCAGCCTTCTTAAACTGGTAGGCAAGTTTACCGATGGTAGTAGTCTTGCCTACTCCATTAACACCCACCACCAGGATAACGTATGGCTTGTGGTCAGAAGGCAAGTCCCAATTCTCATTGTCATCGCTATGGTTCTCTTCCAGGAGACTGGCGATTTCCTCTCTTAAGATTCTGTCGAGCTCTGAGGTAGAAACATACTTGTCGCGAGCCACGCGCTCCTCGATGCGATGAATAATCTTCACCGTAGTCTCTACGCCCACATCCGATGTGATGAGCACCTCTTCGAGGTCGTCGAGCACATCGTCATCTACGGTTGACTTACCAGCCACCGCACGAGCTAATTTGCTAAACACACTCTCTTTGGTTTTTTCAAGTCCTTTATCGAGAGTTTCTTTCTTTTTGTTGCTGAATAATCCGAATAATCCCATAATTATAGCTATATTTTTTGCAAAGATACAAAAAAAAACGAAAGCATCGGTACATTTTTTGGAAAAAACACCAAAAAAAGTACCGATGCATGCTATTTATTCCTTTATTGACTATTTTTACAGGCTATTATTGAGTGCCATTAAGGCAAGAACAGCCTCATTATATTCGTTGACCACCTCAGCCTGCTTCAACCGCATATCTATCGCCTCCTGCAAGGCGCTGGCGTATTCCACATAACTGATTTCACCATTCTCATACTCCAGGGTGCTGAGACGTTCTATGTCCTTCGCCTTCGCCATATTCTCGCCGCTGTAATATTCCATTCGCTTGATGGCATTCTGCAGGCGGTTATATCCCTGTTTGTAATCCCGTTCCTTTTCGCGCTGCTCCTGCTGCATCGCCATCTGCGCCATCTCGCGGTCTTTCTGTGCGGCCTTCACCTTCGCCTTGGTGGCTCCGAAGAAGATAGGAACGCCCACGGTTACCTCGAAACCGAAGAAATTGCCCTCGGTGAAGCGTTGGCGGTTGATGTGATAAGGGTCCCAACTATCGATGAGGAGCTGCGAACGCAGGGCGAGCGAGAGCGATGGCGCATAGCCCGTCTTGGCACACTTCACTTCTTTGTCGAGTGCTGTGATGAGATCTTTCTGATATTGCGCATCGGCAGTCTGCTGATAGTTGAAGGCTGCATTCACTGGCGAACGCTGCGAGATGAGAAGATTCCCATCAGGCACCACAGGCGTAGTGGTGTTGAGCAGAGCCATCAGGACAGTCTGCAGATTCTCTGCCTCATTCTTCACCTTCGTCATCTCCAGGCGGTTGTCGTTTCTCATGCGATCGGCAGAGAGGAACTCCAGCTGTCTCGCCTCGCCCGCCTTATATCTCTTCCCGGCTACATCGCAATAGCGCTGGATGACGGAATCCTGCTGCTGCAGAATCTGAAGGCGATGGGTCTGATAGAGCATCGCATAGTAGGCACTAGCTATTTCGAGTCTGAGCTGCTGGGAGGTGACGTTCAACCGGCTTTTCTCTGCCTGGGTCTCTGCCTTCAACTGATTGCGACGGGCTGTATAGACCGTAGGAAACTCGATGCTCTGCGAGAAGGTGAGTCCGTTGTCTGTATCGCCGCTGGATGCCGGGTTCTGCGAGAAGGCGATTTCCGTCTTGTCCAGATTCCATGCCGTTGCCTGCATCACCTGAGCCTTTTCTATGGCTTTTCTGCCGGTCTGCAAGGCGATGTTCTGCTTATCAGCCAGTTCGAAACACTGCTGCAAGGTCATCTTCTTGCCGGGGATGCTTGCATCAAAGCGTGATGCATCCGAGGCAGAAAGATGTGCTTCTTCCTTCTTTACTGAAAGATGTGCATCCGTCGCCAAAGGCATCAGCAGCATCCAGGATGCAAGCCATATATGATTCTTCTTAAAAAACTTCTTCATATTATTCAATTCTAATGCTTGATATTCAAACAAGTTCGGTATCTGAAAATTCTAACGCTTGGTAAATGTCTTGTAGATGGCAGGGAGCACCAGCAGAGTGAGCAGGGTACTCGTGATGAGTCCGCCAATCACCACCGTGGCAAGTGGTCGCTGCACCTCGGCACCATCGCCCTGCGAGAGCGCCATCGGGAGGAATCCCATGGAAGCCACCAAAGCCGTCATCAGGACAGGACGCAGACGGAGCATGCAGCTATCGATGATGCGACGATGAATCATCTCACCCGCACTGGTTCCCGCTGTCGGTGGCAACCGGAGCTGTTCCTTCTGCATCTGGTTCATCTGACCGATGAGCACGATTCCGTTGAGCACCGCCACACCGAAGAGGGCGATGAAGCCCACACCTGCCGAAATACTGAAAGGCATTCCGCGGAGCCAAAGTGCCCACACACCGCCGATGGCAGCCAGAGGAATCGCCGAGAAGACGAAAAGCGACTCACGCACATTCTTCACCGTGGCATAGAGCAGCAGCAGGATGATGACCAGCGCTATCGGAATCACCAGCATCAGTCGGCGGCTGGCACTCTGCAGATTCTCAAACTCACCACCATAATTATAATAGTAGCCTTCTGGAAGTTTCAGCTTTTCGTCGAGAATCTTCTGGATATCCTCCACCGTGCTTTGCACATCACGCCCCTTCACATTGAAGCCCACGTAGATGCGTCGGGCCCCATTTTCATGCGACACCTGTGCAGGAGCAGGCGAATTATCGATATCCACTACTTGCGAAAGCGGAATATTCGTGCCATCCTTCAGCGGAATACTCAACTGTTCAAGCTGCTCTACATTGCGCTGCGAAGGATCCATGCGAAGCACGATATCAAATTTTCTGTCGCCCTCGTAGACGGAACCAGCCACAGCACCGGCAAAGGTAGTCTCCAGAATACTGCTGATATCATCCACGCTGATGCCGTAAGCCGCCATCTTCTCGTGGTTGTATCTTACCTGGATTTGAGGCAAGCCGGCAACTTCTTCTACAAAGATGCCACTCACGCCCGGCACGCCTTCTATCATCTTCTTCACCTTTCCTGCCTGCTGTGTAAGCACATCGAGGTCGTCACCGAAAATCTTGATAGCCACATCCTGCTTGATACCCGTAAGCAACTCGTTGTTGCGCATCTGGATAGGCTGGGAAATCTCTGCCTCCAGACCAGGAATGGCGCTGAGGGTTTCCTCCATCTTCTCCATCAGTTCGGGAGTCGTCTTGGCAGAGGTCCATTCTGCCTTCGGCTTCAGGGCTATCATGATGTCGGCACGTTCCACAGGCATCGGGTCGGTAGGAATCTCGGCGCTTCCGATGCGGCTCACCACCTGCTTGATTTCAGGATATTCCTTCTTGAGCAGTTTTTCAGCCTTGCTGCAGCTCTCCACCATCTGCGAGAGCGACGTTCCCTGCGACATACTCATTTCCACAGCGAAATCGCCTTCTTCCGGACTCGGGATAAACTCGCCTCCCAGATACTTGAAGCCCACCACGCTGACGCAGAACAGAGCCACGGCTCCCGTGATGACATCCCTGTTGCGGGCAAGCACCCAATCGAGGATAGGACGATACCAGCCCTGCAACTTCTCTATCATCTTATCAGAGAAAGTCTTCCTGCTGTGAACCTTGCGGCTCAACAGGAGCGAACTTGCCATCGGCACATAGGTGAGCGACAGGATGAAGGCACCGAGGATGGCGAAGAACACGGTAAACGCCATCGGACGGAACATCTTTCCCTCGATGCCCACCAGGGTCATCAGCGGAATGTATACAATCATGATGATGATTTCGCCGAAGGCTGCACTCTGGCGGATGCGGGAAGCCGAGAAGTGAACCTCCTCGTCCATCTGCTTCTGGGTCAGAGCGAAAGGAACCGCATTTCCTTCCTTCTGGCATTGGGCAAGATAGGCCGCACGTACCTCGGGCTGCGAGAAATGACCTGTATTAATATGTGTAACCACCGCCTCGACAATGATGACGGCGGAATCGACAATCATACCGAAGTCGATGGCTCCCAATGACATCAGATTGCCATCGATGCCGAAGGTCTTCATCATGCCGAAGGCAAAGAGCATACTGAGCGGAATAACACTCGCCACCACCAGTCCTGCACGCCAGTTGCCCAGAAAGATGACAAGCACGAAGATAACGATGAGTCCACCTTCGATGAGGTTGCGGGCGATGGTACCCTCTACTCTATCCACCAGGTTGGTACGGTCGATAAACGGTTCGATGACCACGCCTTCGGGCAATGATTTCTGAATCTGACTGATTCGCTCCTTCACGTTTTTGATTACCTCCTGGAAGTTCTCGCCCTTGAGCATGATGGCGATACCTGCCACCACCTCGCCTTCACCATTGCGGGTAACGGCACCGAAACGGGTGGCATGGCCCAACTGAACCTTTGCCACATCGCCCACCTTAACAGGTGTTCCATCCACCGTCTTCACCGTGATGTTGGCAACATCCTCCAGATTCTTCACCACACCGATGCCTCGGATATAATACTGATTGGAATTCTGCTCGATGTAGCTGCCGCCCGTATTGGCATTGTTGCGCTGCAAGGCATCAAACACCTCGCTTACGGAAACCCCGCTGGCGTTCAGCTGGTCGGTATTGATAGCCACCTCATACTGCTTGACATAACCGCCCCAACCGCTTACCTCGGCAACACCCGGGGTTCCGGAAAGCTGTTTGCGCACAATCCAGTCCTGCATGGTTCTGAGCTGGGTGAGCGAGTATTTATGCTCGTATCCCTCCTTGGCACGAATGGTATAGTGGTAGATTTCGCCCAATCCGGTGGCGATAGGTCCCATCTCTGTCTCGGTGTTCTTAGGCAGTTCCTTCTCCAACTGTTCCACCACCTGACTCACCTGCGAACGTGCCCAATAGATATCGGCGGCATCGTCGAAGACAAGCGTGATAACCGAGAGTCCGCTTCTTGAAATGCTACGACGTTCCTGGATGCGGGGTATATTTGCAAGCGCCATCTCTACAGGAGTGGTTACGTATTGTTCCACCTCCTGAGCTCCCAGCGAAGGAGCCTGTGTGATGACCTGCACCTGATTATCTGTAATATCTGGGGTGGAATCGAATGGCAGATGCACCAGCGACCAGACACCCCATATCGCCAGGGCTATAGAGAGTACTCCAATCACCAGTTTGTGGCGAATGGAATAAGTAATAAGTTTCTGAAACATAAGCTACCCTTTCTTAATGCGCATGTTCACCATGTTCGCCTGTAAGCGAAGCCAGATAATAAGCGTTCTCGGTTACTATTTTCTTGCCGGCAGCCCCATCCTTGCCTTTGAGTAGATGGTCGCATAGCTTCACCTCTGTATATTTACCATCCGAAGCACCTGTGGTTACCTCGTGGCGGGAGAAGCTGTAGTTACCCTTGCTAGGAGCTCCATTGAGGGCGAAGACATACTGCTTTCCATCGCTGTTCACGATAGCCTGGGATGGCAGAGCGAGACACTGCTGGCTGCCTGTAGCTATCTTTCCGCTTACATACATGCCAGCAAAAAGCTTTCCACCATGGGTGTTGCCTGAAGAAGAATGCAGATAACTCTTCACGCTTGCAGCATCCAATTTCACGTGAACAGCAACGGCTTTCGTGTTATCGTTAAAGTATTGGTTCATGCCATAAACGGTTCCTGAAAGTTTTACGCCAGGCTGATTGGTCAGGTTCAGGATCACACGATTGCCCACCTTGATCTTCGCCAAATCCTTCTCGAAGACGTTGAGATCGCATTCCACCGCCTGGGTGTTTCTAATCTTCATCAGAGGAGTCTGCATATCAGCATAACTGCCCAGACTGGCAGTCATCTCGCTCACAATGCCGGAGATAGGTGCACGCAGCGGGAATGCTGTGGTAAACTTGCCTTTGGCTACAGCGGCAGTAGAAATGCCCATCTGTGCCAACTGGCGACCAATGCCCAACATGTTGGCATGAGCCACATGATAATCCTTCTGGGCCTGCTGCAGGCTGCGCTTGATGCCGGCGCCATTATGAGCAAGCAGCTTCTGGCGCTCCATATCAATTCGGGCAAGTTCACACTCCTTGGCAGCCGAATAGTACTCACGCTGGAGACTCACCACATCGGTATTCTCAACAGTGGCAACCACCTGACCCCTGTGTACAAACTGTCCTTCCTTAACTGAAATGCTTTTCACGATGCCTCCCATCAGCGAAGCCACATCGCCCATTGCCTGTGCACGCAGTACGAGCGAACCCTTCGCATCAATGGTGGCGTCCATCTCACGCTCCACAGCCTCGCCCATCTTCAAATCCACGGTGCTGACCTGCTTGGCTGTCAACGGAATATGATCAAAATCAACTTCTTCGTGCTCATGTTCCTCATGCGCATGAGCCTCAGAACCGGTCTGTTTCGCAAAGAAAGCGAAGCCAGCCCAGGCAATCGCCGTAACGGCGACTATTAAAATAATTCTTTTCATGTTTGTTTTTTCTTCAATTTTATAATTCTACACTACAATTTCACACAACGGATCTTATCAAAAATCCGCTGGCAAAAGTACGCAAAAATTCCTGCAACTCAGTTGCATTCGAATCTTCAAACTGATTTTTGCAACCAAGTGGCAAACTTGAATAAAATCATAAAATAGAAGGAGGTCCCCGCCTGCTATAGCCAGCCGACAGTTCCTCAGCAAGAGGAGAAGCTGCCACATGCTGCCATCTCACTGAAATGAGTGAGAGACGAGGGAGGATTAAAAGAGAAGAACAAGACAGGACTACAAACTGATGGCTCTCATCTACCAGCAACTTGCGGATGCCCTTCACTACCTTGGCATTGGTGACAAAGTGGTGCATCTGATGCACACGGCAGTTGCCACGGTCGGTATTCGAATCCTGGTCATGATGCTCAGTATGCTCATCGTTGATGTTGCCATCTTCCTGGCATTCTTCCTGAACCATACAGATACGGTCCATGTGGTGATGATGGCTCACCACCGTGGATAGCAACACCGTGATGGTGGCAATCCAAAGACTGAATATGTATAAGGTTCTCTTGTTCATTCCGCCTGCAAAGTTACGAGTTTTACGGAGAAAATCCAAAGAAATCATCAAAAAACGCGATATAATTTCTTAAAAAAGATAAAAGGTAGTACCCAAAAGCACGAAGACGAACGTTATTACTTTAAATTTTCGTAACTTTGCATCAAAATTACATTATGATAACATGAAAAAAGTATTATTAATTTTCCAGCTACTCCTGGCAGTAGTATTGGCCAACGCTCAAATGCTGAGCCCCGTGAAGGTGACCAGCACTTTGAAGACCAACGGGTCAGCGGAGGCAGAAATTGTATTTAGTTGTAAGATTCAACCTGGATGGCATGTCTATTCTACTGGCCTTGGCGCAGATGGCCCTATCTCCGCCAGTTTCAATGTCAACAAGATGGAAGGTGCCGAACCGGTTGGCAAGTTAAAGGCAAAGGGAAAGGAGATTTCCACCTTCGACCCGCTCTTCGAGATGAAGTTGCGCTACTTCGAAGGAAGTGCAACCTTTGTTCAGAAGATCAAGTTCACCAAGCCAACGTATGTCATTGACGCTTACTTGGAATATGGTGCCTGCAACGAACAGAACTGTCTGCCTCCTAGCGAGGCGAGCATTAAGAAGAGCGGCACTTCTCCTGCCGTAGATGGCAAGGAGGCAGCAAAAGACAATGCTGCAGACGGCGACAAGGTTGACGCAGCAGCCCTGGCTAAGGCAAAGGCCGACTCCCTGGCAAATCTTGCCAATGCAGAGAAAGTGGACAGCACAGCCAGCATCGACCCAGCCTTCTCGGTAGCAGCCGACAGCGACGATGCCAAGGCATGGTGGAAACCAGTAGTAAAAGAGTTGCAGGCATTCGGCGGCAACAATGACATCGCAAGCCACGGCATTCTATATATCTTCATCATCGGATTCGTAGGCGGTTTGCTCGCACTCGTAATGCCTTGCATCTGGCCTATCATTCCAATGACCGTGAGCTTCTTCCTGAAGCGTGCCAAGAACGACAAGAAGAAGGGTATCCGTGATGCTATTACCTACGGATTGAGCATCGTGATCATCTATCTGGTTCTCGGTCTTGCGGTAACAGCCATTGCAGGCCCTAGCACCCTGAATGCCTTGAGTACAAGTGCTGTTTTCAACATCATTCTCTTCCTGCTCCTGGCTATATTTGCATTCTCCTTCTTCGGATGGTTCGAAATCAAGTTGCCAGACAGTTGGGGAAATGCCGTAGACAGCAAGGCTTCCAGCACCACAGGTCTGATTTCCATCTTCCTGATGGCATTCACCCTCGTACTGGTCAGCTTCTCCTGCACCGCTCCTATCATCGGATTGCTGCTGGTTCAGACGGTAACATCCGGCGACTGGCTCGCTCCTACCGTGGGTATGTTTGGTTTCGCTCTGGCTCTCGCCCTTCCATTTACCCTCTTCGCCCTCTTCCCATCCTGGTTGAAGTCGGCTCCAAAGTCAGGTTCATGGATGGAGACCATCAAGATTGTGCTTGGTTTCATTGAGCTCGCCTTCTCTTTGAAGTTCCTGAGCGTTGCCGATCTGGCTTACGGCTGGCACATTATGGACCGCGAGGTGTTCCTCTCACTCTGGATTGTCATCTTCGGTCTCTTGGGTCTCTATCTCATCGGTAAGCTCAAGTTCCAGGTAGACGCCATCGGTGGTGACATCAACAAGCCAATGCCAGTGGCTTGCATCATGCTGGGTCTCTGCTCTCTGGCATTCTCAGTATATATGATTCCAGGTCTCTGGGGTGCACCATGCAAGGCTGTCAGCGCTTTCGCTCCACCAATCAACACCCAGGATTTCAACCTCAACAACAAGACCGTGGAATCTGAGTACAAGGACTACGAGACGGGTATGGCCGCAGCCAAAGCAGCAGGCAAGCCTGTGCTCATCGACTTCACCGGTTTCGGTTGCGTGAACTGCCGCAAGATGGAGGCTTCCGTATGGACAGACCCATCTGTGGCTGACAAACTGACAAAGGACTACGTGCTCATTTCACTCTATGTAGACGACAAGACTCCATTGCCACAGCCAATGGAAGTAGAGTTTAACGGCGAGAAGCGCACCCTTCGCACCATCGGTGACAAGTGGAGCTACTTGCAGGCAAGCAAGTTTGGCGCCAATGCCCAGCCTTTCTACGTAGCAGTAGATAACGAAGGTAACCCTCTTACCGGTTCGTTCGGCTTCAAGGAAGACGTAAGTGCTTACCTCGATTTCCTGAACAAGGGTTTGGATCAGTATCGTAAATAATATTAAAACAAACATATCGGAAGCGAGGATGGCATATTATTTGCTACCTCGCTTTCGTCATTTTAATCAGAAAATGACATGCATGGAGTAAATGAACTGCATGGAGTAAATGAACTGCAGTGAAAATATCAACAAATAATATAAGTATGAACACAAAAGAAGTTCCAGTCCTGCTTTTGACAGGCTATCTGGGCAGCGGCAAGACAACCCTGCTCAACAAGATTTTGGCAAATAAGAAAGGTATCAAGTTCGCTGTCATCGTAAATGATATCGGCGAGGTGAACATTGATGCGGCACTGATAGAGAAAGGTGGCGTGGTAGGTCAGAAAGACGATTCGCTCGTTTCCCTGCAGAACGGTTGCATCTGCTGCACCCTGAAGATGGACCTCGTAGAGCAGTTGAAGGAAATCGTAGACATGAAGCGCTTCGACTATATCGTGATTGAGGCAAGCGGTATCTGCGAACCAGCTCCAATCGCGCAGACCATCTGCTCCATCCCATCCCTCGGTCCTCAATACATCAAGAACGGAATCCTGCGCCTCGACAGCATCGTTACCGTGGTAGATGCCCTCCGCATGAAGGATGAATTTGCCAATGGTTCCGACCTGATGAAGCAGGATATCGACGAGGAAGATCTGGCGTCACTCGTTATCCAGCAGATGGAGTTCTGCAACATCATCCTGCTGAACAAGGCGGCAGAAGTAGAGCCTAAGGAGTTGGAGCATCTGAAGCAGATTATCCGCGCCATCCAGCCTAAGGCAGAAATCTTTGAGTGCAACTACGGAGATGTAGACCTCGACCTCATCGTCAATACCCATAAGTTTGATTGGCAGACCGTAGCAACCTCTGCCGGCTGGATTCAGGAGATTGAGGCCGAAAGAAACGGCGAAAACGAAGAAGAAGAGGATGAGCACGAGCACCATCATCACGATGAAGACGAGCACGAGCATCATCACCATCATGAGCATGATGAACATGATGAACATGGACATCACCACCACCACCATCACGACCACGACCACGATCACGAAGGCGGCGAGGTGGAGGAATACGGCATCGGAACATTCGTTTATTATCGCCGCAAGCCATTCGACCTGTCACTCTTCGATGAGTTCGTAGCAAGAAAGTGGCCTCGCGACGTGGTTCGCGCCAAAGGTATCTGCTATTTCGCAGACGAACGCGACATGTGCTACGTATTTGAGCAGGCAGGACAGCAGAAAACCGTGAAGCAGGCAGGACAGTGGCTTGCCACCATGCCAGCCGACCAGCTTGCCGAACTCCGCAAGAACAATCCTCAGCTTGAAAAGGAATGGGATGAGGAGTATGGCGACCGCATGATCAAACTCGTCTTCATCGGTCAGCACATCAAGGAACAGAAGGATGCCATCATTGCAGAACTCGACAAATGTCTGGCACTCTAATGTACTTGAAGGGAAGATATGACCTTGAAGAAAGATGAATGAAAATGCAGAAAAAAGTCTATAAAACGGGACTTTTTCTTGACTTAAGATAGAAAACGGAGGAAAAATTGCAGTATTTTTGCAGTTTTTTCTCCGTTTATACTTTTAATTCGTTTTTTTTTGTTAAATTTGCACCCGATTAATAATAATTAGCGAATGTATAAAGAAATGAAGACCGATTTTCGACCTGCATATATCAAGGACTTTGAGGCTTGCTGGAATATCATCGACCAAGCTCGTCGCTCCATGATTGCCTCTGGCCGCCACCAATGGACCAGCGACTATCCTGCCGAACACGACATAAAAGAAGATATCAATAATGGCAATGCCTACGTACTCACTGTGGATGGAGAAATAGCCGTCTATGGAGCAGTCATTCTCAATGGAGAACCTCAGTACGATTTCATCGACGGCAAATGGCTTACCACTGGCGACTACTATGTAATTCATCGCTTCGCCACTCTCCCTAAATACCAACGAGAAGGATTCGCACGTATATTTATTAATAAGGTGAACAGTCTCTGCGAAGTAGAAAAGGTGCCAAGCATCAAGGTGGATACCAATTTCGACAACCTGCCGATGATTGGCCTGCTTTCGAGCATGGGATTCAGCATCTGCGGCAGAATCAACTATGGCAACCGCGGCATGCGATTCGCTTTCGAGAAGCTTACCATACAACCGCAAATTTATTAAGATTCTATGGAAGATAAAATGATATTGATGAGAAGCTTGGTTGAACAACTCAACCAGGCTTCTGACGTTTATTATAACGGCAAAGGGGAACTGATGACCGACTATGAGTGGGACGCCAAGTTCGACCAACTCAAGAAACTGGAGGAGGAAACCGGCGAAGTGATGCCCGACTCTCCTACCAACAAGGTTTCAGAAGACACCATCGTGGGCAAGAAGGAAGAACACGAATTTGCCGCCCTATCACTTGCCAAGACCAAACTGGTGAGCGACCTGGTGAAATGGGCAGAAGACCGCCCTATCTGGATTTCCTGGAAACTGGATGGTCTTACCCTTGTGGTAACCTACGACAACGGAAAGCTCTCAAAGATAGTAACCCGTGGCAACGGACATATCGGAACCAACATCACCCATCTGGCTTCTGCCATCAGTGGCATTCCTAAGACCATCAAGGAGAAAGGCCATCTCGTGATTCGTGGCGAAGCCGTCATCTCGTATGCCGACTTCGAGCAGTTTATCATTGAGAGCGAAGGCGATTATGCCAACCCGAGAAATCTTGCTTCCGGTTCCCTGTCGCTGAAAGACGCCGAGGAAGTAAAGCAGCGCCATATCCAATGGATTCCCTTCACCCTGGTCTACACCGAACAGGAAATCAATTCATGGGGCGAACGCATGCAGATGCTGCAGGATTTAGGCTTCAAACCGGTGGAAAGAACCCGAATCGAACATCCTGACGAAGCAAGCATCCAGGCAGAAATCGACCGCTTCACCCAAAAGGTGACCGACAAGACCAACCCTTATCCTGTAGATGGACTCGTAATCTGCTACGATGATACAGCTTACGCAGCTACCGGTTCCGTAACCGGGCACCATGCCACAAGAGCTGGATACGCCTTCAAATGGCAGGATGAACATGCAGACACAGAACTGGACCACATCGAATGGTCGTGCGCAGCCAACACCATCACTCCGGTGGCAGTATTCAAACCGGTAGAACTGGAAGGAACCACCGTTCAGCGTGCCTCACTCTGCAACGTAAGCGAATGCGAACGGTTGGGCATCGGCGGCAAGGGAAGCAAACTGCAGGTTATCAAGGCAAACAAGATTATCCCGAAAGTTATCAATGTAACGGAACCGATGGGCATCTTCGAGATTCCAACCGAATGCCCGGTCTGCCACGCCGAGGCTACCGTCAAGGAAAGCGAGAGCGGAACGAAGACCCTGCATTGCAGCAATCCTCACTGTGCAGCCAAGCAGATTAAGAAGTTTGCCAGATTCGTGAGCAAGGAAGGTCTCAATATAGAAGGAATCTCAGAACAGACCATCTGGAGACTGGTAAACGAAGGACTGATCAGTGAATACGCTGACTTCTATCACCTCAATGACCATGCCTACGAAATTGCAGCTTGGGATGGTTTTGGTAAGAAGAGCGTTACCAACATGCTGGAAAGCGTAAGAAAGAGTCGCCAGACAGATGGCCGCCATCTGCTCTATGCCCTCAACATTCCTCTCTGCGGAGGCGATGTGGCTAAGAAGCTCATCGAGCGTTATCCGGTAAAAGAACTGATAGAGACCGCCCGCCTCTGCATGTTTGACGATGAGTTTGCCAGCATCGACGGTATCGGACCGGAAAAGAGCGCCAAGTTCATTGGCTGGTTCAAGGACGACACCAACTTCTCCCATGTACAGAAATTGATGAAAGAGCTGGAAATCGTAGAACAGGAACCGGTAGAGAAAGGAAGCGCCTGCGACGGTCTGACCTTCGTTATAACCGGCGATGTACATCATTATAAGAACCGCAACGAGCTGAAGGCTTACATAGAGAGCCAAGGCGGCAAGGTGACGGGAAGCGTGAGCAAGAGTACTAATTTCCTGATTAACAACGATGCAGCCTCTCAAAGTTCCAAGAACAAGAAAGCGCATGAGCTCAACATCCCTATCATTACAGAAGATGAGTTCGTCGAGAAATTCGGATAAAAAAAATCGAGAAATTCGGTTAAAAACAAGAAATCCCTTAGGCTTCATATTAAGTCTAAGGGATTTCTTTTTATATAGTTAATCCAGAGAATTAGTGTGTTCCGCAATATTGTCCCATAAAGAGGATACCACCACTCTGTGTGTCCTGAATCATATAGACGAACGGATGGTCGGCATGAAACTCTACATTGCGTATCTCCATAGGAGCCATCGATGTGAGCATAACGGCAGCAGTTACGGCAGCCGCCTTGGTTCCACGCTCGCTTACTTCAATCTTAGCTTTCTGTAGCATCTTGCTTACAAAGAAAGGACCATTGGCAAAATGGGTGAAGTTTGCCTCGTTGGGATTGAACATGGAAGGCGCGCCCAAGCCGCTGATGATATCATTAAGCGACAACTCCTGCTCGATGGTGAACTTTGGCAGCTTCAGGTTCACCATGCATTCCTCCATGTTGTTTCCCAGATTCGTAATCTTCTCAGCATCCAATCCCTTCATCATGTCCTGGATGCTCTTGCCCTCGTTAGGAAGAAGCACCATCATGCGATAGGTACCGTTGCCGTAAGGAAGGTCGATGGCCTTGAAGGTATCATTCTCTGAATAGAAGAACTTCTTAACCTGATGCATCATCTGCACTTTCTGAATATCACGGGTGTAACCACGGAAGTTGACCTCCTTTGTATTGCGTGCATCAAACTTCGACTGCCATGTGCCGTTGAAGAAGATGGCATTCATCAGATAAGAAACAGCCTGAGGATCCACCTGGCTGATAAGCTGCGGAATCATGCCATGGGTCTTCTCCTTGCACCAGCCATTGATACGATTGGTGGTTTTACCCGATGTGAAGTCAAGGCTCTCGATGGCAGCCTGATAATTGTCGCCTACCTTCTTGCTGAATGCACTGTTCACAGAGAAGCTCTTGTTGACAGCGATGAAATTGGCAATCTCCACCTTAGTCTGCTTATCAAGACTACCTGCCGTTTGAAGAATAGCCTTATAGGTTTCATTTAACTCATCCACGCCAACACCTTCGCATCCAATGGCTTTCAATATCTCCTGTTGAGTGTTTCCGTCAGCACCGTTCGCCAACATACCCATCAGATAAGCCACACTCATAGGAGAAACCACCTGTGAAGAATGGTCAGAGATTTTATCGAAAAGACGAAGGGCGAAAGCATTGTTCTTATGGATGATCTCTCGCTGGGAATCAGAAAGAACCAGATAACTATTGTCCAAGTCCTCTTCATTCTTGCCCATATCGTTACTCTTGCTTACATTAGAATCGCCATTTATCTTCTTGCTGCTAGCGCAGGAAGTCATTGCCATTGCAGCCGTCATCATGAGGGCAGCAGAGGCCATTTTGCTAAAATTACTCTTCTTCATAATCATTCATATTTGTTGATAATCTGTCTATGAAATGCAAGTTTCGACGATTTCTTGCATCAGATAGTTCAAATTTAAGACTCATTAACAGCCTGGTTGACCGAAGCCCCATCAACTGCCTGCTTGCCTGGCATCACACGCAGATGGTATCTGTTGCCGTCAAACTCCACACGCATCAGACTCTGCGGATTGGCTATCTTTGCCAAATCAAGAGCCACATGGCCCATCGTCCTGCGAAGATTCAGTTCTATGCATGAAACCAGTTCCAGCTGGCCTTCCTTGGAAGCAATCATCATATCCACACCAAAAGGACCGCTATAGATATCCTTCAATGCAGGTTCCATAACATCCATAATTCTCTGACGTGCAACAGAAAGAGTCTCCTCACTCACGTATTGCTTCAAGATATCCAGCTTTTCCTCTTCAGAGCAGAGCAGGTTGCCGGAATAAGCATTCTTGATGGTATCAAACAACGAGAGTCCCAGATAGTTCACCTTGCCGTCACGCATTTCAAACTCCATGCCGAAGTCTTTCACCTTATTATAATAAGGCTCCACGGTAACGCCACCCTGTTGCGCAATGATGTTGCGGGTCCAGCGTTCAAAGGCAGGATATTCGCCAGCTGTTCTGAATTCATCGGCAGCCACATACTTCACGCCCCTGCCGCTGCTGCTCCAGGGAGCCTTGACCACAGCCTTGCCCTGCTGCAGCACCAACGCCTTCACCTTCTCATAGGAATCAGCATATACTACGCCCTGCTGCAGATGCTGGGCAGCCCATTGCCTGCTACTTATCATGCGTACCTTATTTAATGTATTGTCGGTAGGCAACATGATGTCGGGCACGCCCATTCGCACCAGCTCATGTTTCAGACTCAAGTTCCATCCCCAGGGATGAATGCTGTCAAGAAACTCCGTCTTAAGCGCATGTTCCAACTGAACTTTGGTTATAAACTCAACTTTTTCTGCAAGATGCTCCCCCAAATGGCGCACCTTGTCGAGTGCATTGTCGATGTCATCAACAAGCACCCAATCACCCTGATCTGCCCACAAGGCAGGAATAAACGCCAGGTCGCTTCGCAACTGTCTTCCTGCATGAGGTGCGGTGAACTGCTGCAAATTTGCGGCCAAAGCCAAATCGTGTTCCGGATTGAAGATATGTAGTTTCATGCTGCAAAGTTACAAAATAAAGAGGGAAAAAAGGCAAAAGAGGGGCGTTTTTACGTAGAAAAGTGCTAAATAATGAAAAAAAAGTTAGTTTTTGCTATCTAGAGTTTGCAAATTTAAAATATATTATTACCTTTGCATCGTAAAAACAAAATTGAATCAATATTAAACGCATGGAAGAAGCATTCTTCAGAACACATACATATCTCGTAGAGCATACAGATGCCCCAGTGAGACGCACCTTGATGGATGAAATCGATTGGAACGACCGATTGATTGGAATCAAGGGCACACGAGGTGTCGGCAAGTCGACATTCCTATTGCAGTATGCCAAGGAGCACTTTGGACCTCACGATCGAAAGTGCCTGTTTGTGAACATGAACAACTTCTATTTCCAGAGTAGAGGAATCGCCGACTTTGCCGGCGACTTCGTGAAACAAGGTGGCAGAACATTGCTCATCGACCAGGTGTTCAAGCAGCAGGACTGGAGCAAGGAGCTCCGCAAGTGCTACGACCTGTATCCGGAACTGAAAATCGTATTCACCGGTTCAAGCGTGATGCGACTGAAGGAAGAGAACCCTGAGCTGAACGGCATCGTGAAAAGCTACAACCTGCGCGGCTTCTCGTTCCGTGAGTTCATCAACTTGCAGACGGGTAACAACTTCAAGGCATACGAACTTGACGACATCCTGCGCAATCATGAGCACATCATCAAGCAGATTCTGCCAAAGGTAAGTCCGATGAAATATTTCCAGGACTA
>ERZ1026894.760-NODE-760-length-21873-cov-21.522642_pt1 | contig 21873 bp, 18 predicted proteins | sample MGYA00380177_ERZ1026894 | MGnify/ENA primary metagenome ERZ1026894 (study PRJEB33269, sample SAMEA4719813) | human gut metagenome | biome: human-associated habitat; feature: organic feature; material: feces | place: Cameroon | collected 2013-10 ... | reverse complement strand
TCTGCATAATGATTAGCAGAAAATCGTGAGGGATAACCCCAAATCGTGAGGGATAGCGTGATGGATATTGTAAACTTTTTATCAATCTATCACGCTAAGCAAAAGGCATAACAATCTCATTATCAAATAATTAAAGTTTCGAAAAACGAAAAGCGTGATGGATGTGAGGGATAAAACTGATTTCAAAATAAAAAATAACACGGGCAATTTGAATTTGCCCGTGTTATTTTTTTCTTCTTATTTTAAAAACACCCCGTATAACGGCATGTTGGTGATATTAGCCTGCTGACGATAAGGCAACATAGAATAACGGATGGCTGAAATATCCGGATGCTCCATCAGATAATGATGAAGGGAAGTAGCCTTGACGCTTGTCCCCCCTTTTACCTCAATAGGCAATAAGACACCATCACGCTGAATCAGGAAATCCATTTTCATACGAGAGGTATCGGAACTGTAATAATAGATATGCTGCAATCCGGATGCAAGCAACTGCTGCAACACATACTGTTCCGTAAAAGCTCCTTTATATTCAGTAAATACCGCATCACCCAAAAGAACCTCCTTGGCAGGCGTATCAGCCATCGCGCCCATCAAACCGCAATCGCACAAATAGAGCTTAAACGCTGATAAATCTTCATAAAACTTCAGAGGCAACTCCGGCTTCGATACCTTTGTTATCTTATACACCAATCCAGCATCCACCAGCCACTGGATGGCAAGTTCAAAATCCTTGGCCCTACCGCCCTTCTTCAACACGCCATAGACAAACTTTTTGTTCTCCTTCGACAACTGCCCCAGAATGGATTGCCAAACCATATCAATTCGGGGCACTTCCTGCGATGGAGCATGCTTGGAAAAATCACTGGCATAGTTGGAAAGAATCTCGTTCTGCAGGGTGCGCACCTGATTGAGTAACTTATTTTCAGCAAAAGCCTTTACCACTTCTGGCATGCCACCTACATAATAATATTGTCGCAGCAAGTCCTTCAGTTTTTCGTGAAAAGCATTCATCAGTTCATAATCATGACTATGCATCAGCTTCAGCAACTGCTCCTCGCCCATCGCCATGAGGAATTCCTCGAAATCCATCGGAAAGAGACGCAAGGTCTGCACCTTGCCTACAGGAAACGAGACTCCTGCATGTAAAGCGACTCCCAGCAGAGAACCAGCTACTGCAATATGATATTCCGGTGCATCTTCACAGAAATATTTCAAAGCCTCTAAAGCCTGCGGGAATGCCTGCACTTCATCCAGAAAAATAAGAGTTTTGCCTGGAATAATATCTACCCCAGTCAAAGCACTTAAGCCCTGAATGATTCTGGTAACATCAAAATCGCCCGAATAGATGGCTTGCAGGTTTACATTCCTATCGCAACTTACGTAAGCTAGGCTATCAAATTCCTGCCTACCGAATTCCTTAAGGACATAAGTCTTTCCACATTGTCGTACACCATTAAGAATCAATGGCTTGTGGTGCTCCTGACTCTTCCATTCCAGAAGCTGTTCATATACCTTTCTCTTCATACCTTTACACTTTTAGACACATAAAAATGCCAGAACGATACACTTTTCGACACATAAAACCATGCAATCGTTACACTTTCTGACACATAAAACCTGCGCAAAGATACACTTTTCGACACATAAAACCAAAATTCCGCTGTCTTTTCCGAGAATTATTAAGAGTATTTAACCTGGCAACTTTAAATGAGGGTGTGTCATTATTCATCGGATTACGCGGAATAAACTGAACATTCTTGCTCCACGGATTACACACGGATTACGCGGAAAGCGACCTGTTCGGTCGAGGAACTGAATATTCTTAAGGTCACGCAGATTTCGCAGATGACGCAGATTTTCCGCTAGGCGTTATGGACTTATGACACACCCTCATTATTGTCTTCTCATTTATTCGTCTCATTTATTCATCTACCTGCTCATAATAATAAGAATAGTCTATGCCCTTCATGAAGATCTCACGGTCTTCTATTTTATCTGTTAAAGCATTGGAAATAAGCTGTTTGATGCTACTACTATCAACAACACTTTTTGTCATCGCAGCCAAATAATCATTCTTGTCAATAAGGCTCCAATCCACACATTTTTTCAGCCTGCGCTTCAATATCAAGTCAAGCCAAATGCGCGTAGCTCTACCATTTCCCTCACGGAAAGGATGAGCGATGTTCATTTCTACGTATTTGTCGATGATTTCATCCAGCGTACTTTCCGGCATCTGTTCGATTCCTGCAAGTGTTTGTGGGAGATATTGCGCCATAGCAAACTGGAAACCGCCCTTTGCAATATTCACAGTTCGGATCTGTCCTGCAAAATCGTATAGACCACCAAAGAGGAAAGCATGAATCTGCTGCAAACCTTTGACAGAGCCTTCTGTAATGGAATTGATCAATTCACTCTCAAAAAGAGTGTATGCTTTCTTGCGACTCTGCCCATCAATGGTATTATCGCTATAGGTAAACCAATCCAGAAAGTCAGCAGCCTTATTATTAGGAAAGTTCCTGGCTAGCAGCATAATACCTTCGTTGTCGAGGACATCGGTCTTATACATTTTTCCATCCTTTGCCTGCATTTTCAGTTGGTTAGTAGCACTAACCAACTCATTATCTTCCTTCTTCAGTTTAGTCTTCAGATACTTCCAGTAATTACGGTTTTTGGAATAATCATCCTGCTCGTTCAAAACGCCGATAATATCCAGTACGGAGAACCACCACTTGTTGTGTTCCCCGTCCCAAACCGCTCTTACCTCCCGGTCTTTATAAAATCTGATTGATAATTTTCTGTCCATATTGCAATTCATTTTAAGAACATCCCGTATAATGGCATATTGGCATTCTTTACCTTATTCCATTTACTGCCTGGTTATGGCAAGATATTGCCCTTTGCCAGGGCAACTTTGTGCCATTGCCAGGCACAAAACGATACGTCGGGAGATAAAATTCAGCTGAACTATCTGTAAAAAGACTACTCTCGTTTTTACCCTTCACCCTTCACCAAATCGTCTGAAACCCCTATAAACACAGGGGTTTCGAGGGGTGAAGGGTTAAGCTGACCCTTCACCCACCCTTCACCAGCCTTCACCTTTTCACGAAACTCATCACGAAGCCCGGTCATCAATGAAGCCTGAAGCTGGTCATCAATGAAGCCTGAAGCTGGTCATCAATGAAGACCAAAGCTAGCCATCAATGAAGACCAATCCATTGCCTACAAAAGGTGTTCACCCAAAAATAAAGAGGGTGAAGGGTGGTGAAGGGTGGGTGAAGGGTTAGCTCAACCCTTCACCCGTCTAACCATCTAATCTACAGAAACTTAAACCATTCCGGTGAAGGGTGAAGGGTAAATTAGAAAATACTATTCTTTTTCCTTGTAGAAAATCTTATTGGCACCGCTTGTAATCTTCAGCGCCTCAGGATGCTCCTCAATAAAGCTGTTGATGTGGCGAATACGCTTCTCCTCCAGGATTTCATCCACGGCAATGAGAATGCCCGTCTCCTCTACATCGCCGAAGCCATAATTGATGGCTGTACCAAAGAGCTTCATGGTAGGACTGAGGTTCATATAAGCATTCACCAGAGGAGGAATATTGAAACCGAGCTGGCGAATCTCATGATTCAGAATGCGATAGTCGGCACGGAAATCTTCTTCTGTGAAGATAGCAGCCATCTCGCTCTCAGGAGTTTCCAACTTCAATGGCTTCATCGGAATCACCAGGTTCTCCTTGTCATCAAAATGCTTCTTGAGGAAGTAGAGAATCATATCGCGGCCACGACGGATGTAAGAAGGATACATCGTCATCTTGCCGAAGAAATACTTTACATCCGGATAGAGCACGGTGAGGGCACCCAATCCGTCCCAGAGATTATCGAGAGCAAAGATACTCTTGGTATTCTTGCGCACATTCTGATACTCGAGAGAGACGAACGAACGGCCCAGCTCCACGGTATATGGCATGTATTCCTTCAGGAACTTGTCTGAGAAGTGGAACATGTGACTGGTAGCAAGCTTAGGCTGCCCCTTTTCATCAAGTTCCCAATCCTTACCCAGGAGATAACGGTAGCCACCGATAATCTCGTTAGCATCTGGATTCCAGACAATAAGCTGCTTGTAGCAGTTGTCACCGAAGTCGAATTCGTCAAGGTCCATCGATTTACCCGTTCCACCACCTGCTTCGCGGAAAGCGATTTCACGAAGGCGACCAATCTCCTTCAATACATTTGGCGAATCATTAGCCGTAACGATATAGATTTCGTTATGACTCTTGTTGGTCATACGAAGCTGCTTATCGGGAGTCAACTCGCTCTTCAGCAGTTCGCGGTCAATCGGTTGGATGATTTCTTCTTCCATAATATAATATCGATAATTATCTTGTTCTATTTCTCTTACTTTTTCTATGATTGCTAACTGTAGAGGGTTCTCACTAGAGTTCGTAAACCCTGTCCTTCACATACTGTGCCCACTCTGTGGCCGACTTGCTGTGATCGAAAGTCTGCCAGGGAATCGGCTTGCCGATGGCGATGCGGAAATGCTTGCCCACATTCTTGTACATCTCATCCACGAGGAACATCATGGCAAGGTTGAAAGGCAGATGCTTGTCGCTGAACCTGGCGATGAGATAGAATCGCTCCGAGTTCTGACCACCGAAATGGATAGGCACCACATCACGCTGATATTCCACACTCTTGGAGATGAAAGTCTTCTTCCAAGGCAGATCGCGGATGCTGCCATCAGGCTGCTTGCGGCTGTTCAATCCCGCAGGGAACATCAGCATGTGGTTGTCGCTCTGGAATCCTGCCTCTACCATGCGAGGGAAATCACGGCTCTGTCTGCCGGTCTTGTTGATACCGATGCTCACCGGCTTCAAGCCCGGGAGATTGAGCAGCAGATCGTTTACCAGATAGCGGAACTTACCATCATAATGCGTTCCGATGATGGAGCCGAGGCACACGCCGTCCTGTCCGCCCAGCGGATGATTAGACACGAAAGTATAGAGCTTGCCGTCATTCTTATCCGGCAAATTCTCCAAGCCTACGATTTCTACATCCATCTTCAGATAGCGCACACATTCTGTAAGCCACTCCGTACCGGAGAGGTTTCGGCTTTCCCACAAGAACTTGTTCACTTCGTCTTCATGTATGATCTTTTTCAGCCAAGACACGAGGAATCCAGGAACAAATTTAGCTTTGCTCCCCATCTTATTCTTCAGTATCTTTTCTATGTCTATCGTTTTCTCTATTGAACCACTCATTTTCAGTAAACCTAATAAGTACGTGCAAAGTTAGTTTTTCTTTTTTAAATAAGAGTCATTTTTCCCGAAAAATTATCAATAATGCCAAAAAATAGTGCATTTTTCCACCTTTTCGGGAGAAATCAAGACAAAAAACATCGTTTTTCGCGAATTACTAGATACCAGCGAATAAGGAGCATAAAAATGAAAAAAATCATTTTTTTGCGCCCATTTCATAAAATTTGTGGGGAAACATGGAGCTATGTGAGGATTTTTATGTACCTTTGGAGCCGAATTCCTATTAAATAGGTACATACGCGCTGTATATAAGTACATGCACGTGAAAGAAACAAGTTAAGAATAAGTAACTTACAAAAGAAAAAGATTCAAGAAGAATGATCAAGACAGCAGAAACATATCACGTACCCGTGCTCCTCAAAGAGAGCGTTGACGGACTCAACATCCAGCCAGGCGGCATCTATGTAGATGTTACCTTCGGCGGTGGAGGACATTCCAGAGAGATCATCTCCCGCCTGAGCGAGGGAGCACATCTCTACAGCTTCGACCAGGACGCCGATGCCGAGCGCAACGTGGTGGCAAATCCCAACTTCACCTTCGTATGCTCCAACTTCAGATACCTGAAGAACTGGATGAGATACTATGGCGTAGAGGGACTGGACGGACTACTCGCCGACCTCGGCGTATCGAGCCATCACTTCGACGACGAGACCCGCGGATTCTCCTTCCGCTTTGATTCTCCTCTCGACATGCGCATGAACAAGAGAGCCGGAAAGACTGCTGCCGACATCGTGAACGAATACGAGGAAGAGGCACTTGCCGACATCTTCTATCTCTACGGCGAACTGAAGAATTCCCGCCGCATCGCTTCAGCCCTGGTTAAGGCAAGGGCCGCAAGCCCTATCAAGACCACCAAGGACTTCATGGCAGCCGTGGAACCCCTCTTCAAGCGAGAGCGGGAGAAGAAGGAGATGGCCAAGCTCTTCCAGGCTCTGCGCATAGAGGTGAACCACGAGATGGATGCCCTGAAAGAGATGCTCCGATCTGCCACCGAACTGCTCAAGCCGGGAGGAAGACTCTCGGTGATTACCTATCACTCGCTGGAAGACCGCATCGTGAAGAACATGATGAAGGCGGGCAACCCGGAGGGAAAGGTAGAACAGGACTTCTTCGGAAGAATCGAGACGCCTTTCAAGCTTGTCAACAACAAGGTCATCATCCCTGATGCCGATGAGCAGGAGAGAAACCCAAGAAGCCGCAGCGCCAAGCTGAGAATCGCAGAGAAGAAATAAAGTAAATGAGATCATCATGTAACTGCAATCATGTAATGTAATGCAATAGAAAATGAAACAAGATAAAGAAAAACCAGAAACAAGCAGCCCGGCTGAAGAACAGAAGCCGCAGGCTTCGCTCAAGGAAGTGATTGCCAAGCAGGCCATCGAGGAGGAAGTATCGGGCTCTGCCAGCTTCACACTGCGCAAAATTCTGGGTGGTGACATCCTCACCGCACAAATCATCAGAAAGCAGATATGGCTGTTCATGCTCATCGTGGTTTTCATCATTATCTACATATCCAACCGATACAGCATCCAGAAGGATCTCATCGAATTGGACCAACTGCAAAAAGAGCTGCAAGACACGAAATACAGAGCACTGTCAACCAGCAGTCAGATAACAGAGAAGAGTCGTGAAAGCAATGTGCTCGACATGCTGAAGCACAGCAAGGACAGCACCCTGCACATCGCCACACAACCTCCTTACATCATAAACGTACCAGAAGAATGAGCAAGTTTGAGCATAAGAAAGTAATGCCGCGCTATAGTGCCATCGCCATCATCATGACCCTGATTGCCACCGCCATCGTAGGAAAAGCACTCTACATCATGACGGCTAAGCACGACTACTGGATGCAGGTTGCCGAGCGACAGAAGAGAGACTCCGTGACCGTGAAGCCTAACCGAGGCAACATCCTGAGCTGCGCAGGACAGCTGATGGCGAGTTCGCTGCCAGAGTTCAAGGTATTCATGGACTTCAAGGCGCTGACCGAAGCCGGCAACGACTCGCTTTGGGATGCCAAGCAGGATTCCATCTGCCAGGGACTCCACAAGATATTCCCGGAGAAGACAGCAGAGGAATTCAAGCGCCATCTCATAGAGGGACGCGGCAAGAAGAGCCGCCACTGGGCGGTATATGGAAGCCGTATCAACTATAACACCTTCACCGAGGTGAAGGCGCTGCCAATTTTCCGCCTCACTCCCTACAAGAGCGGATTCCACTGGGAGGAATACAATGCCCGCACCCGTACCTACGGTTCGCTGGCAGGAAGAACCATCGGAGCCATGTTTGGTGCCAAGGATACCGCCCGATTCGGACTGGAGCTGAGCTATGACTCCATCCTGCGCGGAACCAATGGTATCGTGCATCGCCGCAAGGTGCGCAACAAGTTCCTCGACATCACCGACACCCCTCCTATCGACGGTGCCGACATCGTTACCACCATCGACGTGAGCATGCAAGACCTGGCGGAGCGTTCGCTCATAGAAGAGCTGAAGGAAATCAACGCCAACGTGGGTGTAGCCATCGTGATGGATGTGCCTACCGGCGACATCAAGGCCATCGTAAACATGGAAAAATGCTTCGATGGTGAATACAGAGAGATTCACAACCATGCCGTGAGCGACCTTCTGGAGCCGGGTTCGGTGTTCAAGCCTGCCTCGCTGCTCGTAGCGCTCGATGATGGCGTGGTAGATACTACCTATCGCGTGGAAACGGGAGGTGGAGTCTGGCAGATGTACGGACGAGACATGAAGGACCACAACTGGCGAAAGGGCGGATACGGAATGCTGACCTTTGCACAGACCTTGTGGTACAGTTCCAACATCGGTGTGAGCCGAATCATCGACGACCACTACCGCAACTGTCCGGAGAAATTCGTACAGGGCATCTATCGCACCGGTCTGCACGACGACCTGAAGATTCCGCTGGTGGGAGCTACTCCTGCCCGAATCCGAATGCCGCACAGAAACAGCCACGGGCAGTATGACAACTGGGCAAAGACCAGCTTGCCATGGATGAGTATCGGATACGAGACGCAGGTGCCACCAATCTCTACCCTCACCTTCTACAACACCATCGCCAACAACGGTAAGATGATGCGTCCTAGATTCGTGAGCAAGGTAGTGAAGAACGGAGAAACCATCATGGAGTTCCCGCCAGAGGTGATGCGCGAACAGATAGCCAAGCCGCAATCCATCAAGAAGATACAGACCATCCTGGAACAGGTGGTTAGCGTGGGACTGGGCAAAAAAGCCGGTTCGCCTAACTTCAAGGTTGCCGGAAAGACCGGTACGGCCCAGGTTTCCAAGGGTGCCGGTGGTTACAAGAACGGCATTACCAACTATCTGGTGAGCTTCGCCGGCTACTTCCCTGCCGACAATCCGCGCTACAGCTGTATCGTCTGCATTCAGAAATCAGGTTTGCCAGCTTCCGGCGGAAGCATGAGTGGTAAGGTATTCCACGACATTGCCGAAGGCATCATGGCACAGAGCCTGAAACTCGACGTGAAGGATGCCAAGGATTCAGCCTCCATCTTCGTTCCGGACGTGAAGAACGGAAACGTGCTGGCTGCCGACTACGTACTCACCCACCTGGGCATCAAGACCAACACCAACTGGAGTGGAAGCTACGTCAACGGCAATCCTATCTGGGGCAAGGCAGAACGCATAGGAAGCAGAAGCATCAAGCTCTTCAAGGAGAAGCAATACGGCAAAAGCACCGTACCTGATATTACGGGCATGGGAGCCAGAGACGCTATCTTCTGCATGGAGAGCAGGGGAATCAGAACCAGGATTCATGGCAGAGGCAAGGTAATCAAGCAGAGTCTCATGCCGGGAACACCGGTCAAGAAGGGTTCCATCTGTATCATCGAATTGAACTAATATATATATATAATAAGGTGTAAATACATAAAGATATTAAATATGAAGTTACAAGAATTACTCAAAAACATCGAGCCGATTCAGATTGTCGGCGATGCTGATGTAGAGGTTTCGGGCGTAAACATCGACTCCCGAAAGATTAAGGAAGGTCACTTGTTCGTTGCTATCAAGGGCACTCAGGTTGACGGCCACCAGTTTATTCCAAAGGCATTGACCCTGGGCGCAAAGTCGGTTTTGTGCGAGGATATGCCTGAGGAGAAAATCGAAGGCGTAACTTACATTCAGGTAGCATCTACCGAAGATGCTGTAGGTAAAGTGGCTACACTCTTCTATGGCGACCCATCCAAGAAGCTGAAGTTGGTTGGCGTGACTGGCACCAATGGCAAGACCACCATCGCCACCTTATTATATAATATGTTCCGCAAGTTCGGACATAAGTGCGGTCTGCTCTCTACCGTCTGCAATTACATTGAGGGCGAGGCGATTCCTGCCGACCACACTACCCCAGACCCTATCGAGCTGAACATGCTGCTGGGCAAGATGGTAGAGGCAGGATGCGAATACGCCTTCATGGAGTGCTCTTCTCATGCCATCGCACAGAAGCGTATCGGCGGTTTGGAGTTCGCCGGCGGACTGTTCACCAATCTCACCCGCGACCATCTCGACTATCACAAGACATTCGAGAACTACCGCAACGCCAAGAAGGCTTTCTTCGATGGTCTGCCTAAGACTGCCTTCGCCATTACCAATGCCGACGACAAGAACGGCATGATCATGGTACAGAACACCAAGGCTACCGTGAAGACCTACTCTACCCGCTCTATGGCAGACTTCAAGGCTAGAATCCTGGAGTGTCACTTCGGCGGCATGTATCTGGAAATAGATGGCAGAGAGGTAGGCGTACAGTTTATCGGAAAATTCAATGTAAGCAATCTGCTTGCTGTATATGGAGCGGCTGTCATGCTCGGCAAGAAGCCTGAGGATGTACTCGTAGTGATGAGTACCCTTCACAGCGTAAACGGACGATTGGAGCCAATCCAGTCGCCAGAAGGCTATACTGCCATCGTTGACTATGCTCATACACCAGATGCTTTGGAGAACGTACTGAACGCCATTCACGAAGTACTCGACGGCAAGGGCGGCGAAGTGATTACCGTCTGCGGTGCCGGTGGAAACCGTGACAAGGGCAAGCGCCCGTTGATGGCACAAGAGGCAGTCAAGCAGAGCGATAAGGTTATCATCACCAGCGACAATCCTCGCTTCGAAGAGCCACAGGACATCATCAACGACATGCTGGCTGGTCTCAACGCCCAGCAGATGAAGAAGGTGATCAGCATCGTTGACCGCAAGGAAGCCATCCGCACAGCCTGCATGCTGGCCAAGAAGGGCGATGTAATCCTCGTTGCCGGAAAGGGACATGAAGACTACCAGGAGATCAAGGGCGTGAAGCATCACTTCGACGACAAGGAAGTGCTTCGCGAAATCTTCGGTATCAACAAGTAGTATTATCATCTAATAGAAAAAGAGAAGAAGAAAAATGTTATACTATCTTTTTAGATTTCTGGAGCAGTGGGGCATTACAGGTTCCCACATGTGGGGTTACATTTCATTCCGTGCCCTGCTCGCACTGATTTTATCACTCGTCATCTCTGCATGGTTTGGCGAGAAGTTCATCAAGTACCTCAAGAGCAAGCAGATTACCGAGACCCAGCGCGATGCCAGCATCGACCCATTCGGCGTAAAGAAGATCGGTGTTCCATCCATGGGTGGCGTCATCATCATCCTGGCCATCCTCGTACCGGTATTGCTGCTCGGCAGATTGCGCAACATCTATCTGATCCTGATGATCATCACCACCGTATGGCTTGGTTTCCTCGGTGGTATGGATGACTTCATCAAGATTTTCAAGCGCGACAAAGAGGGACTGAAGGGCAAATACAAAATCGTAGGACAGGTTGGTATCGGCCTCATCGTAGGTCTGGTGCTCTGGGCTTCTCCAGACGTGAAGATGAACGAGAACCTCGCCATCGAACGCCAGGGACAGGAGACGGTGGTAAAGCATCGTGCAGAGGCACGAAAATCGTTGAAAACCACCATACCTTTCATCAAGGGGCATAATCTCGACTACTCCAGCATCACCAGCTTCTGTGGTGAGCACAAGGTAGCTGCAGGCTGGATTCTCTTTGTAATCATGACCATCTTCGTGGTTACTGCCGTTTCCAACGGTGCCAACCTCAACGATGGAATGGATGGAATGTGTGCAGGAAACTCCGCCATCATAGGTGTGGCATTAGGCATTCTTGCGTATGTGTCGTCGCACATCGAGTTTGCCGCCTACCTCAACATCATGTATATTCCTGGCTCCGAGGAGCTGGTGGTATTCTTCTGTGCCTTTATCGGAGCCCTCATCGGCTTCCTCTGGTACAATGCCTACCCTGCGCAGGTGTTCATGGGCGATACCGGTTCGCTCACCATCGGCGGTATCATCGCCGTGGGCGCCATCATCATCCACAAGGAGCTGATGCTGCCTATCCTCTGCGGAATCTTCTTCGTAGAGAGCCTCAGCGTGATGATGCAAGTATATTACTACAAGCTGGGTAAGCGCAGAGGCATCAAGCAGCGCATCTTCAAGCGCACGCCTATCCACGACAACTTCCGTACACAGGACAGCCAGCTGGATCCAGACTGCAAGTATCTGTGGAAGAAGCCTCGCAACTGCTACCACGAATCAAAGATTACCATCCGTTTCTGGATCGTGACCATCATCCTGGCAGCACTCACCATCATCACATTGAAGATTAGATAAAACAAAGGCTCTTATCAGCCTGACAAGATAAAGATACAACAATGAGCAAAATTGTAATTTTAGGAGCTGGCGAAAGTGGCGCAGGTGCTGCCGTGCTGGCGAAAAAAGAGGGATTCGAAGTATTTGTCTCTGACATGTCTAAGATCAAGGACAACTACAAGAAGTTGATGGACGACCACGGCATTGAGTGGGAAGAGGGACATCATACTGAAGAGAAAATCTTAGACGCTGATGAAGTCATCAAGAGCCCGGGCATTCCTAAGGAAGCCCCTATGATTCAGAAACTGATGGCAAAGGGTACTCCTATCATCAGCGAAATAGAATTTGCAGGCAGATATACAGACGCCAAGATGATCTGCATCACAGGTAGCAATGGCAAGACCACAACTACTTCGCTGATCTATCACATCATCAAGTCGGCTGGCTACGATGTAGGACTGGCTGGCAATATCGGCAAGAGCCTGGCGCTGCAGGTGGCAGAGACACCTCATAAGTACTACGTCATCGAGCTGAGCAGTTTCCAGCTTGACAACATGTACGAATTCCGTGCCAACGTGGCAATCCTGCTCAACATCACTCCAGACCATCTGGACCGCTACGAGTTCAAGATGCAGAACTATACCGATGCCAAGATGCGCATCACACAGAACCAGACAGAGGAAGACAGCTTCATCTTCTGGAACGATGATCCTATCGTGAAGAAGGAACTGGAGAAGTATGACCTCAAGTCACACCTCTGCCCATTCTCAGAATTCAACGAGGAAGGATGCGTGGGCTACATCGAGGACGGCAAGTACAAGCTCAACTTTCCATCAGCCTTCGAGATGCCACAGGCAGACATGAGCCTGCGCGGCAAGCACAACATCTACAACAGCCTGGCAGCAGGACTCGCCTGCAACATCGTTGGCATCGACCACGAGACCCTGCACAAGGGCCTCAGCGACTTCCCAGGCGTAGAGCACCGACTGGAGAAGGTGGGCAAGTTCAAGGGAGTTTACTATGTAAACGACTCAAAGGCTACCAATGTGGATGCTTGCTGGTACGCTCTGGAGAGTATGACAACCCCTACCATCCTCATCATCGGTGGTAAGGACAAGGGCAACGATTATAACCAGATCAAGGATCTGGTAAAGGAGAAGTGCGCAGGTATCGTATATCTCGGAGCCGACAACCAGAAGCTGCACGACAACTTCGACGCCCTGGGCATTCCTGTTCGCGACACCCACAGTATGAAAGACTGCGTGGCTGCCTGCCAGGAGCTGGCCAAGCCAGGCGACACCGTATTGCTGAGCCCATGCTGCGCCAGCTTCGACCTCTTCAAGAACATGGAGGACCGCGGCGAGCAGTTCAAGGCACTGGCAAGAGCCATCGGTGAATAACTTTTCATTTGGCAAAAACTTAAGTGATAATAATTTTAGAGTTAGGACAGTTAAGAAATGAACAATAAGACCATAGGCAACATATTCAAAGGAGACAAGGTCATCTGGATGGTCTTCTTCTTTCTCTGTATGATAAGCATCATAGAGGTGTATTCCGCCTCTAGCTCCTTGTCGTACAAGAGTGGTAACTATATGGCGCCGGTAATACGCCATATAGGTCTCCTTTTTCTAGGCTTAGGCACCATGATATGTATGCTCAAGGTTAAGTGTAAGTACTTCAAGATCGTCACTCCTTTTGTGATATTTCCATCTCTGGGCTTACTCATCTGGGTTTTGATAGCGGGACAATCCACCAATGGCGCATCCCGCTGGATTAACCTGGTGGGCATCCAGTTTCAGCCTTCGGAAATAGCCAAGGGAGCGGTGGTGCTGGTAGTGGCACAGATTCTCAGTGCAATGCAGACGCAGAATGGTGCAGAACGGAGAGCCTTCAAGTATGTCTTGACGGCCTGCTGCCCGTTTATCATCCTCATCGGACTTGAGAACTTATCCACCGCCATGCTTCTGTGCATCACCATCTTATGCATGATGATCATCGGAAGAGTACCTATGAGTCAGATAGGCAAACTCGTGGGCAGCGTTTTGATATTTATCTGCGTTGTCTTCGCCGGCGTCATGATCGTGGGTGAAGACAAGGAAAACGGAGGAAACAAGCCGGAAAATACGCTCACAGAGAACATCAACGAGAAGGAAGAAGCACCAGGTATGGCAGAGAAGATGTTCCACCGAGCAGATACCTGGAAAGCACGTATCGACAAGTTTATCAATTCCAAGCCAGTGGCTCCGGAAGACGTGGACCTGGATAAGGATGCGCAGGTGGCCCATGCCAACATCGCCATCGCCTCATCGAATATCGTGGGAAAGGGACCGGGAAACTCCGTAGAACGAGATTTCCTCTCTCAGGCATTCTCCGACTTCATCTACGCCATCATCATCGAGGAAATGGGACTGTGGGGTGCCTTCTTTGTGGCATTCCTCTACATCATTCTGCTCTTCAGAGCCGGGCGAATCGCCAACCGGTGTGAGAACACATTCCCAGCATTCCTGTGCATGGGACTTGCCATCATGCTGGTTATCCAGGCACTGTTCAATATGGCTGTAGCTGTAGGCTTGGCACCGGTTACTGGTCAGCCACTTCCGCTCATCAGCCGAGGTGGAACCTCAACCATCATCAACTGTCTCTACCTGGGCATCATCTTAAGCATCAGTAGAACCGCAAAAAAGAAAGATTTGCCTCAAAACGAAGCAAATTTTGACAAATTTGCTGCTGCATAACAAAAGAGTATCATAAATAAGGTAAAAAATGCCATTAAATGGATTTTTTTGCTTACCTTTGCGTGAAAATTGTTGACCCTCGGGTCGTAAACAAGAATGGATTATGAATAATGAACTGAGAATTATCATAAGTGGAGGCGGTACAGGCGGTCATATATTCCCTGCCGTATCCATCGCAAACGCCATCAAGGCAAAGCGCCCTGATGCCAAAATATTGTTTGTTGGAGCACTCGGCAGAATGGAAATGCAGCGTGTTCCTGCAGCTGGTTATGAAATCAAAGGATTGCCTATCTGCGGTTTCGACAGAAAGCATCTGCTCAAGAACATCGCTGTTCTCTTCAAGATATGGAAGAGCCAGCACATGGCCAAGAGCATCATCAAGAATTTCAAGCCAATGGCTGCTGTAGGTGTGGGCGGATACGCCAGCGGTCCTACACTCAACGTTTGCGCTAGCAAAGGTATTCCATGCCTCATCCAGGAACAGAACTCATACGCAGGTGTGACCAACAAGCTCCTGGCAAAGAAGGCAGAAAAGATATGCGTGGCTTACGAAGGAATGGAACGTTTCTTCCCAGCCGACAAGATTATCATGACGGGAAACCCAGTACGCCAGAACGTGCTGGAGACTACCATCACCAAGGAAGAGGCAAGAAAGCAGTTTGGACTCGACCCTGAAAAGAAAACGATCCTGCTCGTGGGCGGAAGCCTCGGAGCAAGAACCATCAACGAGAGCGTGCTGCAGCACCTGGACCTGGTGAAGGAAAGCGGCGTGCAGTTTATCTGGCAGACAGGTAAGTACTACAACGCAGCCATCATGGAGCAACTCAAGGGCAAGGAACTGCCAATGCTCAAGGTTACCGACTTCATCAGCGACATGGGCGCAGCTTACAAGGCTGCCGACCTCGTGATCAGCCGTGCCGGAGCCAGCAGTATCAGCGAGTTCTGCCTCATCGGAAAGCCAGTCATCCTCGTCCCAAGCCCTAACGTGGCAGAAGACCATCAGACCAAGAATGCCATGGCACTGGTAAACAAGGATGCAGCCATCTACGTGAAAGATGCTGATGCGCCAAACGAATTGCTCCAGAAAGCCATCAACACAGTCAAGAACGAGGATAAACTCAACTCACTCTGTGAGAACATCAAGAAATTAGGATTAAAGAACTCAGCCGACGTCATCGCCGACGAAGTAATCAAATTAGCAACAAGATAATGGAAATCAAGGATATTAAAGCAGTTTATTTTGTAGGTGCTGGCGGCATCGGTATGAGCGCCATCGCCAGATACTTCCTCAGCAAGAAGTTGGTTGTAGCCGGATACGACAAGACTCCTTCTAATCTAACCCACGAGTTGGAGAAAGAAGGAATGCTCATCCACTACGAAGAGAATGTAAATCTCATCCCTGAGGCTTGCAAGGATGCCAGGAATACGCTAGTTGTCTATACACCAGCCATCCCTGCTGAGCACAAGGAGCTGGTTTACTTCCGCGAGAATGGATTCACCATCGAGAAGCGTGCGCAGGTTCTGGGTACCCTGACCCGCACCCACAAGGGACTGTGCGTGGCAGGTACACACGGCAAGACTTCTACTTCTACCATGTGTGCCCACATCATGCACCAGAGCCATCTCGACTGCAATGCCTTCCTCGGAGGTATCTCCAAGAACTATGGCACCAACTACATTCTCTCAGACAAGAGCGACTTCGTAGTCATCGAGGCAGATGAGTTTGACCGCAGTTTCCACTGGTTGCGCCCATGGATGAGCGTCATCACATCTACAGATCCTGATCACCTCGACATCTACGGCACCAAGGAGGCTTATCTCGAAAGCTTCCGTCACTATACAGAATTGATCCAGCCGGGCGGTGCGCTCATCATCCACAAAGACCTGGAGATGAAGCAGCACGTACAAGACGGCGTCAAGATATACGAATACAGCCAGGACGAAGGCGACTTCCACGCTGAGAACATCAAGATAGAGAATGGCGGAATCACATTCGACTTCATCTCTCCTATCGAGAACGTGACAGGCGTAGAACTCGGACAGCCTGTGCCAATCAACATCACCAACGGTGTGGCTGCAATGGCAATGGCACAGTTGAATGGCTGCACAGCCGATGAGCTGCGCAACGGAATGAAGACATACGGAGGCGTGGACCGCCGCTTCGACTTCAAGATCAAGAACGACAAGCTCGTATTCCTTTCCGACTACGCTCATCACCCAAAAGAGATTTACCAGAGTGCAAAGAGTATTCGTGAGCTTTACAAAGACCGCAAGATTACAGCCATCTTCCAGCCTCACCTCTACACCCGCACCCGTGACTTCTACAAGGACTTTGCCAACAGCCTGAGTCTCCTCGATGAAGTCATCCTCTGCGATATCTATCCTGCTCGCGAGCAGCCTATCCCAGGAGTTACCTCCAAGCTCATCTACGACAACCTGAAACCAGGCGTAGAGAAGAGCATGATTCACAAGGAAGACGTACTCGACCTGGTGAAGAGCCGTAACTTCGACGTACTCGTCGTTCTGGGAGCAGGCGATCTGGACAACTATGTTCCAGAAATCACAAAGATTCTAGAATCAAAATAAGCCCCGGAGACAGGGGCTTATGCTAACAAGAAGAAAGTAATCAATGCATATCAATTGGCAGAAAACCCTACTCATCACCCTGGATGTTGCACTGGCAATCTATCTGGGATTCGCTTTCACCAAGTTTAACAAACCTGATGAAAAGGGAATGCTATGCACCAAGGTGAACATCAACATCGAGGATGAGATGACCAACGGTTTTCTGAATGCAAAGGAAATCAAGAAGAGACTGGAGATTAAAAAGCTCTACCCCCTGGAGAAACCGCTGAACGGCGTGAACGCCAGGAAGATAGAGGAAACCTTAAAGACCAGTCCCTTCGTGAAGACCGCCGAATGCTATAAGACGCAAGACGGACTGGTGGATATCTACCTCACCCAGCGTATGCCAATTGTGAGAATCAAGAGCATCAACAACGAGGACTACTATATAGATGATCATTATCAGGTAATGCCCAATACCAACTATACGAGCGACATCATCATCGCCACAGGCAACATCAACAAATGGTTTGCCCAGAAATACATATCGCTGGTAAGCAAGACCCTGATGAAGAACAATCTTTGGAGAAATCAGATAGAGCAGATCAACGTACTGCCCGACAGGGGCATTGAACTGGTGCCACGAGTAGGAAACCACATTATATATATAGGTAACCTGCCGGAAAGCAATATTATCAGCAAAAGAGAGCAAGATGTAGAAGACTTCATCAACAGGAAGATGGACCGTCTGGAAAAATTCTACAAATATGGTCTCTCTCAAGCTGGCTGGAATAAATACTCATACATAAACATCGAGTTTGACAACCAGATAATTTGCACAAAGCATCATAACAGCTAATTTTATAATTGAAACAGAAAAAGATAATATATAAAGACTATGCCAAAGGAATTTATTGTAGCTATCGAGCTTGGCTCATCTAAGATGACAGGTATAGCTGGTCAGAAGAATTTAGACGGCAGCATCACCGTGCTGGCTACCGTCGAGGAAAACTCGTCTTCTTGTATCAGAAAGGGTGTTATCTATAACATCGACAAAACATGCCAGTGCCTCACTAGCATCATCAAGAAGTTGAAGAACATCCTCAAACAAGATATTACCCAGGTTTACGTGGGTGTAGGAGGCAGATCTATCAGAAGCCTCAAGAACGTCATTGTGAAAGATCTGCCAGGCGCATCTATCATCTCGCAGGATATGATTAATGAGCTGATGGACATCAACCGCAACATGACTTATCCAGACCAAGAAATTCTTGACGCTGCAACACAGGAATACAAGATAGACAACCAGTACCAGATAGACCCTGTAGGCATACAGTGCAGCCATCTGGAGGGTATCTTCCTGAATATCCTTTGGCGCAAGAACTTCTATAACAATATCAATACCTGCTTCGAGAATGCAAATATCTCGATTGCTGAGATGTATCTCGCACCACTGGCTATGGCAGACAGCGTATTGACCGACTCTGAGAAGAGAGCCGGATGTATGCTCGTTGACCTGGGCGCCGACACCACTACCGTATCCGTTTACTACAAGGGTATCCTGCGCCATCTCTCTGTCATCCCATTGGGTGGAAACAACATCACCAAGGACTTGACTTGCCTCCAGCTCGAGGATGCTGATGCAGAAAAGATGAAGCTGAAATATGCAAAGGCTTACACCGATATCAGCAATATCGACCCAACACTCAACTACTCTGTTGACAAGGACAGAACCATAGAGAGCAAGAAGTTTATCGAGATTGTTGAGGCTCGTGTAGAGGAAATCGTAGAAAATGCATGGTTCCAGGTACCTGTAGAATTCTCTGATAAGCTGATGGGTGGTATCATCCTCACTGGCGGTGGAAGCAATATGCCTGAAATCGACAAGGTATTCAAGACTCACACCCATATCGACAAGGTACGCATCGCGAAGTTTGTTACACAGACCATCAACTCTAAGGATCCTAAGATCACCAATCATACTGGTATGATGAATACCGTATTGGGACTCCTGGCTAAGGGCGACATGAACTGCGCAGGCAGCGAATTCAACAACGATCTCTTCGACAACCTCGATAACCGTCCTACAACAGGAACAGGTGCAGAAGCTCACAAAGCTCCTCGCAACCCGAACGAAACCGTAGGCACCGGCGTGGTATTGACTGCAGCAGAAAAGCAGAAGGCTGAAGAAGAGGCTCGACGCAAGAGAGAACAGGAAGAGGAAGAGGCAAGACTCCTGGCAGAAAAGGAAGCAGAGGAAGAAGCAAAACGCAGAAAAGAGAACAGCCTCGTTCACAAGTTCATGAGAGGATTCAAGAAGTTTGTGAAGGATACCATCTCTGAGGAAGAATAATATAATCATATTTTAGAATAGACTATTATGCTAGATAACACAAATACTCCACATATTCTGGACTTTGGAGAGCCAGAAAAGGAAAACAGCATCATCAAGGTGATTGGTGTTGGTGGTGGCGGTGGCAACGCTGTCAACCACATGTACCGTGAAGGCATCCACGACGTAAGCTTCGTATTGTGTAACACTGATAATCAGGCACTCAACGATTCTCCTGTACCTGTACATCTGCAGCTGGGTAAGGAAGGTCTGGGAGCCGGCAACAAGCCTGCCAAAGCTCGCCAGGCTGCCGAGGAAACCCTGGAAGAAATCAAGCACATGCTGAACGACGGCACCAAGATGGCTTTCATCACTGCCGGAATGGGTGGTGGTACCGGTACTGGTGCTGCGCCTGTCATCGCAAGAGTGAGCAAGGAACTCGGAATCCTTACCGTTGGTATCGTAACCATTCCTTTCCGCTTCGAAGGTCCTAAGAAGATTGACCAGGCACTGGATGGTGTAGAAGAGATGTCTAAGCACGTAGATGCCCTGCTGGTTATCAACAATGAGCGTCTCCGCCAAATCTATCCAGACCTAGCAGTACTCGATGCCTTCGGAAAGGCAGACGACACCTTGAGCGTTGCTGCAAAGAGTATTGCAGAAATCATCACCGTTCACGGACTCATCAACCTCGACTTCAACGACGTGAAGACTGTATTGAAGGATGGTGGCGTTGCCATCATGAGTACAGGTTACGGTGAGGGCGAAGGTCGTGTCAAGAAGGCAATCGAGGATGCATTGAACTCACCATTGCTCAACGACAACGATGTATTCAACTCTAAGAAGATCTTGCTGAGCATCGCCTTCGCAAGCGAGAAGAAGGACAATCCTGGTTTGACCATGGATGAGATGAACGATGTGAACGACTTCATGGAGAAGTTCGGAGACGACTTCGAGTTGAAGTGGGGACTCGCCATAGACCCAGAGTTGGGAAGCCGTGTCAAGGTTACCGTATTGGCAACAGGTTTCGGTCTCGAAGACGTAGAGGGAATGAACCGCCACATGAAGAAGCATACAGAAGAGGAAGCTCGCCGTATCGCAGAAGAGGAAGAGACAAGGGCAGAGCGTCAGAACAGACGCGAGCGCTACTATGGTTCAGACGGCAACTCTACCCAGTATAAGCGTCATCCACACATCTTCCTGTTCCGTCCTGAGGATCTCGACAATGAGGATGTAATCCTTCAGGTAGAGAACACACCAACCTTCAAGCGCACCCGTCAGACTCTCGAAGACATCCGCAATCTGGCTTCTGGCAATGCAGAAACGGAGGAGGCTAAGAAGAAAGACGATAACGACACAGTACAGGGAGTCATTAGCTTCGCCTAGGGAACCGTTCCTTAAGCGAACAACTCCTGTAGAACAGAAAAGCTTTTCAGTTCCGGGAATCCCGGAACATGAATCCTATAATATTGCAATATCACCTCTACACAGCGGTTTCGATCCAATCGGGACATTGTGTAGAGGTGCATCGTTTCATAGCTCAGGCGAAGCAGCCCCAGCATACGCAAAGAATCCTCTTTATTTAAATAATGTACGTGTGTAGGCACGAAGGATACAAAGCGGCCTTCCTCCAAGTCGAAGAAATCGCCATGCGCACCACTCTCAAGGTTAGGCGAAAATCCGAGAAAGAAGGTTAGCCGAACCATAAAGACAATGTGGAAATTGGCATAATTACCCTGTGCCTGGTCGAGCCACGCCACACTCTCCTCTATGAAGGAAAACAATGGAACATTCACCTGCTCGTTCCTGGTAGCCTGACCCAAAAGCTCTGCCAGAAACATAGACATCGCCAACTTGTAAGGCGAAAAGGGAAGATCCACAAAGGGAAGAGCGATGGATACATCCTTCAATCGCTGCAAGTTAGCTTTCGGACGATGATCGAACTCCAGGTTGAGAATCATCAAGGGCTGAAACAGCTGACGCTTCATCTTCGCCTTAGAAGACTTGGGAATTTTGACCATAAAAGAGACTCTGCCCAACTTTTCGGTGAAGAAATCCACGATAAGTTGTGCATCCCCATACTTAATGGTTTGTAGTACGATAGCTCTAGTTTTTACTTCCATTTTGTCTATAATTATTAAAAAACAGGGCAAAATTACAAAAAAACAAGCATTTAGCGAAAATTTTCGCAGAAAAATTTGCAAGATTCAAATAAAAGTAGTAACTTTGCACCCGCAAATAAGCAATGGTCCCTTCGT
>ERZ1026894.750-NODE-750-length-22121-cov-11.216532_pt1 | contig 22121 bp, 19 predicted proteins | sample MGYA00380177_ERZ1026894 | MGnify/ENA primary metagenome ERZ1026894 (study PRJEB33269, sample SAMEA4719813) | human gut metagenome | biome: human-associated habitat; feature: organic feature; material: feces | place: Cameroon | collected 2013-10 ... | reverse complement strand
ATATACATAAAAGGAATATTTCAAATGATGAAAAATATAGATCCAATATTTAAGGTGCTTATTTTAGGAGCCTTCTTATTTATGTGTATGTTTTGTAGTTCATTTTCCAAATCTTTTATGTGGTTAGCTTTTATTTTTTTTTACAAAGGTTTTGGTCCTTATGAACAAATACAAAACAAGGCTTCCAAGAAATTAATTCCTAAATGTCTGTCTTAATATGCTTAGAAAAATCGTAAATATCAATTGTCTAATGACGTTCCTTGTTGTTGGTATTCATGCATCCTATCGAATATCTCCAATAGCGGAATATGATAGTATAGAAGCCGTATTGCCACGATACGTCAATATTCTCTGCGATATGGCAGTTCCGACATTCTTTTCCATATCAGCCTATCTATTCTTTTTGAGATTTCAGATGAGCGACTATATAAAAAAGTTACGTGGAAGAATCAAGTCTTTGCTAATTCCATACTTCATATTTTCAGCATTAGGTTTGTTCTTGGTAAATGGCAAATTGTTGCTTAAAGGCGAATCTCTGAAAGTTCATAATGCAATGGATGTTTTAAGTTCGCTTTTGTGGGCGGACTTCAATCCTCCAATATGGTATTTGCTGACATTATTTTCTTTTGTAATAGTTACTCCTCTTCTGTATTTTCTACTGAAAGGGAAGTATGCAAAAGTTTTTGTGTTTGTATTGAGTATCATTTCATATACGGTAAACATCTGCTTTGATATTCCATATTCTAATTTGATATTCTGGCTTCCTGTGATAATTCCATTCTCCTACTTGGGTATCAATAGAAAGAACATCTTTAATGAAACATTCATAAAAAGTAGAGCCATAAGGTATCTTGCACTGTTTTTGACAACACTCTTGCCCCTATTCTTCGTAGGAGCAAATGAGCATTCAAATTGTTACTACACATATCGAATACTGTCACCGTTTTTTGTTCTATTATTATGTTCTGACATCTTTGATTTCAAGCCATTTGGATGGGCGAAATATACATTCATGGTTTACTTATCCCATTCTTTGATATTGGTTCTGCTTGAACATTTTCAAGTGTATAACTTGGGAAGCGGCTTGGTAAAATGGTGTATAGTATTCTTGCTGTGTTTATTGATAAGTGGGGGGGCAAAGAAACTTCTTCCGAAATTATATGGTGTATTAAATGGCGGTCGCTAAAGAAATGGAAAAGCCTTTGTTTTCAATAATAATTCCAGTATATAACACTCCCAAGATATATTTGAAAAGATGCGTCAAAAGTTTTACGAATCAAACGTATGCTGATTGGGAAGTTATATTGGTAGATGATGGTAGCCAAAGGGAAACTGCACTTTTGTGCGATTCCTTTGCACTGCAAGACAAACGCATAAAAGTTTTTCACCAACAGAATGCAGGGGTAAGTAGTGCGAGGAACTTTGGCTTAGGCAAGGCACAAGGAAAGTGGATTGGATTTTCTGATAGTGATGACGAGCTGTCTGCTGATACTTTGGCAGATGTCGCTGCTATTGTTAATAAACAAGAAGATGTGCAACTGGTAAGGATTCCTGCTTTCTATTATTATGGTGCAGCATTTGGCATGAAAAAGACGGATATTCCATGTTTGTTAAAAGGTAAAGAGGCAGTATGTAACAGATTATACCGTCAACGACGCAATGAAGTTTGGAACTATTATATCAGAAAAGATGTGATTAAAGAATCACTGTTCAATCCCTCAGTAAAAATAGGCGAAGATTTATTGTTTTTACTGTCCATTTGGGAACATACGTCCTGTGCTTATTTTAGCGACAAAGGAATGTATTATTATCATTATGTGGAAGGTTCTGCTATGTCAAATGTAAAAAGTAAGAGACAAGAATCCGATGAGTTATTATTAAGCGAGATGTTACAAATGAATATTTCAAATAAGACATTAGCCAATGTCTCTATCTTTTTTACGGATCTCTACTGCCGGAAGAAATCGGTGCTATCTTCTAATATGGAAATGCTATTAGAAAGATTATTTCGTAGAATATCAATCTCAGAGATAATAAAATGCAACTTAACCCCTCGCCAGAAAGTACATCTCTTTTGCTCTAAATACAACATTTATAAAAGATTATAAACGATGAATAACAAGATATTGACAGTGATAATTCCTGTGTATAATGTTGAGGATTATATTGGTGACTGCCTTGAATCTTTGCGGAATCAGACAAATCATAATTTTTACACAATATTTGTTGATGATTGCGGAAAAGACAAAAGTGTAGAAATCATACAAGAATATCTAAAATCGGGAAAATTATCTGACGCAAAAATCGTAAGACGAAAAACGAATGGAGGGTTATCTGCAGCGAGGAATAGTGGTCTGAAAGAAGCAACAACAGATTATGTTGTCTTTTTGGATAGTGATGATTATTTGGATTGTAGGGCGGTAGAAAGATTCGTGAAGTCCATTGAAAAGTACCATGCTGATGTTCTACTCTTTGATAACTTGAAAGTTCCGTCAAATCAGAAGCAGACGAATCATTTAAGTGTGGATTTCATGGATAAAAAAGACGAAATAAGAAAGGAATTTTGTGAAAACAAGATAACCACAACAGCGTGGAATAAAGTCGTAAATCGACATTTCTTAGAAAGCAATCATATTTATTTTCAAGAAGGAATAATCCATGAGGACATATTGTGGGGTTGGAAGCTCTTCTTGAAAATACAGACTTTGGCTCAGATAAACGAAGTGACATTGTACTATCGAGAAAGAGAAAACTCCATTATGACCACAAATTTTAGCCGAAAGAATATTGATAGTCTTTTAGTCATTTTGGAACAGATGAAGGATGATGTATGTCTTTTGAATAACAAGTTGTTATCGGGCTACTTCTATTCCAAGTATCTTGAATTTATTCTCAAAATATACAAATGTTCTTCTAAAGCAGATTTTGTATATGCATTTAAGAAATTTAGAAACTTATTGAGAGGGTTAAGGGTCTGTGGTTTGTCTAAAGCAGAATTTATATCAAACATTATTGTGCATGCTCCACAATATTTCTCAATACGATTGATGAATATTTTGCTGAAGACAAAATATAGTTATATCCATTGATTCCTTATGGAAACTTTCGCTATTGCAGCATACAAAAAATAGAATTTGAAAAATTATGAGCTTTTCAGAATTGCTTCATGTCTTAAAGGAAGAATATCACATAAATTGCGGAAAGCACTCCCTAATGTACAATCTGCTATTTCCGAATTACTGTCACAAATATCTTTTCTACACGAGAATATATGAGTATTGTCGTCAGCATGGCAAGAATCCGTTGTGTTTTATCTTTGCTCCTCTTTTTAAGTTTGCAAGGCATAGATGGTCCTTCAAAACAAAGATAGAAATACCCACTTACACAATAGGCCGTGGCTTAAAAATAAACCACACAGTAGGAGGCATTGTTATAAATAGTAGAGCCAAAATCGGTAACTACTGTTATTTGTCTAATGGGGTAATTGTAGGACAAAGTAGCGTTGAGGACGCATGGTCTGTTCCAAATATTGGAGACCATGTACACCTTGCACCGAATTCAAAAGTGTTTGGGAAAATAACAGTGGGTGATCATGCTTTGATTGGAACCGATTGCGTTGTCAGATATAATGTACCTCCAAATTCGTGTGTAGTGGGAAGCCCAGCGAGAATTGTCAGATTGGGGGGGATAAAATGTAATTATTTATTAAAAGATTATGCTCAAAATAATAGATAAATTTTACGCTATATTACCACATACAAATGTGGTTAATAGTGGTTTTCGATATGGTGTTCGTGTTATGGCAAATTGCTGGGTTCGCTTTTTTATGCCAATCAAGCAAAAGAGTGTTGCTATAAAAGAAGATACAATTATAGTATCTCTTACGACTTATCCTGCACGAATAAAAACAGTTTGGATGACAATTGCATGTCTTCTTAATCAAGATTATGAAAACATGAGGGTCATTCTATGGCTTTCAAAAGAACAGTTTCAAGACCTGTCCTATTTGCCGTCCAATTTGCTAAAATTGCAAAAGAAAGGGTTAGTAATAAAATTCAAAGAAGCCGATTTGCGTTCTCATAAGAAATATTACTATGCCTTTTCTGAATATCCACAAAATATCGTTGTAACTGTTGATGATGACATTTTATATCACCCACACTTAATAAGCGCATTGGTAGATAGCCATCTTCAGCATCCTGCGGATGTCATTTGTAACAGAGCTGTAAACATAGATAAACGGAATAAATATTCTTTGTGGAGCCACTCTCATGCAACAAATTCATCTTGGAAAATTTTGCCAACAGGTATTGGTGGTGTCTTATATCCGCCAAATAGTTTGGATAGCAGAGTTTATAATGTTGATGCTATTAAGCAAACTTGCATTAATGGTGATGATTTATGGTTAAACTTTATGTGCCGATTAAAAGGCACAAAAGTAACCAAAACTGCCTTCAAGACAGGATTGATAACAATTTTATCATCACAAGATACGGCTTTGTGTAACACGAATTGTGGAGAGAACAAGAATGATCAACAAATAGATTCTATTTCACAATGGGCAAATACACGGATGAATATAGACTTTTTTTATCGAGTAGAGGAAAAGGAGAAATAGGGCTACAAAAACTCATTAACGAAAAATTATGAAAATAGCGTTTGTACGTACAGCCTCAAATATACTGAAGTATGGGGGTTATAATATCCAGGAAATTGGATTGGCTAAGGCTTTGATGCCTTTTGGTGTTTCAACAGATGTTTACGCTCGGTTCTCAAATATAGAAGAGAGAACTGTTGTGGCAAAAAACAATAAAGGAAACCAAGTGGTGGTTATGCCACTAAAAGGAAAGCAAATTTATAGAGAAATCATGTATTACCCTACCTTGAAGCAAGATTTGCTAAATGGTGGATATGATATGGTGCAGCTTTTAGATGATAGCCAGATGATGCTGCCCGGGCTTTTTAAGGCATTAAAGAAGAACGGTGTCAAGACTATACTTTGGCAAGGTATGTATCGTGATTTTGGAGGCAAAGCTGCTCATGCAATGCAGATAGTATATGATGCCTTCTGTGCAAAAACTCTCAATAAAAATAGCGATTTGAAAATTGCTAAGACAGAGGCCGCAAAGAAATATTTGTCAGATAAAAAGTATGATAATATTATAGTACTTCCTGTAGGATTGGATGAAGTTGAATATGAGAGAGATGCTGCTTTTGAAGCGCAAATAAAAGAGTTTAAGCAACGTCACCCAAAACTTCTTTTGTATATAGGGGCAATAGAGCCAAGACGTAACCCCAATTTTTTAATCAAGCTTATTGAAGAAAAAACTCGTGAAGATTCTGAAATTGGAATGATAATGATAGGCAAGGGAGTGAGTCGCGATGAAACGCAGAAACAGATTTCGGATAAAGGATTGGAGGACAGCATCTTGATGTTAGAGGCTGTGCCTAATAAAAATCTTATATCTGTTTTTGAACAGGCAAATGTGTTTTTGCTACCTACCAATTACGAGATTTATGGAATGGTAATTATGGAAGCTTTGCTATTTGGTTTGCCAGTGGTTGCTACGCCAGAAGCTGGTCCAAAATACCTTTTGCCTAAGAAGAGTTTGGGGATATGCGAACCACTTGACATTGCGAAATGGAGTAAAGCCATAGACTATTACTTAGCGCATCCTTCTTCATTGGCAGAAAAAGAAGCTCGTAAATCTTATGTGAATACAAACTTCAGATGGGGAAAGATTGCTTCTGATTATTTTAGAGTAATAAAAAGTTTGATAGAGGAATAATAACGATGAAGATATTTGATAGTGAATTGAATTTAGTCAATCTGCAAGATGCCTCTATCAAAGGACATCTTTGTGACACTTTTGTATTCACACGGTTCAATCTTAAACTGTGGAAAACAAATAAGTTTGGTGTTGACACAAGAACCCATGAATGGACAGCAGACAGGTTTGATATGTTTGAGAAGTATTGTTTCCCTTCTATGCTTCATCAGACAGACAAAAACTTTATTTGGATGTGCATGTTTGCTGATGATACAGAAGAATGCTTTATAGAGAAAATACGGGGGGGTATAAGACAATTTCCTCAGTTCATCCCTGTTTTTTTGAGTGAGCAAGAAACCAAGAACTTGAATGAGGCAATAGATTGTTTTATTAGGAAATTCAAAAGTCCAAGTGATACTTTGATAACATCAAGAATTGACAACGACGATGCTATAAACATTTCTTATGTAGAAATGATGCATAAGCTTTCCCAGAATCAACAAGGTGATGATTGTATATATTCTATGGAACGGGGATTGCAATATTATGTGAAAAAGAACTTGTCTTTTGCGATTAAATATCCCGACAATCATTACCTGTTCTTGAAGTGCAACAAGTATGCCGAGAATAACATACATCACGTGCTGACCTTTAATCATTCAAAGATTAAAGAATTCAAATATCCATTTAAGTTAATCTCAGGTCTTGATTACATGTGGGTGGAAGTTATTCATGAAAACAACGTGGCAAATGATGTAAAAATGACCTTAAATCAAAAGCCAATTGTTGACAGAAAATTGATGCAAAAGAAATTTTACTGGGATGTAGAATTGTCTAACAGTGGCGTATCGTCTTATTTTACATTTATACTACCAAGGATTGTGCATTTGGTATTTTTGAAAATAAGAAAAAGAATCCTTAATAAGACTCATTATTAGGAAATCTGTATTTATATCTTCTCAAACCTCATAAAGGTTATGATTGCTGTTATTATCCTTATCTTCTGTGTGATATTTTTTGTTTTATGGGTATCAAAAAGTCTTGAAACATTCATAAAGGCAGAAGAAACTATAAAGAAAAACATGTGGGAAGAAGAAAAAATGTTAGATACTTATTCCCCAAGATGCTGTGAAAAAGATTCGGCTTCCAATACACACAAACTAAGGTGATAAATATCTGCAAAAATTCCCACTGTTCATGATAAAGTAGCAAAAATTATGAATAAGCAATATCACATTCCTTCCTCTATTGCCTCCAAGTTGGAGCAAATCAAGCTCTATATGGGTACGCACAGTGTGACAGCCTTTGTAGGGGCTGGTTTCAGTATGAATGCTGAGATTCCCAACAATGTGAGCATGAAGACATGGCCACAACTTCGGGAGGTATTCTTGGACAAACTGTACCCCAATAATGAAGAAGAACAAAAGAAAGATGGAAATGATGTGGTGAGGTTGTCGTCGTTGGTGGATGCCCAGTTTGGTCATAATGAGTTGGACAACATCTTGGAAGAGGCTTTGCCAGACCAACTTATCCAACCAGGCAGATTGCATCGCTTGTTGGTGCAGTTGCCTTGGAAGGATATTCTAACCACGAACTATGACACCTTGATAGAGCGTGCAGCCGAGCAAGTCATCAATGGGTTCAAGTTGGTGACGAACAAAGAGACATTGCTTTATCAACCATCTCCTCGAATCATCAAACTGCATGGTAGTTTCCCAAACATCCGTCCGTACATCATGACACAGGAAGACTATAGACGTTATCCTATCGAACGTCCAGAGATGGTAAATACAGCTAAGCAGTGTTTCTTGGAAAGTTTGGTGTGCTTGATAGGTTTTTCCGGTGAAGACCCAAATTTCAGAGCTTGGATAGGATGGTTGAAAGATGTTATTTGTCAGCAAAGGATATGTCCGACTTATCTCATTACATACAGAAAGGGATTTCATGATGCGGAAAAAGCCTTACTGTCGAAATTAGGGATAGACATCATTAACCTTGCGGATGTAGAAGGAGTGGATGGGTATTATTCAGCATACGAGTTCTTCTTGAATTATCTGAAAGAAACGCCCACAAAATGGAATGGTTCTGTGTATTTTGATCATCTTAGGGCAAAGGACTTGAATGAAGAGCAGTTTAAAGCGCATATAGCAGAGAAAATACAGAAGATGCGAGCTATCCGAGAAACTTATCCAGGTTGGCTTTTGCTTCCAAGAGCGCATGAAAAGGATTTTGAACGTCTAAATGAAGACATTGCCTTTATGGAAAGCGATTTCAAACGCATTACAGATGAAAAGACAAAACTTCAGTTCCTTTATGAGCTAAACTGGCGGTTGACGATTTCTGCGACGCCCAAGAAGCTTGGGTGGTTTGTAGATACCATCTCTGCGTATGTGGAACATTTGGATGACATGCCAAATGAGAACAAGAAAATGATGCAGCCCTTGATAATGTCATTGTTGGAGATGTGGCGCTATGATGGTGAGAACGAAAAGTTCTTGCAGCTATGTGATAAACTATTGAAAGATGACAAACAGATAATCCCTTCAAGGCATCTTTACTATCAACTAACATTGTTTTGGCTTGCCAAGTATAATAAAAACAAGGTGAAGGAATATTTGTCAAAATGGCAAGTGGATATAAGTGATTACCAGAATTGTCTTCAAAAAGCCAATATCCTGTATTTCGTTGGAGAAGCATTAGATGCCTACCAATTATTGGACAAATGTAAGAATGCAATTTGCAAATCCCTGTTGCAGAACAAGGAAGATTTATATGCAAAGTCTTGTCTGACGTATATTTTAAAGACAATGAGTTGGTGTGACAAGGACTCAAAAAGGAATAACACCGATGAGATAGAGACGGACAATATATCCAAGTTTGCTGAAGGAGAAAACTTTGACGAGCTGACGGAGAGATTGAGCGGAAAAGCATACGAGAACGAACCAACTCAGGGCTTTGTAAGGGAACACCTATTTGAAATAGGCAGTTACACCAACAGTTGGAAAATGGGATCAGCAGGGTTCGTACATGGCTATCTCTATCCTTGCAAATGGTGGATGCTTAAAGAAAGATTGGGAATGCCCATGTTTTCAATAAGTCAGAATTTCACAAAGTACTGCATTAGAAATATGTTTGAGTACTCGTGGAGTATGGCTTGGAATATGATGATGCTTTCCGCAAACAGTAAGACTGTGGAAGAAGTATTGGGTAGAAAACAGCTTTCGTCATTGGCTGAAGAAAAAGCTAACGAATACTTTGATGCTTACATTACCTTGTTTGAAAATGCCGATATTCAAGAGAATAGTTGGGTTAACTATAAGGTGCTGAATCTATTGCCTACAATATTGGGAAGGCTATGCACAAAGGTAAGCCAAGACCGAGTGCTGAGGTTTGTAAAAGCAGCCTTGAAGTGGTCTCCGCATTTTGTGGATAAAGTATTGAAATATGCCTACGATTGTTTGGATAATTCAAACTTGGCAGTAATATGGTCGCTGATGATGTCGGAAAAGAATGTGGCGACAGATTATCAAAGAGCAGGGTATCCTTTCCCTGACCGATATATGCTCCATTTCGTCATCACAGACGCTATCAAGAAACGGATTATTGCAGGACTGAAGAGTGAAAAGAAAGAAGAAATCTTGCAAGCTATATTCTTCATGGAAGTGATATGGGAAAGAGAAGAACTGACAGAAGCGGACAGAACCGAAATTGTCAACGCAGTAAGAAAGATGAGAAATGGAGTGAATGTCATTTCAGAAGCCATACATACCTATTCATACATCGAAATGAATGATGAGGAACAAGAATCTGTTCTAAACAAATTGAATGAAGAGGTAAAGACTTTCTGCGAAACGACATATCAATTCAACCATACCTCTGAACCTTTCAGTCTATGGAACAAAGCACTTGACCAAATCAATATACTTCGCAAGTATATCTCGGAAGAACAGAAAAAGGATGTCCTGTTGCATTGCTGCGACATGATAGAATTGAATAAGGCAAGTTTTGAAAGGAACGACAGCAAAGAGTTCTTTGGAGGTTTGAGACAATTCACCAGACAAATCATCAGAACTTATCAGAGTCTTTTCATCGATGCGTCTTTGGATGGTTGGACAGATGAAGAATCCGTAAAAATCAGCGAACAAATAGATTGGCTGAGGGCAAAGGAATACAGATGTCTGCCAATGAAGGTAAAGATGCAAATGGGAAATCAACAAAACCTTGATAATGACATTGTTGGCAATATCCAAAGTGCCTTGTTCAGTAAAAAAGAAGATTTACAGGTTGAAGGAGTGAAGGCTTTCTTAGTCTTGAAAGATAAAGGAGGGGATGTTAATGGAATACTAAGATATATCTTTGAGAATTTTGCATTGGCGGATAGCTCTGCTTATAAAGAGTTACTGATACTCTTCGCAAATTTAATTATAAGGGATTATGAGGACAACGATTTCCAACAACATACCAAAGATTTTTTAAACCGTATTCACCGAGACTGTGATAACTATGGGTTGGAAACTGATGCTTTATCTGATTTGCAGCATTATGCAAACTATGTGGCTGGAGCTTTGTCTATAAAAAATCCAGATATAAATCCTCCGAAATTCAACAAAGAAGAATCAGGGTTTAATGATGTTGTTGTCGGCTTCGACAAGGGTGTTGAAGTGGCACAACGCAAGAATGTTTAAAATATAAAAATATATTATGTCAGAAAAGAAATTAAATGGTACTGTCATTGTAACTTATCGTTGCAATGCGCGTTGTTCAATGTGTAATCGTTACAAGGCTCCTTCTAAGCCGGAGGAGGAAATCTCTATTGAGACTATCAAGAAACTTCCTAAGATGTATTTTACCAACATCACAGGTGGTGAGCCTTTTATCCGTACGGACTTGAAGGACATCGTACGTGAGCTTTATAAGAAGAGCGACCGTATCGTAATCTCTACCAACGGCTTCTTCACCGACCGTATCATCGACCTGGCGAAGGAGTTCCCTCAGATTGGTATCCGTATCTCTATCGAGGGTTTGGAGCAGACCAACAATGAAATCCGTGGTCTGAACAATGGTTTCAACCGTGGCTATACTACCCTGAAGAAGCTCTGCGAGATGGGATTGAAGGATGTGGGCTTCGGTATGACAGTTCAGGACAAGAACGCTCCTGACCTCGTGCCTCTCTATGAATTGAGCAACAAGATGGGTATGGAGTTTGCTACAGCATCGCTCCATAACTCTTTCTATTTCGTTGAGGCTAAGAACATCATCCACGACCGTCCGATGGTGGCCAAGAACTTCGAGAACCTGGTGAACGAGTTGTTGAAGTCTAACTCTCCTAAGAAGTGGTTCCGTGCTTACTTCAACCATGGACTTATCAACTATATCTATGGTCAGAAGCGTCTCTTGCCTTGCGATATGAGTTTCGACACCTTCTTCATCGACCCATACGGTGATGTGATGCCATGTAATGGTACCAAGGACAAGGAGGTGATGGGTAACCTGAATCGCCAGACTTGGGATGAGCTTTGGAGTTCTCCAGAGGCAGAGCAGGTTCGTAAGAAGGTAAGACATTGCGACAGAAACTGCTGGATGATCGGTTCTGTTTCTCCTGCCATGCACAAGTACATCAAGACTCCTGCCCTGTGGGTGGCTAAGCACAAGCTGAAGAGCCTGCTCGGTATGAAGTACTCTATGTATGAGAACCCTATCTGCTGCAAGTATCGTGATGGTAAGGTGACCAAGGAACAGCTTGACAAGCTTTCTACCTGCGATATGAATGCCGTGGTAAACAATGGTCTTTCTGCTGATTCAAAGGAGGCTTTGAAGGGCAAGCGTGGCGAGGACATCGTGAACGCTGACGTGGCTAGCCAGGGTTATGAGGCTACCAAGAAGGAAACAGATAGAAATATCGAAATCAAGTAATCACTTGATTCTCTTATGATTGATAAGAAGCCGCAGTGCGGAGAGCATCGACATCAAGATGATGCCGAAGTACTGTATGGCTTCTTTAATATAGTTTGAAATCTTATTCATGCCTGCAAAGGTAATACTCTTATTTTGAAAATCTCTAGTTTTTATGAAAATAGTTGTAACAGGTACTCGTGGTATCCCGAATATCATGGGTGGCGTGGAGACGCATTGTGAGGAATTGTTCCCAAGAATGGTGGAGCGTGGTTATGATGTAACGTTAATCCGCCGCTCGAACTATGTGAAGGATGACTTACATGAATGGAAGGGAGTGAAACTGGTAACGATTCCTTCTCCTAAGAAGAAGAGTTTCGAGTCCATCATCCATACTTTCCGTGCCATCAATGAGGCAAAGAAGTTGGGTGCTGATGTATTGCATATCCATGCCATCGGTCCGGCGCTGCTGGTTCCATACGCCAAACTGTTGGGTATGAAGGTGGTGTTTACGCATCATGGTCCTGACTATGACAGGGACAAGTGGGGATTTGCTGCCAAGACTATCCTGAAGATGGGTGAGCGTATGGGCTGCATGTTTGCCGATGATGTCATCGTCATCTCTAATGTCATCAAGAACCTCATTGCCCGTAAATATGGAAGGACGAAGAATGTACACCTTATATATAATGGTGTTTCTGAGCCTGAAATTTGCGATTATCCTGAATATTTCGAGGAATTGGGGATAGAGAAGGGAAAGTATATCCTGGGAATGTGCAGATTTGTGCCTGAGAAGAACCTGCATCATCTGGTGGAAGCGTATAGACAGTTGATAGTTAAGAATAAAAAGTTGATAGAGCAAGGCTACAAGCTGGTGCTGGCTGGTGATACAGACTTCGAGGATGAGTATTCGTTGGGATTGAAGCAGATGGCAAGGGAGAATGGTGTGGTGCTTACTGGATTTATCAAGGGCAGAAAGCTTCATTCGCTGTTGACGAATTGCTGCTGCTATTGTCTTCCATCTTCGCACGAAGGTTTGCCGATTGCCTTGTTGGAGGCGATGAGCTATGGAGTAAAGGTGATCGTGAGTGATATTCCTGCGAATCTGGAGGTTGGCTTGCCAAAGGATGATTACTTCCATTGTGGTAACGTGGATGAACTTTCAAAGAAGCTCGGAAAGATCATCGAGGCTCCATTGCAGCATGTGAATTACGACATGAGCAAGTATGATTGGAATCAGATTGCTGATGAAGTAGGAGGAGTGTATCAAGGGTTGAAGAAATGATACTTGGCAAAATAGAAACTTTGACAATATGATGCGGAATAACTTTTTTCAATTACTAGAAGTAGCCTTAGACATCAGAAAGCAGTTTTCTCATTCTTTATCTTCTGAGGAATGGGGAGAAATCATGGATATGGCTCATAAACAAGCCTTGGTAGGTATCTTGTTTGAGGGCATCAACAAGTTGCCTAAAGAGCAATGGCCACCGAAACCATTTGTCTTCAAATGGACGCTGGCAGCTGAGAATATCAAGCGCAGAAATATGCTGACCACGGATGTTTGCCTTCGATTGACGAAGGAACTGGAGAAGAATGGCTTTGATGCCTGCATCTTGAAAGGGCAGGGCAATCATACCTATTATGCTGGCTTGACAGACAATCCATCCCTAGGCTTGCTAAGAACCTGTGGCGATATAGATGCTTGGATTTGGCCGAAGAAACCTACGAAGCATCCTGTGAAAAGCATCATTGATTTTGCCAAGAAAAGCATATCTTGGTTTCCTTATGCCATCTACATGTTGAGGTAAAGCCGATAGATGGAGTACCGATAGAAATCCACTTCCGTCCTTCTTTCTTGAATGCACCATGGAGAGATAGGGCTTTCCAAAAGATATTCCGAAAGGCTCAATTTGTAAAGGCGAATATAGATGGTTGTGGAGAAATCCAAAAAATGAGGGTGGATTATGACCTCATCTTCCAATTGAATCACATCTATCGCCATCTCTTGGATGAGGGGGTAGGATTGCGTCAAGTATTGGATTTCTATGTTCTGCTGAAGGATTATCATCGCCAGGCTGCTGCCTCTCAGGGAAATGTATTGATGTCTAAAGCTGAGTTAATGCAGAAGATAAGAGCCTACGGTATGTCTCGTTTTGCCTCTGCCCTGATGTATGTGCTGCAAGAAATCTTCGCCATGAAGGAAGAATACTTGATATGCCCTGCCTCCGAGAAGCATGGTAAGTTCCTGCTAAGCGAAATGATGCTAGCTGGCAATTTCGGCCATTATGATGAGAGAATGGTACAGTTGGAGGTAAAGAAGGGCAAGTTGTCCTATCAGCTGAGGAAAACCCAGCGTAGATTCAAGAGAAATCTCCGTTTCCTCACTTCTTATCCCGAGGAGGTGATATGTGAACCCATGGCTAGAGTGGCGCATTGGATTTGGAGAAAGTATAGGTTGTGGAGGTGGTAGAGGTCTACAAATGAGTTCATCTCTGCTAAAAAATCAAAGATTTAGTCCTTTTGTTTGGCGGTTACGAAATAAAAGTGTAAATTTTCAGCAGGAAAAGTGTAACTTAATTATAGGAGATGCAATTATGAATACGATTAGTGTAGATAGCAATATATATCGTGGAGCTGAGCTTTATGCAAAGTTGCATAATGTTAGCATTGGACAGATGGTGGAAAAGTATCTGCTAAGGTTTCAGGTGCCAACCTCTCGTAAGCTGCCTTCATTGACACTTCCTGCTCATTTGGAGAAATTAGGTGGATGCCTTGCTGGAATAGAAGATGAAAACGACGAGAAGTTAGACTATTTGTTGGAGAAGTATAAATGATGAAGGTATTTCTTGATACAAATGTGGCTCTTGACTTCTGGATGCACCGTGATGGCTTTTGTGACGAGGAACGTTAAGGATTTCCCTTTCTCTGACATTTCAGTCATGCCTCCTCATGAATTCTTGCAGAGAATGAATGTTACGTTGTAATTTTGTATATGAAAATTGACTTGTTACCTGCCTTGAATGGTGATAGTGTTCTTGTAGAGTATGTTCCATCCCACTACTTTTTAATAGATGGTGGGTATGTTGATACATATAAGGACTATTTGTTGCCAAAACTAAAAGAAATTTCTGAAAATGGTGGTGCAATTGATGTTATAGTAGTTACACATATTGATGCTGATCATATTTCTGGTATTATCAAGTTACTTGAAGAAGAGGCTCTTCCTATATCAATAGGAGAAATTTGGTACAATGGATATCGGCATATTCAGTCTGTTGTTAAGGTTTCTGCCAACGGGGAACATTTTGTGCATGACAATATTTGCAAGGCGGTACAATTGGCAGAATCTAAGAAAATTAGTGCTAGGCAGGGATGTACGTTGTCAACATTAATAGCAAGAAAAGGAATTCCTTGGAACGTTCCTTTGAGCGGTGCAACAATAAAAGGATTATATTCTTTTTCTTTTGGAAAGGCTACAATTCATATTCTATCTCCAAACAGTGACGATATTAGTAATGTGGAATCTTTTTGGAAGAAAAAGCTAATCATAGATGGTTTACTTTCAAAAGCTCATAGTGAAGAATTTTGGGATGATGCATTTGAGTATTCTTTGAGCAAAGATAAACCTGGTTTTCATTATCATGAAAGAAATGTATCTAAGAGTTATGACTTGATTAAGATGATGGAGGAAATATATGAACCGGACGATTCTGCTACAAATGGAAGTTCTATTGCTTTTGTATTGGAGGTAGATGAAAAAAGAGTATTGTTTTTAGGAGATGCTCATGCAGAAACAATAGTAGATTCATTGATGGAATTGTATGGCAAAGGAAATGCGCCTTTCTGGTTTGATGCAGTTAAGTTATCACATCATGGTAGCTATAATAATAATTCTCCAGAATTGTTGAAGTTGGTTAGGTGTAAAAATTGGTTGATCTCTACTAATGGAGATAAATATAATCATCCAGATTTGCCAACATTGGCTCATATTATTGCCAATGGTAATAATCATGAACCAAGGTTGTATTTTAACTATAATATAGAATTATCTAGAGAATTGACTGCTCAAAGCTATCATGATGATTTTGAATTTGAGATTATTACTCCAGTAGGAGAACAAGGTATAACGATAACTATTTGAAAATATGGAAGGAAGATTAATTGTTCGGATTGTTTGTGGAAAGGAAGTTGGAACTGCATTCTATGTAGCTCCTGACCTTCTATTAACTGCATATCATACAGTGGCATGCTATTCTGATGATGCCGAAAATATAGTAAAGGATTCAACTGATGGTGACCTGCATTTTGAAGTTATACGGAATATTGAAGAATTTGATATTTCAATATTAAAAGTATCGGCACGTTCAGAAAAAGACTTTTATGGCTTACAAGCACACCATCTAAGAATTGATGAAGATGTAGAGTCGTTTGGATATCCTGATAAAAATAGTGATGGTGGGTTAAGGCTTTATGGAAAAATAAACCAAAAGGTTTATGGTAAACCTGCTAATTACCAGCTCTGTCCGAAAGACATTAGTGATCTATATGATTATCAAGGAATGTCAGGTGCTCCTATTCTAATAAGAGACAAGGTAGTAGGAATCGTTATTGAACAAACAGGAAACCATTTGTCTTTTGTCAGTGTAGAAATAATTAGTTCTGTTTTGACAGAAATAAAAATAGAGAAGGAAGAAAGTATTAATTCTATACCTGCTTCTATAGGAAAAGATGTAGAAAAATCTCAACCTAATTATTCTGTGTTTGAGTCACTTGATACTGTTCTTTCTAATGACAAGTCTCATTGGATTTTGCTTTATGGTTCACCAGGATGTGGAAAGACAACTGTTGCAGGTGGTTTCGAATCAAGAACTGATAGGGTAAAAATTCTTGGCAGATTCTTTTTTAAGGTGCCTAATGATGACATGAGTCGGGCTATCAGATGCTCGGAAGGATACTTCGTAGATTGGATAGAGACTGTGTTTGTTGCTACATCTTGTGTAGATGTAAAAAAAATGACACCAGAAGAAAAAAGAAAAAGTGTCTCAGACTGGTTTAGATACATGAGCAATATCCTTTCTGTTGACGATAAATCTGGCGTTATCATTATTGATGGCTTAGATGAATTGGTAACTGATAGGGATAATCGTATAGATGACATTCTATCCTTGCTGCCAGAGAGTTTGCCAAGCAATATAAAAGTAGTTTTGTCATGTATTAGTGAAGATATACTTCCTGCCACTATTATAGGAAAGTTGCATGATGAATTTAAAATTGAGGTAACTCCCCTAAATATGCAAGCATGTGAATCCTATATAAAGGCGAATAGCGGTGAATGGGAGAAAACATTTCCATTTATTCAAGCCGTAGCTCATAAGACACAAGGTCATCCTCTGTATATGAATTATCTATGCCGCTATATGGCGGAATCTTTTGATGAAAAGACGAAAGAAGTTGAATTGGAGGAATGGTTGGATAGTTTACCTACCATAGGTGGAGATATTACCACTTATTATGAATCAATTTGGAAAAAAGCAAATCCAAAAGGATGCGCTTTTGAAGTGTTGGCTTTATTGTCTCAAATTCGTGGCTCTGTATTGGAATCACAACTACTTAACATGATGGTGTCCCCAAACCCATATGATTTTAAGCAATCTATTAGAGAGTTCAGACATTTGTTGAAAGAAAAGGATGCAGAGCGATATGAGATTTATCATAGTTCATTCAGGCTTTTTGTTACTCATAAATTGGGTTCGATAATAGGCTTTACAAATGATCAGATTGGAAAATATTGTTTGGCACATAAAGATTTGCCTTATTCAATAGAAAACACTCTCCATCATTTGGTAAATGGTAGCGATGTGATGAAAGGATTGGAAATGTGTAATCAAGAATGGGCAGACTTATGTGCTATGCATGATGTTTCTCCAGATTTGATAATGCATGATATTAAGGAATGTTTGGCTCTTGCTGTAGATAATGGGCTGCCAATAGAGGTAATTAGGTTGATGTTGCTAGCTCAACGCATCGAGAATCGTTGTGATTCTATAATGGTGGACCATGTGGATGCTTTTATTGATTTGAGTTTATTACGAGGAAAACCTGATGTGGCAATGAAATATATTGTAAGAGATAATAGACTTTTGGTAGATCTTCCAAGAGCTATGTCCTACCTTCGTATTATGTTTGAATTGAATTATAAAGAGCAGGCTCTTGATTTAGCAGAATCAATTGAAGCAAAAATTCGTCAGATTCTTGAGGATAAATCCCAAAAGTATATAGATACATATGTATTTGTAGCTAAAGGCTTTTTGATAGTTGAAGGTGTTTTGGCGGGTGTTGAGAATCAAAAAGATTTGGTTGGCTATTTGACTCATACTCTTAATTATTTGAAGGCGGATACAGAAGAACAAACTAATGAGATGATTAGCTCAATTAGAAGCAAAATTATAGCTTATCAACTCTCTAATCACGTAAGGTCTGGCAAAATTGTGGACTTTGATAAACATCTTAAGAGGTTAGATACTAATTGGGATGAAAGAATTGTTATGCTTTTAATAAACGTGATACACTTATATGAAGTGAAAGATTCTGAACTTCATAAAATAGGGTATAATGAGTCTTTTAATTTTTGCTTAAAGAAGTTAGAAGATGTTTTATTACAGCATGATTTCGCATTTTCAAATGAGGATATCAAAAAAATATTAGCAGTACTTATCGGTAAACCTATACAAGCATGTGTGATAAAGAAATTATTGGAAAAATATAAACCAGAACTCTTGCCATTTTCTTTTAGGAATGCTAATGGAGTTGATGTTGAAGTAAATTCTGTATTTGAATACTACATACAAAGCTTTTATAAGGCATATGAAGATGACGATTTTTCACTCCCGGAATTGAATAGAAATTATAAAGATGATGGGTCTTGGGAAAAGTATATAGAGATGTTGGTTGCTCGTACTGCTTACATTCATGGTTTGCTAAGAATGCGTACGGATGGTGATGACCTTTCCTCAATCTATGTAAAATTTAAAGATATCCTTGATTGTCTTGATTTTTCTTTTGAGGAAAGAATCAATTGGAAACGAAGTTATCTTTTGCCTGAGAAGTTAATACCGTTCTTGTATACAAAATTGGCGGAAATATATGGTGATTTTTTTGCTGATAGGATAGATGATCTAATGGAACATGTCAAGAGCAGAATGTCTAATCAATTGTGTTTGTATAGAGAAGGCTATTGTGATACTCTTATTGGAATGGCTAAAATCTTGGGAGAAAAGAATATGCGGATGCAAGCTCTTTTCTTTGCAGATGAAGCTGTCAAGTTCATTCTTTATGCAGTTATGAACAGATGGGAACGTTGTAACTATTTGCTTCAGTTATGTTGCGAATATGCTAGGTGGGGGGAAACATTGAAAGTTCAAACTACTTATGCGGAAGTGTTGAAAAGTTCTATGGGACCAGATTGGTATAAAGAGGCCCAACTGGACTTAATTAATGAATTTCGCAAATCTGACATACCGTTAGATGCTGTTCAAGTTGCTCATATGGCTGCAATTTTTGAAGAAGCGTCTGGTGAAATGACGTTTCAGCGATATGTTCAGCAAGAAAAAAACGAGTTTGTGGCAACAATCGCCAAGACTTCTTCTTTATCAGATGCAATTGGTTATTATATGTTTGAAACTTTGCCTTCACCAGAAAGTATTATCTGTAATGCTGAGGAATGGAAGGTTGACATGCCTAAATTAGGTGATGGGTATGATCTTGGTGCCAATCATTTAATAGAGGCTAGTGCTATATGCCAGTTATTGAGAGAATGTAAAGCGATATCACCTTACATAAGATATGCCATTAGTGAACTGTTTTGGGAAAACTGGGATAAGCTACACAATGATAATCAATACGCTAGCCTTCACTCTGAAATTATAGTAGAGTTGGGGATGGAAAAGTCTATAGAAATACTAGCTCCAAGAATGGCTGAGTATATAGTCTCTGACTATGATAATAAAAAAGGTGAGTATCTAAAAGATTTCGAAGAAACAACAACTTCTAAAGAGTTCTTTGATGCTTTGAAACAAAATTTGAGAAAGCATAATTTTAAATGGGAGCGAACTGAGTCGGAAGAAAAAACATCGGAAAAGCGAGAAAGTCTACAAGAGAGGCTTGGCTTACTTCCTTCAAGCAAGGTGCTTTTAGACAATATGAGAAAGAGCATAATTTCACCAGTTGGTACTTATTGGTTCTCGCTCAGTGAATTTATTACTCCACTTATCAATATGCCGGATTTTGATAGATGTAAGCTATATGATGTGATTTCTAGCCATTATAACATCAATGTTCAACCTTCAAGACAACAAGATAGTAAATTTAGTTGGATGAAAGGTTTTCATAAAGAAATCAATCAAGATGAGCAAATGATTCATTTTCTCATCTGGTTTCTTGTACATCCAGATAATAGTGTTTCCAAAAGAGCAAGTGGGGTATTGAAATGGCTAAGTACTTATGATACAAGAGTAATTAAATGCTTGATAGAGGAAATTCTATATCCATGTGAAGTGGGATTAAATACAGAGGCTTCTAGCGTTTTATTAAATATTGCAATGATGGCTCCCTCTTTGGTCCTAGAGAGTTTTCAGGATATTGATATTAAGAAGAAATTGTTAAGTGTTTGTAATTTCTCGGTATCGTGGAATCTTTATGAAATAGCATTGTTATTGTCAGACAAATGTGGATATTGTTGTATGTTGGAAGAACTGCAACATGTTATCCCAGAAAGTTTGCCGGATAGAAGCGATGTTCTCTTTGAGAATGACGATAAAATGTTTGTCAGTACTAAAATTGATGCACTTAATTATTGGCAAGTTACTGGGGGAAAAGAGTTCGCGAAACCATATTTGGATGCAGTGCATCGACTGCAAGGAGATGGTACATTAGATAGATTATTCCAATCTGATAGGTATGTCCATAGGAGTTTCTATTTGGGACAAATATTTAAGGGTAGATGTGCTAGAACTATGGAAGATATACTTAATAATGTACTCTATGGTAAAGTAGATATTAGGAGAGCTAGTGATGTGTATAATGTAATTAATAGTTAATATGTATGACTAAGCAATTAGGAACTTTATATTCAGATAGGGAGGATTTTGAGAGAGGTTCAAATCTCTTAAAAGAGTGTATGGAAAATAAGCATATTTCGTTTGCGCAAGGTATGGTGAATCATTTAGTGGATTCCTTGAAGAGAGCAAAAAAACTTCCAAATGGCAGGCTGGATTTATATACGATAGATGAATCCATTCGTTCTGTTTTCCATATCTTAGTGTCTGATCATTTCGATAAAATATATGAAGCCAAGTAGTAAATATGGCATGCCTACGCCAAAATCGCGTGAAGAATTTGAACACAATGTTTTTCTCACGAAAGACGATATTGAACGCCATAGTGATAATCCATCATATTTGTCAAATCGTTTATGGGCTTTAGGTGATTCTCTGGAACATGCAAGATATTTGCCAAACAAGCGAATAGAACTACCTACGATTGATGAAAGAATGAGGCTAATTTCTAATATGATGGATTGGGAAAAATATCTTCCACCAGTTTCAATAGAAAAGTAAGTATTCGGTGAAAGCCGTATTGTGCGCCTAGATAAAGTTTTGTACCTCTGCACCGTTATTTTAAATTATTCAAATTATGGTACAAGGCAAGAAACAATTAAACAGTAAGCCAAAGTTCGCCGAGGTTGTAATCGGTGACAATGAGGCGAAGGAAATGCGTGAGTCTGAGCTTATCAATAACAAGAAAAGGTCGCACGAAGCGACCTTTAAATGTTCACGTGTCCTTATATTTGCAGGGCACAGGTTCACTAGTGAATAAATCATGGGATGCCGAAGCTGTGATGAATTAAAGCGGATTCAAAACATAACAAGAACATAGGAAGTACTTCTTCCCAGATTCTTGCGGGTCCTTCCCATTCGTTTTGCCTCCCCTTAAGGTATTAATCAGTTTGCCTCCCCGCAAGGATTCAAACTGAACATCACTTATTTAAAGTCGCTACCCCCATAGTCCGACTATGGGTGCAAAGATACATAAATATTATGGAATATCCAATAAAAATTAAAGGAAAAACGATAGAGCAAGTTACAAAACTTAATTTATCCCATAAAAATCTAAAGACAATACCTGATAATGTATATCAGTATACAAATCTAGAAAAGCTCGATTTAAGTTACAATAGGATAGAGGTAATTCCTCAAGAAATATTGAAACTCAAAAAACTTCGAACCTTAGATTTGGCTTTTAATAATTTAAAGGTATTACAAGGCGCCTTATTTAAACTGCCAAAGTTGAAGATTTTGAATCTGCATAGTAACCAAATTAAGCATTTACCCAAGCAAATACTTGATTCGAAGATTACTACACTCATTCTTAGTAAGAATAAAATAGAACATCTTGATGAAA
>ERZ1026894.749-NODE-749-length-22130-cov-4.709490_pt1 | contig 22130 bp, 24 predicted proteins | sample MGYA00380177_ERZ1026894 | MGnify/ENA primary metagenome ERZ1026894 (study PRJEB33269, sample SAMEA4719813) | human gut metagenome | biome: human-associated habitat; feature: organic feature; material: feces | place: Cameroon | collected 2013-10 ... | reverse complement strand
TAAGGAGTCGTCGGCAGCGTCAGATGTGTATAAGAGACAGATTAAAGGTATTACAACGAATTTCTTTGCATTTGTTGTAATAGGTGGTCTGTGTCTTATACCATGTCTGTATGCGTGGTTTAATATATATTCTAACTGGGATCCATATGGTAATACAGGCAATGTAAAGATTGCAGTTTTTTCAGAGGATAAAGGTTATACCAATGACGATGGTGAATATTATAATATGGGTGATTCCGTTGTTGATAATCTGAAAGAGAATGACAAGCTTGGATGGACATTTGTTGATTCAAGGCAGAAGGCTGAAGACGGTGTGAGCAGTGGCAAGTATTATGCTGCTATAGTTGTTGGAGAGTCATTCAGCAAGAGCATGTTTGATTTTATAGAAGATGGTCTGGTTACGCCTTCTATTACATATTATGAGAATTCAAAGAAGAATGCCATTGCATCCAAGATAACACAGTCGGGAAAGTCTACCCTTGAGGAGACTATTAATGAGGAATTTGTCAATACGGTTGTGACGACACTTGTGTCAGGCGCTGATGGAATGTTTGGCGGTGATGGAGATATTCTTGACACAATTATTGGAGATCTTAATAAGCTGACAGAGGATCTGACATCTTATGATGAGACTGTAGCATCATTTATATCAAGCAATCAGTCTGTTATAGCAACTCTTAACCAGACAGCAGGTCTGATTAATAATGCAGGCAGTGATTTCTCAGCAGAGAATATTGACTCACTTAAAGAAGCAGCAAGCAGTGATGTTAATGCTTCAATTGACAGAATTAACAGTACATTGAATTATATCAAAGGTGATAATGCCCAGTTGATAGAAGCGTTGAAACAGATTCAGGAGATGCTTAAAAGTTCATCGTCAACTGATATATCAGGTCAGCTTCAGTCAGCTATGAATACTCTTGATGACCTTATTGCGCAGAATAAGAAGTTGTCAGACACGTTGAATGGAATGGCTGGTAATATAAGCGGAACAGGTAATGATGATATTGCCAATGCAATATATGGTATAGCAGCATCGCTTAATGGCGTTAATACAACATTACAGGTTACAGCCAAGGCATTGCTGGCACAGCTTAATAATCTCAATAATGCTTCATCTACAAGCTCGGCTATTATCAGAACAGCAATTTCGGCACTGGCAGGACAGACAATATCAACTCTTGAAAAGCTGTCAGAGGTTTATGATGGACAGGTTAACCCAATCCTTTCACAGATTGGTTCGCTGATGTCCAATTCCCTCAATGCAATGGTTGATTCGGTTGGAGCGGCAGCAACCAATGTGTCATATTTTTCACAGGTGATTGATGGACTTACAGAATGTGTAAGTGGAATGAATGAGGCGCTTGAACAGGTTAGCGGAATATCATCCAACCTGACAGATAAGATAGCGTCCATAACGCAGGCGTTGACAGATGTGTCAGAGGGTGACAGCTATGAGACACTAAAGAAGCTTCTTGGCAATGATGCAGAAATGTATGGAGAATTTTTCTCATCACCAGTAGAGGTTACGACAGTTAATGTGTATGAGACAGCTAACTATGGCTCGTCTGTAACACCATTTTATACAACACTTGCAATATGGGTTGGTGGAATCCTTCTTGCAGCATTAGTTAAGACAGTTCCTGATGGAAAGGATTATCTTAAAGGTGCTAAGGAGCATCAGTTGTATTTTTCAAGGTTATTTCTCTATATAATTCTTGGACAGATTCAGGCGGTTATCACAGCTCTGGGCGATATATATATCCTTAAAGTGCAGTGCTTGTATCCGGCTAAATTTATATTGATATCGTGTTTTACAAGTCTTACCTTTATAACGCTTATATATACACTGACATTGTCATTTGGCGATGTGGGTAAGGCTCTTGTTGTAGTATTAGTAGTTATACAGATTGCTGGTTCAAGTGGTACGTATCCAATAGAGATTCTGCCTAAGTTCTTTAGCAACATATATAAGTATCTGCCATTCCCATATGCTATTGATGCTATGCGTGAGTGTATCAGTGGAATGTATGCGAATGATTACTGGATGAATTATATAGGACTGATATTCTATCTTGGGGGTTCGCTGCTTCTTGGATTGTATGTCAGAAAGCCATTTGTGAAGCTTAATCATTTTGTACACAAACGAATGCATGACACTGAGATGATGTAAATATAAGCAGAATTAACATGGAGGATTGTTATGACAGATAAGGAACAGGAATTCTCACAAGAGAGAAAAGAAGCTCTGGATAAGATTGACAAGGTATACGAGCATGAGCATGATAATAACAAACGTAAATTAAAATATGGAATATATTGCCTGCTTGGTGTTCCGATGGTATTTTTGGTGCTTTTATTTACAATGAACAGTTCTAAGCTTGTTTTTCTTGTGCTGTGGATAGCATCGCTGTTTATAATAAGTGGTTATCTTGTCGCTGTTGAGTACAGTGATTTTAAGATGCAGGAGAATTTTGCAGATATTCTTAATGAGCATAAGGAGAAAGAATCGCTTCTTGATGTTCCGGATATCACTGATATAGATTTGTCAAGATTTGAACGGCCAATGCTTCCGAGACTTGAAATGTACCGCAAAGAGCGTGAGAAGAGAGAAGAGGCTGATGCCAACGTAGCACTTCTTATGAAACAGGTCGCAGAGCTTACTGAGAAGCTTGACAGATTACAGGGCATGGCAGAATTAAAGCTGGATGAACCAGAGAATGCTGAAGCTGATAATAATCAGATAAATAAAGAACAGGAGTAAGGAGTGGAGCTATGAAGAATATAATAAGTGTGTTCTTATCAGACTGGCGGCGGATTAGTACTAATGTAGTTGCGCTAATAGTTGTGATGGGCTTATGCATACTTCCTTCCCTGTATGCATGGTTTAATATATTATCAAACTGGGATCCTTATGGTCCTGATGCAACTGGCAATATCAAAGTAGCTGTTGCATCTTCCGATAGGGGCGTGACAATAGGCGACAATACTGTGAATATTTCGGATAATGTCATTGAGGGATTGAAAACTAATGACAGTATAGGATGGGTATTCACAGATGATGTGGAATCGGCTGTCAATGGTGTATATGCTGGAGATTATTATGCTGCACTTGTCATGCCTGATGATTTCTCTGAGAACATGGTAAGCTTTCTCACGGACAGCTTCACACATCCACAGATAATCTACTATACTAACCAGAAAAAGAATGCGATTGCACCTAAGATTACAGATAAAGCCAAGACGGCAGTACAGCAGCAGGTTAATGCTACATTTTTAAGTACGCTGACAGAGACGGCATTAAAGGCTGTAGATACAGTCAGCGATGCTTCAAACAGCGGATATTTCAGTGATGACGGCAAAAGCGGCCAGAGTGTTGTTGATATGGTTATAGCTAAGCTTGAGGCAGTAGAACTTCAGCTGAATACATATGGTACAATTCTTACAACAATCAACAGCGTAATGGAGACAGCTTCAAGCACAGCAGCAATAGCAGGAAGCGTTTCACCTGATTTTAGTGAGGAGCAGAGGGCGCTTAACAGTCTTGCATCATCGCTGGATGGATTCACTGCATTTGGAACAGGAACAATGGGACAGCTGAGTTCTGGAATAGGCAAATTATCTGATTCAATGAATTCCATATCAAGTCTGTATAGGAATGTTAATTATAATGTGGCTGAATTCAACCAGTCTATGAATATGATGTCAGCCAGTCTGGAAGAGACGCTTAACGTTATTACCGAGCTTGAAGAGAAGATACAGAATACTATAGATGATCTTAATGCTTTCAAGGATAGTGGCGAATATACACTTTTATCAATGATGGTTGCAATGGATTCGCAGGAAGTAAGTTCATTTATGGCTGCACCTCTTACGATGGAAGAGGTTGATATGTATCCTATAGAAAATTATGGTTCTGCAATGTCTCCATTTTATACAGTTCTTGCTTTGTGGGTTGGAGCGCTTATAATGGTTGCGATTGTCCATGTGCCAGTCAAGAGCCTTGAGCCTGGAGTTAAGCTTGATATTAAGGATCTGAAGCCATATGAGGCGTTTTTTGGAAGGTATATAACTTTCTTTATTATAGGAGAAGCACAGGCACTTCTTACAGCGCTGGGCGATTTGTTCTATATAGGAATACAGTGTGTTAATCCGGTTAAGTTCATATTTGGATGTCTGTTTATAAGCTTTGTATTCACTATGATAAGTTATTCGCTGACATATGCGTTTGATAACGTAGGTGAAGCGCTTGTTGTTGTAACCATGGTTATCCAGGTAGCCGGGGCAGGTGGTACATTCCCTGTAGAGGTACTTCCAAAGGTATATCAGGCTATATATAAGTATATGCCATTTAATTATGCGATGAATGCATTGAGAGAATGCGTTGGAGGTCTTTACAGATGGGATTACTTCAGATATCTCGGATATCTTTTAGTGTTTGTAGTCGTTTCGTTGTTTATTGGACTTGTATTGTCAATACCTGCAAAGAAACTTAACGAGATGATTATAGAGAGCAAAAATAAGAGTGGTGTAATGCTTTAGAATCCCTTAAAACAGGCACTTTTACTTGACAAATGGGCTGAAACAGTATATATATTATGTAGTTGGGGGTTAACCAACAAATATATACCTATTGAGGAGATAAGTAATGAATAAGACTGAATTAGTTGCAGCTATCGCTGACAAGGCAGAATTAACAAAGAAGGATAGCGAGAAGGCTTTAAAGGCATTAATCGATGTTGTTACAGAGGAATTAAAGAATGGAGAGAAGATCCAGTTAGTTGGATTTGGTACATTTGAGGTTTCTGAGAGAGCTGCTAGAACAGGTAAGAACCCACAGACTGGTAAGGCTATTAATATTCCAGCTTGTAAGGCTCCTAAGTTTAAGGCTGGCAAGGCTTTAAAGGACGCTGTTAACAAGTAATTATTCACAGTCAATTTTGAAGTTGAGGTCATGCATACTGTTGCAGTGTGCATGGCTTTTCTTTTTATAGAGTTTTTATTAAGGAGGATTATGGTATGAGATTGGATAAATATCTTAAAGTATCAAGACTGATTAAGAGAAGAACTGTTGCTAATGATGCGTGTGATGCAGGCAGAGTGCTTATCAATGGAAAGGTGGCTAAGGCTTCAACTGATGTCAAAGCTGGCGATGAGATAGAGATACAGTTTGGTAACAAGAATGTCAGAGTCCGCGTTACAGACGTTAAGGATACAGTGAAAAAAGAGGAAGCTGCGGAGATGTTTGAATATATTTAAAGCATTATTTGTGAGAGCCGGACATACATTATATGAAGATAATACAAGAATCATATAAGTATGGAGGGTGGAATGGAAGAAAAGTTCAAGCCAAAACAAAGACATACGCTGATGATGGAAAACAGAAATAAACTGGAGATGACGGGCATTACAGATGTTATATCATTTGACCTTAACAAGGTTTTGTTAGAGACTGATTACGGAGTTATAACGGTTAAGGGGAGCAATCTGCATGTCAGCCGGCTTACAGTTGAGAAGGGCGAACTTGACATTGATGGCGAGATAACCGGCATGGAGTATTCCAAGGTTTTAGATGCGGATAAGAAAGGGGAGTCATTGCTTGGAAGGCTTCTTAAGTGAGTCGGTCAGAATTGAAGCTGTGCTTCTGCTGTCAGCTTTGTTTATAGGAATGTTGTATGGGTTTATATATGATACAGTACGCATAGTCAGAAGAGTGATAGTACATAGAAAAATACTGTGGATTGCTGTTGAAGATATTATATTCTGGATTGCCGTTGCACTTCATTCTTATGTGAGTTTTTATTGTGGTACTAATGGTATAATGAGAGGGTATATAGTTGCAGGAATAGTTTGTGGTGCAGGATTATATAGAATATCCCTAGGTGCTTTATATCTGAAATATGTTACAATATTTGTGAAATTAATAATAAAACCATTGAAAAAAGCAAAGACAGTGATTAAAATACACTTGTGCAAGAGGTGAGCATATGATTATTGAATCTAAATGGGAAAGAAATAAAAGGCTCAAAAACCAGAAACGTTCTAATATAGCAGCTATGATAATAGCTGTTGTTCTTGTATTGGTGTTAGGAGCAGCTATATGGAATGGCAAAAGAACACTGACTGTAAAGAATGCTGAATATGAAACTCAGAAAACGCAGCTTGAAGAACAGATTAAGGAACAGGAAAACCGCAGGAGTGAGCTTGAAGAATATGGCAAATATGTCCAGACTAAGAAATTCTATGAGGAGACTGCCAAAAATAAGTTTGGACTGATATATCCAGATGAAATACTTGTGAGACCTAAACAAAAAGAATAAGAAGAATTAATTTTATAATGTTTTACGGACATGAGACTGTTGTGATAGTAGTCTCATGTCCGTTTTTTTGTAATATGCAGTTTGTGCTTTAAAACGACATTTTTTTTATAGTATACACGCTATAATGCAGAATTATAATATTGCAGAAAGGTGTGGTGTTAATGAAGGATGATGTAAAAAAGTATGCGCTTGAATATTCATTTGGCAAAATTGAGGAAACAGCAAAGACGTTCCGCAGACTTGGCGAGACATATTATGAAACAACTGGAATTTCGGGACAGCTTCTTCTTGTTGCGGATGTGTTAGAAGAGTGTGTTAATGTTAATCTGTATTCGGAAGATATAGATAAGGATAAGGCGAGGGAGCTTGTGAGAAAATGCCTTCTTGCAGGTGTGAGAGTTAAAAATATAACAATGATTTATGGGGAAAATGGAGTAGCGCAACTTGCACTTAGTGCGAGAACGCTTGGCAAAACATGCGTGAGCGCAAGAAAAATTGTTACTGTATTAAAGGATGTTCTTGGACAGGATTACTATATTCCAGGAAGTGCAGAAACATTGATTACTGATGAGTTCAGACATTATCTTTTTATAAGAGAGGCAAGATTTAAAATGCTGTCTGGCGTGGCACGCAGAGGAAAGGGGATAAGCAAATTCAATGGGGATAATTTCCTTATATCGCGTCTTGAATGTGGAAAGACAACAGCTGCGATAGCTGATGGAATGGGAAGCGGCAAGAAGGCGTTTGCTGAGAGCAGGATTGTTATAGAACTTATGGAAAATTGTATAGAGGCAGGATTCAAGGAGAAAGCAGCTCTTGATCTTGTGAATGCGGCATACATATCAGGAAGTGGGAAAGGGCTTAATCCGGTTACTATGGATATGAGTGTTATAGATTGTGATGCAGGGCTGTTGTCATGCATTAAAATGGGGGCTGCTGCAACATTTATTAAAAGAGAAAATATGTGCGAAATTATTAAATCTACAACGCTTCCAATAGGTGTTCTTGAAAAAGTTGACTTTGATTGTGTGACCAAGAAATTATATGATGGTGATTATGTAGTCATGATAAGTGATGGCATTCTTGATAATATACCAGGAGTCGAGAAAGAAGAAAAGATGGCGTCAATTATCAATGAAATAGCTGTAAAGAAACCGGCGGCTATGGCAGAAGAGATAATGAGAAAATCATTGAAGTATAATGATGACAAGCCATCTGATGATATGACGGTGCTTGTGCTGGGATTGTTTGACACTTATGAAAAATGATAATATAATCGGCATATGATTAGAAAAATATTAAATTATATAGACGAATATAATATGCTTGATAACTGTAATAATATAGTTGTTGGATTGTCAGGAGGAGCAGATTCGGTATGCCTTATCAATGCACTTGCAGAGATTGTAAGGTTACATGCGGATAAATATGGCAGCATATCAATTACTGCTGTGCATATTAATCATGGAATAAGGGGAGAAGAAGCGGAGCGCGACGAGGCGTTTGCAAAAAGTGTGGCTGACAATCTTGGAATAAAATGCATAGTATACAGGCTTGACATTCCAGATATGGCAAAGCAGAGGGGGGTTAGTGAGGAGACCGCTGGAAGAATTGCCCGGTATGAGTGCTTCAGAAAGACTGCTGCGCAGCTTGATACTGCACACACAAGGATTGCTGTAGCACATCATATGGATGACCAGGCTGAGACTGTTCTTATGCATATGATAAGAGGCAGCAGTGTTGATGGGCTTGCGGGTATGAGACCGGTTGCGGGAGATATAATAAGACCACTGCTGTGTGTGTCAAGAATGGATATAGAGAAGTACCTGGGCGGCAGAGCCATTTCATTTGTTACCGACAGCACTAATATGGATAATGGATATACAAGAAATATGGTGCGCAACTGTATTATACCAGATATCGAAAAGATTAATCCGCAGTTTAAGCAGGCGGTTAACAATATGTCAGATGATGTTGCAGAATATCTTGATTATATTGCTTATATGACCGATAAAGCAGAGAAAATGTATGTACATTATAATGAAAGAGATGTGGTTATAGGTGCAGAGTCTGTTGAGGATGATTATAGCGGACTCATTGTCAGGAATCTTATCAAAAAAGCATATTCATATATTCATGGCGATATTGTCAATCTGTACAGGGTCCATATAGAAGATACATTTAAACTGTTTGGAATGGAGAATGGAAAAAGCATAAATCTTCCAGCAGGAGTGATTGCGCGCAAGGTGTCTGATGGCGTGATGATATGTGAAGCTGGTGTTTTTGAGCATACTTCGGATAGGGATGATTTTGAGATAGGATTGGATGTGATGGGTAAACATGCAGGGGAGATAGTCCTGCCTTGTTGTGTGTATTGTGGAAAATCGAAAGTTGAATGGGAAGTTATTGAGAATAAAGATTTAATTAAATTAAATGATAATGACTATACTAAATACTTTGATTATGATATGATTAAATGTAATCCTGTTTTTAGGCATCGTAAAGCTGGAGACAGATGCATTATAGATGTGGATGGACATGCCAGAAAGTTAAAACAGGAGCTGATTGATAGAAAGATACCATCAGAGAGAAGAAAAGACATTTTAATGCTGGCGGCTGGCTCTGATGTGGTATGGGCTGTTGGCATCAGGAGATACCAGCAGTTTTTGGTTACAGATGAAACGCAGAAAGTACTTAGAATAAGTGTTTATTGACGGAGGATAATGATATGAGTCAGGAAAATATCAGTGTGTTGATATCAGAAGACAAAATTAACGCAAGAATAGCAGAGCTTGCAGAGCAGATAAGCAAAGATTTTGAAGGCGAGACAGTTAAACTGGTATGCATTTTAAAGGGAAGCGTTATATTTACATGCGAACTTGCAAAGAGACTGACGGTTCCTGTTTTATTTGATTTTATGCAGGTTTCAAGTTATGGAAGTGGGACAGCTTCAAGCGGAACACTCAAGGTAAAGAAAGATCTTGATGAGGATATTGCTGGAGATAACGTTGTTATTATTGAGGATATTGTTGATTCAGGCAACACATTGTCGCGCCTTGTTCCAATGCTGCAAGAAAGAAATCCTAAGACGTTAAAGGTGTGTACGCTGCTTGATAAGCCAGACAGAAGAACAGCTGATGTAGATGTTGATTATAATGGATTTATTATACCGGATGAGTTTGTTGTTGGTTATGGACTTGACTATGACCAGAAATACAGAAATCTGCCATATATAGGTGTTCTTCATCTGTAATAATATCTGGCAGTATTGAAGAAACAATAAGGAGGCAAAATAGAGGATGGAAACTAAGAGAAAATCTGGTGGAATAGGTATGTATATAGCTGTTCTGCTGGTGTTTATGGTGATATATATGGCTACATCGGGTTCAAGGGCAGCGACCAGCGGATATAGTTATAGTTCATATTATCAGGATCTGATTGATAAGAATATAAGTAAAGTGACAATCATGCAGAATGCAGAAGTTCCGACAGGTAAACTTTATGTTGAACTCAAGGATAACAACACTACTAAGGTTGTATATTCGTCTGATGTCAATAAAGATCAGGAGCTGCTTAATGATAATGGCATAACTTATACAATGTCAGATGTTAAAAGACAGAATGTATGGCTTATCGTGATTGTCACAGCCGGTATATCCATAGCAGTTGTTATGCTTATAATAATGTTTACAAGCAGACAGGCGGGTGGTGGAAGCAATTCCAAGATGATGAATTTTGGCAAGAGCAGAGCCAGACTTATGAATGGGGCAGATAATCAGGTTACATTCAAAAATGTAGCGGGACTTGAGGAAGAGAAAGAGGAACTTGAGGAGATAGTTGATTTTCTGAGAGCTCCTTCTAAATATACAGAACTCGGGGCGCGTATTCCTAAAGGCGTTATTTTAACAGGTCCTCCGGGAACAGGTAAGACACTTCTTGCAAAGGCAGTTGCTGGAGAGGCAGGTGTGCCATTCTTTACGATATCAGGTTCTGATTTCGTAGAAATGTTTGTTGGTGTTGGTGCTTCGAGAGTAAGAGATTTATTCGAAGATGCTAAGAAGAATGCACCATGTATTGTGTTTATTGATGAGATTGATGCTGTCGCCAGAAGAAGAGGAACTGGTATGGGTGGCGGACATGATGAGCGTGAGCAGACACTTAACCAGATGCTTGTAGAGATGGATGGTTTCTCGGTAAATGAGGGAATTATCGTTATGGCGGCAACTAACAGAGTTGATATTCTTGACCCGGCTATTTTAAGACCAGGAAGATTTGACAGAAAGATTGCGGTTGGAAGACCTGACGTTAAGGGAAGACTTGAGATACTTAATGTTCACGCGGCTAAGAAACCGCTTGGTGATGATGTTGATCTTGATGCGCTTGCAAGGACGACGGTTGGATTTACAGGTGCTGATCTTGAAAATCTTCTTAATGAAGCTGCTATTAATGCTGCGAGGGCTAAGAGAAGATTTATATGCAATGATGATGTCAGCAGGGCGTTTATTAAGGTTGGAATAGGTACAGAGAGAAAGAGCAAGGTTATATCTGAGAAGGAAAAGAAGATAACAGCGTTCCACGAGTCAGGACATGCAATTCTTTTCCATGTGCTTCCAGATGTAGGACCTGTGCATGCGGTATCTATAATACCTACAGGAATGGGCGCTGCAGGATATACAATGCCGCTTCCTGAAAAAGATGAAATGTTTAATACCAAGGGCAAGATGCTTCAGGATATAATCGTAAGTCTCGGTGGACGTGTGGCAGAGGAATTGGTGTTTGATGATATAACAACAGGTGCTTCACAGGATATCAAGCAGGCAACAGCTACAGCGAGAGATATGGTTACTAAGTATGGATTCTCATCTAAGCTTGGACTTATCAATTATGATAATGATAGTGAAGAGGTATTTATAGGAAGAGATTTTGGACATACAAGATCATATGGCGAAAATATTGCCTCGGAGATTGATAATGAGGTAAGAGATATAATTAGTGGCTGTTATGAGAAAGCAAAGAAAATTATATCTGATTATAGAGATGTACTTGATAAATCGGCAGAGCTGCTTCTTGAAAAAGAAAAGATAACAAGAGAAGAGTTTGAGGCTTTGTTTGATGGCAAAGATATAAAGAGTTATCTCTAAGTTATAATAATTCCTAGCAACTTACTAGACTATTGTTTTGGTATACGAATAACAGATTGTGCAAAATGCACAATAATTAATATAAAACTTGTGCATTTTTGGCAACACTTATGGTTGCGGTAATGATATTATAATTAATGTAAAAACCCCCAATACATTATATATTTTGCTACACCCCATAATAAGTGAAATACCTTCTCGAAAAGGACAGCCGTATGGCTGTCCTTTTCCTTTATTCATATAGGAATCGCTTGACCTTGACAGGCGTTTCGTTATAAAATTAGTGTGCGTATATATAGTATGCATAGAAATGAGGATTATTGTGAAGATAGTTAAGTGGGTCAATTCTCTTGATGCTAATGAGAAAAAGTTATTATACATGTGCAATTCGCGCCCTGTTATTAAACCAAGGGCGTTGTATTCTGATGCAACAAAGGATTACAGGATACCGCCAGAATGTGATCCGTGGGATACTGTCAGACTCAGATTAAGAACAGGTAAATTTAATATAGATAAAGCATATGTCTACGTTGATAATGAAGAATATGCGATGGAACGTGTAGATAAGGATGAGTACTTTGATTATTATGAAGCTTCAATAGAAGTTGGTGAGAATCCGGTATCTTATTATTTTAAAGTGGAAGCTGCCAGAGGGGTTGTGTATTATTACAACCAAATAGGCGCTGCCAAGGAGTTAAATCCATACTATAATTTTCAGATATTCCCTGGACATAAAGTCCCAGAGTGGGTTAATGGCGCTGTTATGTATCAGATATTTGTGGATAGATTCTGTAGTGGTGACAGCAGTAATGATGTGTTAGATGATGAGTATAGTTATATTGGAGAGCATGTGACACGTGTAAAGGACTGGAATAAGTATCCGGCTGCCATGGGTGTCAGGGAATTTTATGGTGGAGACCTTCAGGGAGTATGGGATAAGCTTGATTATCTGCAGGATTTAGGGATTGAAGTTATATATTTTAATCCTTTATTTGTATCGCCATCTAATCATAAGTATGATATACAGGATTATGATTATATTGATCCACATTTTGGGAAAATTGTTGATGACGAGGGAGAACTTCTTTCTGATGGCGACATGGATAATACACATGCGACACGATATATCAACAGAGTTACAAATAAGAAAAATCTTGATGCCAGCAATGAATTTTTTGCCAGACTTGTTGAAGAGATACACAGACGAGGAATGAAAGTTATAATAGATGGCGTATTCAATCATTGCGGATCATTTAACAAGTGGCTGGATCGTGAACATATATATAGTAATTCTAAAGAAAATTATGAGGCAGGGGCATATGAAAAGTATGAGAGTCCATATCATGATTTCTTTAAGTTTTATAGTGACAAGTGGCCAGATAATGGCTCATATGATGGCTGGTGGGGACATGATACGCTTCCAAAGCTTAATTATGAGGATTCCAGAAAATTAGAGGATTATATAATTAATATAGGCAGAAAATGGGTGTCTGCACCTTATAATGTAGATGGATGGAGACTGGATGTTGCAGCAGACCTTGGATACAGTGAGGAGTACAATCACAAGTTCTGGAAGAGGTTCAGAACGGCTGTTAAGGAAGCTAATCCGAATGCAGTTATTCTTGCTGAACATTATGGAGACTGTCATAACTGGCTGAGTGGTGGTGAATGGGATACCATAATGAACTATGATGCATTTATGGAACCATTGACATGGTTTTTGACAGGAATGGAAAAGCATTCTGACGAATTCAGACAGGATATGCTGGGTAATGCTGGCAATTTCTTTGGAGCAATGCATCACAATATGTCAAGAATGGGAAGCCAGGCGGTGTATTCAGCAATGAATGAACTGTCTAACCATGATCATTCAAGATTTCTTACAAGAACTAATCATATTGTAGGAAGGACTGCATCCGTTGGACCAGAGAAAGCGTCAGAGAATATAGATAAGTCAGTGTTGATGGAGGCTGTGGTTGTACAGATGACATGGCCTGGAGCTCCAACTATATATTATGGAGATGAGGCTGGAGTCTGTGGATGGACAGATCCGGATAACAGAAGAACATACCCTTGGGGAAATGAGGACGAGGAATTAATAAGATTTCATCGTGATATTATAGAACTGCATAAGAATTATAAAGTTCTCACGACGGGGTCTTATAAGTCATTACTTGCAGATTATAATCTTATATGTTATGGAAGATTTAACAAGGATGAAGCAATAGTCGTTATTGTTAATAATTCTGATGACGAGAGACGTGTATCGATTCCTGTGTGGGAGATTGGTGTTACACAGGATAATGATATGGAGCAGATATTTGCTACTTATGATGGAGGATACAGCACACAGAGACTGGATTATTCTGTCAGTGAAGGATGGATTTCAATTGGCCTTAGAAGACAGTCTGCTATTGTACTTTGCAAGATATAGAAAGGTGGTAAACACATGAGTAATAATAAAGAGACCAAGTCACAGATTAAAATAAACAAAAAGATGAGATTATGGAATAAGTACAGAATGTTATGTATTATTGCAGGCGTTGTGATTGTTGTTATCATAGCAGGAACTGTAGCAGTTAAGAATATAACAGGTAATAAGAATAATAATGATGTTGCTGATAATATAACAACAACAGCTTTGCAGACACAGAATAATGAACTGCAGACAACTACAGCAGCGCAGCAGACTACGGCAGCACAGGAACAGACAACAACGCAGGCAGCTGCAGGAAGTACACTCAAGCTTGCAGGTTCAGCCAGTGCAGAGCAGTTTACTAAGAAAGATTTCTATAATGGAACAGTATTCTTAGGCGATTCGGTTATATCAGGTATTGCAGGTTATGGGTATCTTGATAATGTATATGGCAATGTCAATGCTACCAGCGCAAAGCTTGAAGATTATGTAAGTGCAGCAATGGCTAATAATCCATCTAAGGTGTTTATAATGGTTGGACATAATGATGCTAACTATGGAACAATTAAGGAAGAAGCATTATCTGATCATATTGTATCAATTGTAGAGGCTATACATAAGAGTAACAGCTCGGCTAAGGTATATGTACTTTCTATTACACCTATAACAAGCGCATATGAAAATAAAAAGTCTATTAATGTTAAGCAGTCATATATTGATACAGCGAATAAGCTTATAGAGCAGAAAGCTGCTACAGGCAAGTACACATATATAGATGTTGCATCTGCGTATAAGGATGACAGTGGATATATGAAGACAGAATGTACAGGTAATGGAATTAATCTTACTAACAGCTATTACCCATTTCTTCTTAATGGAATTGCTGATTTAGCAAAATAGACGGAGAACATTAGCGTATGAATTTTCATGTTCTGACACTTTTCCCGGATATGATACTTGATGGGATTAATACAAGCATAACTGGCAGGGCTATCGATAAGGGAACTATATCGGTAGAGGCTGTCAATATAAGAGATTATACACAGGATAAACACCTTAAGGTAGATGATTATCCATATGGTGGTGGAGCTGGGCTTGTGATGAGCGCTGACCCGGTATGCCGTGCATATGATGCACTTGAGGCCAAAATTGGAAAGAAGCCAAGGGTTGTGTATATGACACCGGTTGGTTATACATTTAACCAGAATATGGCAAAGGATTTTGCAGGTGAAGAAGACCTTGTAATTTTATGTGGACATTATGAAGGAATTGATGAGCGTGCATTGCAGACAATTGTAACAGATTATGTTTCTATTGGTGATTATGTTCTTACTGGTGGAGAACTTGCGGCAATGGTCGTCATAGATGCTGTGTCAAGACTTGTACCAGGTGTGCTGCATAATGATATATCTGCCGTGACAGAGAGCTTTGAGGATGGACTGCTTGAATATCCGCAGTATACAAGACCTGATGTATATAACGGAATGGCTGTCCCGGAGGTGCTGTTATCTGGTAATCATGCGAAAGTTGACCAGTGGAGACATGAACAGTCTCTTATAAGAACTAAAAAGTACAGGCCAGACCTGTACGAGAAATATATAAAAGAACATTCGGAACAGAGTAGTGTATAAGAAATACGGAATATAGAAAAGAGGGCATAATGATTAATTCGTACATAGCTCTTGATACGGAGACAACAGGCGTTAACCCATCTGTTGACAGGATTATAGAGATAGGAATGGCGAAAGTTGTGCATGGTGAGATTGTAGACAGTTACAGTACACTTATTGACCCACAGATGAATATCAGTGAGAGAATTACTGAGCTTACAGGAATAACTAATGAGGATGTAAAGGGAAAGCCTGTTATAGCAGATATTATAGGTGAAATACTGGAGTTTATAGGCGGGATGCCACTGCTTGGACATAATATAATATTTGATTACAGCTTTATTAAGAAAGCAGCGGTTAATAATTCGCTTAAATTTGATAAGGATGGAATTGATACATTAAAGATGGCAAGAAGAGTATTGCCTGATATGCCGCATAAGGGGCTGGAATATCTGTGTGGACAGCTTGATATTAATCCAGGACATTCACACAGGGCATATGATGATGCAGTAAGTGCCATGCAGTTATATAATAAGATGTATGAGATAGCGCCTGACGATATGGGATTTGAATCGCCAGTCCAGCTTGTATATGCGGTTAAGAAGGATTCTCCAATAACAGAAGCACAGACAAGATATCTTACTGCACTTCTTGCAAAGCATAATCTTGCGATAGAAGAATCAATTGATAATCTTACCAAGAGCCGTGCAAGTAAGATTATAGATGGTATTATTTCTCAATATGGTAAGTAGCAAGCTTTTTGATAATCGAGTCTCTAGTCATTGAATTAAGGGAGTTGGCTGTCTGTATAAGATGGTCAATTCCTTCTTTGTTATTGTTTGCTGCATAGTACTCTGCAAGCATTGTGTAGTTAGATGTTATATCAGTGCGGCATTGTATGCCGAATTCAAGAAATGCGATGGCTTCTTTATCCATATTATTTGATTTAAGGGCTTCTGCAGCCAAAATAATAGAACGAAGCATTCTTGTGCAGTTTTCATCATATGACGATAATGCATCAAGATTGGCTGGACCATACTGTAATTTTAAGTCAGTGTTGCTAAGACCAGTAAGATTGAGCATTGTCATATCCTTAAATGATGAAAACTTAGCAATAGCATTGCTGACTTCAGGAATTTCACTTGTTATAGACAGAAGAGATTCTGGAATGTGGATGTAATCAAGATTTGATATATCTTTTTTTCGTACGGCATTAGATTCAGATTCCCTTTTCCAGAATTCCTGTGTACGCTGTTCATCTTTTTTAGAATTTTTTCTAAGAATGAATTGAAAGATAGCAATTAATATTATAAAATATGGCAATAAAAGACGCATGGCAAATCTCCTTAGATGTTATGTTATTAGCTGCGTTGCAGCGGAAAGGCTGGTTTATGTATAATTTTAGTAGTAAAAAGAATAAAAAGTTATTCACATCAATACTTATAATAGTGCTGGTACTTGCAATGGTTGTACCAATGGTAGTGACAGCTGTCAGCTCATTTATGTAATAATATACATTATCAGATGAGATTAAACAAGAGAAAATAAGAGAGGGAAATGTGTGAAGACAGGCAAGATTTCTAACACAATATTAAAACGCTCAGTGCTTAAGAATATAGGTTCTGGTAATCAGTATAAGGAACGGAAGATGTGCCCGGGAATGGGAGCTTCCGTGTTTCGCACAGATGCATTTGCAGATGGCAAAAGAATTATTATGTCAACGGAGAGTGGACTTGAACCGGTGATTAAGGCTGCTAACAATGTATGGGCAAAGGGGGCTCATGCAAAGGCTGTGCAGGTAAGTGTTACAATGCCGCCACAGGACAGGGAGATAAGACTCAAAGAAATAACAGCGGCGATATCTGCAGATTGTTCCAGATGGGGAATTGATTATGCAGGGGGGCATACCCAGGTAAGTGACAGTGTTAACAGGACTGTTATATCAGCAACCTGTATTGGTGAACAGAGCAAAGATGTGCAGGCTGCTTATACGGGCAGGGATGTAAAGCCGGGTGATGTTATTGCACTTACAAAATGGATAGGAATAGGTGGAATACGTCGGATAATAGATGAGAAGCGTGAGGAGATTTCAGAGCGTTATCGTGAACATGTGATAGATACTGCATATGGAAAAAGAGAGTTTCTCTCAATTATGGATGAAGCAGTAATTGGAGCACAGGCGGGAACAACTTATATGCTGCCTGTATCATCAGGAGGGGTATATGCAGGACTGTGGAATTTGTCAGAGGTAACAGGTCTTGGATTTGATGTTGATTTCAGGAAAATACCGGTCTGCCAGGAGATAATTGAGATATGCGAGATGTATGATATTAATCCATATGAATTAGAATCAAGCGGATGTTTGTTAATGACATTCAGACCTGAATGTGATATGATAAATCTATTACATGAAAATGGTATTCCTGTAGAAATTATCGGTGTAATGCAGGAAAGTAATGATAAGATAATTCGTAATCTCGATGAGATACGCTATCTTGATATGCCTAAGTGTGATGAAGTGTATAAAATTATTAATTCGTAATGACGAGTGGAAACGAGGTTAGTTCAATGGAAGAAAAGATTTTACGCCTGATTGAGAAAAATAGCAGAATCAGTATCAAAGATGTAGCCGTTATGCTTGGTATATCAGAGATTGAGGCGGCGAATACTATAGCGGATCTTGAGAAAAACAATGTAATATGCGGATATAATACCATCATCAACTGGGATAAGACGAGTGCTGAGAAGGTTACAGCTCTTATTGAGGTAAAAGTAACACCTCAGAGAGGACTTGGTTTTGATAGTATAGCGGAGAGATTATACCAGTATGAGGAAGTGACATCGGTATACCTCATGTCAGGTGGATTTGATTTTACAGTTATAGTGGAAGGCAAGAGCATGAAGGCAGTAGCACAGTTTGTATCTAATAAGCTTGCGCCACTTGAATCTGTTCTTAGCACATCCACACATTTTGTTCTTAAGAAATATAAAGATTACGGAACAGTTCTTGAGGCACCTGAGAAAGATGAAAGGATGTTGATTACACCATGAGAAGTGCCATTTCAAAGAAAATAGAATCAATAGAGCCATCAGGTATCAGAAAGTTTTTTGATGTTGTAAGCGAGATGCCAGATGCAATATCGTTAGGTGTTGGAGAACCAGACTTTGACACGCCATATAGTGTAAGAGAAGAAGGAATATATGCACTTGAAAAAGGCAGAACATTCTATACATCTAATGCGGGACTTAAAGAATTAAGAGAAGAAATAGCAAGATACCTTCACAGAAAATATTCGCTTAACTATGATCCGATACATGAGGTTATGGTAACTGTTGGAGGAAGTGAGGCTATAGATGTTGCATTAAGGTGTATGATAGACCCGGGTGATGAGGTGCTTATACCTACTCCGTGTTATGTTTCATACCTTCCATGTGCTGTTATGGCAGATGCTGTTCCTAAGTTTATAGAGTTGAAAGCTGAAAATCAGTTTAAGCTTACAAGGCAGGAACTTATAGACAGCATAACAGATAAAACTAAGATTCTTATACTGGCATATCCTAATAACCCGACTGGAGCGATTATGACAAAGGAAGAGTTAGAGGAGCTTGTGCCTGTTATTATAGAGAATGATTTGTATGTAATATCTGATGAGATATATTCAGAACTTACATATGACAATCATCACTGTTCAATAGCATCCTTACCGGGAATGAGAGAGAGAACAGTTACAATTAATGGTTTTTCTAAAGCATTTGCGATGACAGGATGGAGACTTGGATATGCATGTGCACCGAGAGTTATTATGGAGCAGATGGTTAAGCTTCATCAGTTTGCTATTATGTGTGCACCAACTAACAGCCAGTTTGCAGCTATAGAGGCTATGAGAAACTGTGATAATGATGTTGCCAGAATGGTTGAAGCATATAATCAGAGAAGAAGATATCTGCTTAATGCATTTAAGGAGATGGGGATAGAGTGTTTTGAACCATTTGGAGCATTTTACGTATTTCCATCAATTGCTAAGTTTGGAATGACATCTGAGGAGTTTGCAACGAGACTTCTTAAAGAGCAGAAGCTTGCAGTAGTGCCGGGAACGGCATTTGGCGCATGCGGAGAGGGCTTTGTGCGTATCTCGTATGCATATTCAATAGAGAATCTTAAAGTTGGAATAGACAGAATTAAGAAATTCATAGATAGTTTATAGGAGGAATACAATGGCTATTAATGTAGAGTACATCAATCCATTTTTGATGGCAGCCACAAGTATAATTAAGGATATCTGCCAGATAGAGCTTAAGGTTGGTAAGCCTTATGTAAAGGAAACAGCATTTGCAAATGATTCAGTTATCATCATGATTGGTGTGACTGGGGAAATGAGAGGCTCTGTTATAATTGCATTATCATATAATAAGGCATTAGAGATAGCGTCTAATATGATGATGGGTATGCCAGTGACAGAACTTGATGAGATGTCAACAAGTGCTATAAGTGAGCTTGGTAATATGATTATGGGTAATGCGGCGACAATTCTATCGACTAAGGGAATTGGAATTGATATTACACCTCCAACACTTTGCAGAGGTAATCTGACAATAACACAATCATACGCTAAGAATATATGTATACCTCTTAGTGGTGATGATATTACTATTGAGCTTGATGTGGCTGTAAAGGATGCATAATAATGATTAATATAGTTTTACATGAACCTGAGATGCCAGCTAATACAGGCAATATAGGAAGAACCTGTGTGGCAGCAGGGGCAAGACTTCATCTTATAGGTCCATTGGGATTCAGTCTTAATGAAAAGATGCTCAAGAGAGCAGGGCTTGATTACTGGGATAAGCTTGATGTGACGGTATATGATGATTATAATGATTTTCTGGAGAAGAACCCAGATGCCAGGATATATATGGCGACAACAAAGGCTCATAAGGTTTACTCTGAGGTATCTTATGAGCCTGACTGTTATATTATGTTTGGAAAGGAAAGTGCCGGGATTCCAGAGGAAATCCTCGTTGATAATGAGGATACATGTATAAGGATTCCGATGATTGGCGATATAAGATCGCTTAATCTTTCCAATTCTGTAGCAATTGTTTTATATGAAGCATTGCGCCAGCATGATTTTAGTTTGATGAATCTTTCTGGACATCTTCATCATTTGCATTGGAAGCCTTAGAAAGCTGCAATGTGAATGTAAATTCTGTACCAACTCCTACTGTACTTACAACGTCAATATTCTCGTTGTGGGCCAGTAGGATTTCTTTTACTATGGCAAGTCCAAGACCAGAACCTTTCTTGTCTTTACCTCGGGATGTGTCTGATTTGTAGAATCTGTCAAATATCTTTCCAAGGCTTTCTTTGTCAATTCCACATCCATTATCTTTAATAGAGATAATAGCTTTTTCACCTTTAACGCGGACTGTGACAAATATGCATGAATTTTCAGGACTGAATTTAATCGCATTGTCTATAAGATTATAAATAATCTGTCCAATCTTGCTTTTGTCACCATACACAGAGAGCGTTTCACCTGGAAATGTGAGCTGGAACTGTATCTTCTTTTTCTTACATCGTCCTTCAAATGTTTCTATAGTATGCCGCATAAGTGCGTTGATGTCAAAATCAGAACATTCAAGGCGGACAGATTTAGGGTCCAGTTCATTAAGGGTGAGAATATTGCTTGTCAGTTTAGTCAGTCTGTCTGTTTCAAATAACACGATGTCAATATAGCGTCCCTGTTGTTCAGGAGGAATTGTTCCGTCTGCAATTGCTTCAAGGTAACCTTTGATGGATGTAAGTGGTGAGCGGAAATCGTGTGATATATTTGACAGGAAATCCTGCTGGTACTGATCCATTTCATTTAATTTGGTTGCCATATAATCAAGGGAGACAGCCAGATTACCAATCTCATCATCAAATGCAGGCTGTATTCTGTATGCAAAATTACCTTTTCCATATTCAAGTATGGCTGTGTTGATATCCTTGATTGGTTTGTGCACCTGGACATAATAGAGAAATATGAAAAGGATGTTAAGTATTACAACGAAAAGCAGGGTGTAATAGTTAGTGTTAAATGTTGCTATAAATCTGTAGGAGATAACAGTTTCTGGCATGTGTACTGCCACATAGCCTTTGAGGTCATAGCCGCTTGTCAATGAGGCAAATACAGAGATAGTTTTCTCAGAAAATATGTTGTAGAAATTGCCGCTCTGGTAGTACTGTGCCCCAAGATTATCAATGTTAAAGTCATTGATGCTGTATAATATGTCATCTGATTCTGAAGCAGTTAAATTAGAATTATCTTCAACAAAAGAAGATTCACTGCTGTCATATGCTGTGTCGAGAATAACATCTCCATTAGGCTTGATAAACATAATTCTTGTATTGCTGAGAGTTGATACTGTCTCAAGCTCAGATTCAATATCACGGAGATTTTCATTACTGAAATATTGAGGTGCATATTTGTAAGAAATATTGACTGCCTCGCGATACATTGTCTCAGTTTGTTCTTCATATACACTCTTGTAGTCTATCTTGCGGCTTATAAATGTAACGGCAAGAAATCCTAGTACTGCTATACATATGTATATGAATATAAATTTTGAAAGTAAATTCATTTTTTTCATGGATTAATAG
>ERZ1026894.747-NODE-747-length-22187-cov-4.863682_pt1 | contig 22187 bp, 14 predicted proteins | sample MGYA00380177_ERZ1026894 | MGnify/ENA primary metagenome ERZ1026894 (study PRJEB33269, sample SAMEA4719813) | human gut metagenome | biome: human-associated habitat; feature: organic feature; material: feces | place: Cameroon | collected 2013-10 ... | reverse complement strand
GAAGAACAGCAACGGATATAAACGCACAATGGAACACAATTTTCAAGATATATGAGATAGAAAATTGTTTTATCATATATTTCAGGTATGACCTTGCGTTCTGTCTGCCGAAAAATCAGCTGACCCCGCAGGAAACGCTGAATGTAAGAAATTATTTCATAAAGAAAATGGACGGTAGGTTCATTAAAAAATGCAAATGATAAAAACAGGAGAAACAAGAATATGTTAAAGAAATTAAAAAAACAAGTGCTTGATGCTAACCTTTTGCTCCCGAAATACGGTCTTATAACATTCACATGGGGCAACGTTTCAGGAATAGACCGTGAAAGAGGACTTGTCGTAATAAAGCCATCCGGCGTTGAATATGACGGTATGACGGTCGATGACCTTGTAGTTGTAACTCTTGACGGCGAACAGGTCGAAGGTAATTTAAGACCATCAAGCGACACACCGACACATCTTGAACTTTACAAGGCATTCCCTAACATCGGCGGTATTGTCCACACACATTCACAGTGGAGTACGACCTTTGCACAGAGCGGACTTGATATTCCCGCGCTCGGCACAACGCACGGCGACTATTTTTACGGTGCTATACCCTGCACAGACAAGATGACACCCGAAGCTATCGGCGGCGAATACGAAAAGGAAACCGGCACGATAATAATTGACACATTCAAAAAGCGTAATATAAATCCCGATGCCGTACCTGCTGTAAACGTGCACTCTCACGGTCCGTTTGCGTGGGGCAAGGATGCAACAGAAGCCGTACACAATGCGGTCGTACTTGAAAACGTGGCAAAGATGGCTATGTTCAATCTGTTGCTTGACAAGAATATCGAGCCTATGCAGCAAGAGCTTCTTGATAAGCACTATCTGAGAAAGCACGGCGCTAACGCATATTACGGACAGAAATAACAGCTTCGGGGGGATAATATGAATATTTACTGCCTATCGGAAGGCGAGCTTTATAATATTGAAAACGGCAAGGAACGCCGTGTTCCTTGCGAGCGTGTGGAAAGCTACCGTGACGTGATCCGTAAGATGAAAGCCCGCGACGAATGGAAAACCACCGGCAAGGGTGCTAAATTTATGGGCGTTGAGCCAAAGGAATACAACGAGGAAGAAACGTACAGTATGCTCAGAGGCATCGGGTCTTGCGGCGACAAGCTGATATATTCTACCTTTGCGGATAATGTCGGCGGTATGTATTTCAAAGACGGCGATGGCGAAAACTACATATTTGCAAACCGCGAAGAAATAATCAATGATATTGACTGCTATGACGGAAAATGCGTTGTCAGTGCGGGAAACGGATATTATGAAAATCACATCGCGCTTGTAAGCACCGACAACGGCAGCTTTGAACAGCTTACAGAAGGGTTCACCAGCGAAACGCACCCGTTTATTTCACGCAGGAACAGCGATATAATCTACTATACTGCTATGGGGTTTGCAACAGACAGAAGCGGAAATGTTGCAGAAAAAAGTCCGTGCACGATATGTCTTTACGATACCCGGAGCGGTACTATAGATGAGTATATAGCCGAGGACGGATATGACTGCATAAAGCCACAGGATGACGCTGACGGCAATATATACTACATACGCAGAAAATACGTTTCATCAAAACCAAAAAGTAACCTGCTTATAGACATACTTATGTTCCCTGTCAGAATAATCAAGGCTATAGGTGGATTTTTAAGCGTATTCTCAATGGCGTTCGGCGGAGAGCCTTTGCGCACCGGAGGAAAAAATCCCGCAAAGAGTAAGACTGCCGATGAGCGTGAAGCGTTTATCGAGGGCAATATGATAAAGGCTGAAAAACAGCTTAACGGCAACGCGGACGACGGTGTTATCCCGTCCGACTGGGAGCTTGTTAAACGTGACAAGAGCGGAAACGAAACTGTTATAAAAAAGCGTATAATGGATTACAGACTTCTTGAAAACGGCGATATAATCTATTCTAACGGAAGCCGTATCGGAAAGTTGGAGGGTGATAAAAACACCATTCTCTGCAAAATAAAGTACGCAAACTCAATAACCGTAACTGAATAAGACAAAATTAAGCCGCCGTGCAAATCTGCACGGCGGCTCTTGCTATTAAGAATTAATTACTTGATGATATACTTATCAAGCTCAGCCATAAGTTCATCGCAGTCATCGCTGTGCACACGAAGCTCAAGAGGCTTTGAAAGATCTAAGCTGAAGATACCCATTATCGACTTAGCGTCAATTGCATATCTGCCGCTTACGATATCAACATCGTAATTGCACTTTGTAACTGTAGTTACGAAATTCTTAACGTCTTCAATGGTATTGATTCTGATATTAGCTGTTTTCATACAAAAAACCTACCTTTCATTTTTCGGCTTTCCTGTCCGATTGATTTCATTTTACCAAAATGTAAGGCGGTTGTCAATTGCTTTTAAACTGAATTTACTTAAATTTTTCAATCGGAGAGGTGACCGTTAGCCTGATTTCCCTTTTTCCGCCTTAATTATGTAAGAGCTTATCGCTTCTTACAACTATATAATAGCACATTTCACACAGCGGTCAAGAGTATTATTGTCAAAAACACGCCACAACTTGCAAAATTCGTAATAATAAAGTATAATTAAGCAGTCGGGAGTTTACTTTTAGTGAAACTTACCACAATTTATTATGGAAGTGATATTATCAGATATACCGTACAGACCTTCGGCTGCAAAGTCAACCAATACGAAAGCGCTTTGATAGCAAAAGCTATGGACGAACACGGATACAAGAAAACCGACGATATTTTTACGGCAGATATCGTTATAATAAACAGTTGTTCGGTGACGGAAAACAGCGATAAAAAAGCAAAACAGCTGATAAATAGGATAAAAAGCCGCGACCCTATGAAGACAGTCGTGCTGACGGGCTGCTTCCCGCAGGCTTTTCCCGAAACTGCGGCGAAGCTGTCGGCAGATATCGTAACAGGTACAGAGCACAAGGAAAGTCTTGCCGATATGATAGATATATTTACCGGCAACAAGGTAAAGCAGGTTGCCATACCGCCAAGACCCGTCAAAAAGCAATATGAAAAGCAGAAAAACGCCGATATGGGCAAGACGAGAGCATTTATAAAGATTGAGGACGGCTGTGACAGGTTTTGCAGTTACTGCATAATCCCCACAGCGAGAGGCTCTGTAAGGTCACGCCCTTTGCAGGATATAATCGAAGAAACAAGGTTTCAGGTTTCGTGCGGTCATAAGGAAATGGTGCTTGTCGGCATCAATCTTTCCTGCTACGGTCAGGATAACGGGTTGAGGCTTGCGGACGCAATAGAGGCGGTATGCTCGGTGGACGGAGTTGAGCGTGTACGTTTGTCATCGCTCGAACCGGAGCTACTGACAGATGAGGACATAGCAAGAATGGCGGCACAGAAGAAGCTCTGCCCGCATTTTCACCTGTCGCTCCAGTCAGGAAGTGCCGCTACGTTAAAGCGTATGAACAGGCACTATACGCCTGATGAATATTACGATATAGTCGTAAGGCTTAGAAAAGCGTTCCCGGACTGTGCTATAACTACCGATATTATGGTAGGATTTGCGGGCGAAACGGACAAAGAATTTGAGGAGTCGTGCGATTTTGTAAGAAAAGTCGGCTTTGCGGCAATGCATGTCTTTACCTACTCTATAAGAGAGGGTACTGCAGCGGCAAAGCGCACAGACCATGTTCCGCACGATGTTGCGGTAAAGAGATATCATGCTATGAGCAAGCTTGCTAATGAGCTTAAAGAAGCGTACTTCCGCTCAAATGTGGGAAAAACGGAAAGGGTGCTTATTCAGCACAGAGAAAGCGAGGAATATGCAAACGGACTTACTCCGCAATATGTCCCTGTACGCATCTACGGCAGTGACGCAAAAAAGCAGGATATAATTACTGTACAAATTACCGAAGCGTCAGGCAGTGATTTTTGTGTCGGCACAGAAATAAAATGCTTGTAATCGGGCAGATATTGTAGTATAATTAAAAGGTATTGATAGTTTCGTGCTTATAGTACGCTTTATAAGCCTATGGCACGCTTACAATAAAATGACGGAGGAAGTTTATGTCAGTTTATCGCATTTATGTGGAAAAGAAGCCGCAGTTTGCAGTCGAGGGAAAGGCTGTTCTCTCTGACCTTAAAACCGCACTTCAGATCAAGGGCATCAAGGATGTCCGTATCGTAAACCGTTACGATGCAGAGGGTATCACAAAGGAGAACTTTGAAAAGGCTACTCCCACTGTATTCTCAGAGCCGCCTGTTGACGATGTTTATTATTCACTGCCCGAAATCAAGGTTGATGAAAAGATGTTTGCAACAGAGTTCTTACCCGGTCAGTTCGATCAGAGAGCAGACTCTGCCGCTCAGTGTATCCAGATGCTGTGTCAGGGCGAACGTCCGACAGTAAAATACGCTAAGCTGTACATATTAAAGGGCGATGTTACCGACGAGGATTTTGCCAAGATAAAGCACTATCTCATAAACGCTGTAGAAGCAAGAGAGTGCGGCTTTGAACAGTACGAAACGCTTGACGTAAAGTACGATATACCTAAGGACGTTGCGGTTCTTGACGGATTTATAGAACTTTCGGAGGATGATCTTGCCGAGTTTATCAAGAAGTATGCGCTTGCTATGGATCTTGGCGATATAAAGTTCTGTCAGGAATATTTCAAGAAGGAGCAGAGAGATCCTACCCTTACCGAAATCAGAATGATCGACACATACTGGTCGGATCACTGCCGCCATACGACATTCGGAACAATAATCGACAATGCGACAATAGACGCTCCGTACATTGCCGAAACATACAAGGAATACAAGCTCGATAAGGAAGAGCTCGGCAGAAGCGCAAAGCCTGTCTGCCTTATGGATATTGCGACCGCCGCTGTAAGAAAGCTGAAAAAAGACGGTCTGCTCCCCGACCTTGACGAGAGTGAAGAAATCAACGCCTGCTCCGTAAAAATAACCGTTGATGTTGACGGCAATGACGAGCAGTGGCTTCTTATGTTCAAGAACGAAACTCACAACCACCCCACCGAGATCGAACCTTTCGGTGGTGCGGCAACCTGCCTCGGCGGTGCTATAAGAGATCCGCTTTCAGGTCGTTCTTACGTTTATCAGGCTATGCGTGTAACAGGTGCTTCGGATCCCCTGCTCCCTGTTGACAAGACGATCCCCGGCAAGCTCCCTCCGAGAAAGATAACGACAACAGCCGCACAGGGCTATTCGTCATACGGTAACCAGATTGGTCTTGCAACAGGTCACGTTGCCGAGATATATGACCCCGGATATATGGCAAAGCGTATGGAGATCGGCGCTGTTATCGGTGCAGCTCCCGCAGAGAACGTTGTCCGTGAACGTCCCGTCCCCGGTGACATAATCATTCTGCTCGGCGGCAGAACAGGTCGTGACGGTTGCGGCGGCGCTACCGGCTCATCAAAGTCGCACAGCGTAGAATCGCTCGAAACCTGCGGTGCTGAGGTTCAGAAGGGTAACGCTCCCGAGGAAAGAAAGCTCCAGAGATTATTCCGTGACAAGAACGCAACAAAGCTTATCAAGCGTTGCAACGACTTCGGTGCAGGCGGCGTTTCCGTTGCTATAGGCGAGCTTGCAGACGGTCTTGAAATCGACCTTAACGCAGTTCCCAAGAAGTATGACGGTCTTGACGGCACAGAGCTTGCTATCTCAGAGTCACAGGAAAGAATGGCAGTTGTAGTTGACAAGAACGACGTTGACAAGTTCATCGCTCTTGCAGGCAAGGAAAACCTTGAGGCTACTCCCGTTGCGGTAGTTACCGAAAATCCCAGACTTAAGATGAACTGGAACGGCAAGACTATCTGCGATATTTCAAGAGAATTTTTAAATTCAAACGGTGCGGAAAAGCACACGGATATATACGTTCCCGCTCCCACTGTAAGCTATTCGACAGGCAGACACAACACCAAGGAAGAATGGGAAAAGCTCGTTACTGACCTTAATGTATGCTCACAGAAGGGTCTTGTACAGCGCTTTGACTCAACGATCGGCGCAGGTACTGTTCTTATGCCTTATTCCGGCAAGACACAGCAGACACCTGTACAGGCTATGGCTGCAAAGCTTCCCGTGCTTTCGGGCAATACAAAGACGGCATCTATAATGGCATGGGGCTTTGATCCTTTTGTAAGCCGTCAGTCGCCTTATCACGCCGCCGCTCTCGCAGTTGTTGAAAGTATGGCTAAGGTAGTAGCCGCAGGCGGTAAGAGCGAAAAGTGCTGGCTCACATTCCAGGAATACTTTGAGCGTACACAGGGCGACCCTGAGCGCTGGGGCAAGCCTTTTGCCGCACTTCTCGGTGCATATAAGGCTCAGATCGCGCTTTCAAGCGGCGCTATCGGCGGTAAGGACTCAATGTCGGGTACGTTTGAGCATATAGATGTTCCGCCCACGCTCGTTTCATTCGCAGTTTCAACTGCTAAGTCAGACAAGATAATTTCTGCCGAGTTCAAGCTTCCATGCAGTGATATCTACTACATTGAGCCTGCATATGACGAGAACGGTATGCCTGACTTTGACAGCGTGAAGAAGGTATTCGCAACAGTCGAAAAGGCAATTGCAGACGGCACTGCCCTTTCGGTATGGACCATGGCTCACGGCGGTATTGCAGAAGGTATCTTCAAGATGTCACTCGGTAACAGAATAGGTGCGAAGCTTAAAGCTATGGATGATGAAAAGCTGTTTGGTCTGCACTATGGTGCATTCGTCATCGAAGCCAAGAGTGCGATTGACGGTGCAGAGCTTATCGGCGAAACGGTAAGCGATTATACGATCACAGCAGGCGATGTTAAACTTGACATTGCAGAGCTTGAAAAGAAATATGACGCTGTTCTTGAGCCTATCTTCAAGAATTCGCTCCCCGAAATGCTGAGGCCCGTATCGGTTGCTTATGACAAGGGCTGCGATCTTCTCACAAACAAGGCTCCCGGCACTATCGCAAAGCCTAAGGTACTTATCCCCGTATTCCCCGGCACAAACTGCGAATACGATATGGCTGCCGCATTCAACAGATACGGCGGTGAGGCTGAGATATTCGTTATCAGAAACCTTTCTGCAAAAAATATGGAAGACAGTGTAAACGAATTTGCAAAGAGAATTGACGGCAGTCAGATGATCGCCGTTCCCGGAGGCTTCTCGGGCGGTGACGAACCCGAGGGCTCGGCGAAGTTCATCAATGCGTTCTTCCGCAACCCCAAGATCAAGGACGCTGTCGAGAATATGCTTTATGCCCGTGACGGTCTTATGATAGGTATATGTAACGGCTTCCAGGCTCTTATCAAGCTCGGTCTTGTGCCTTTCGGCAAGATAGTTCCTCTGTCAGGCGAAAGTCCCACGCTTACATATAATACAATAGGCAGACACCAGTCACAGCTTGCTCTTACAAAGATCTGCACAAATAAGTCGCCTTGGCTTATGCATTGCAAGGTCGGTGAAGTTTACAATATACCGATCTCTCACGGTGAAGGACGTTTTGTAGCAAGCGATGAGGTTATTGCAAAGCTCATAGAAAACGGTCAGATTGCTACTCAGTATGTTGATCTGAACGGCGAACCTACAATGGATCTTGCATACAATCCCAACAGCTCAATGTGCGCTATCGAAGGTATCATTTCTCCTGACGGTCGTGTACTCGGTAAGATGGGACACACAGAGCGTATAAGCACCGACACCTGCGTGAACGTTGACGGCAACAAGGAACAGTTACTGTTCAAGGGCGGTGTTGACTACTTCAGACTTTAATTGCAAAACCGCATAAATACAGCACCCTGCAAGGTAAAAAAACTTGCAGGGTGCATTTTTTTGCAGATATAACAATAAGGGCAGAACACGCGTCTGCCCTTATACTCATTCTGAACTTTTATTACTTGCTCTTCTTGCTTTTGATTTTAAGAGCTATCGGTGCAACACCGCCTGCGACAAATGCAGCCGCTATCCACAGTGCGAGCGATTCGCTACCCGTTTCGGGGCTGTCCTTGCCAAACTCCTCGGGCGATGTGGTATAATCACAAGCAATGCAGACATAGTGACCTATTCCGGGCTGTGTGCCTGTCGGTTCGGTATCTGTTATCCATACAAACTCATGATATGCATAATCAATTCGGTTTCCGTTTAAATCAATATGCCAGTGGTGACTGCCATCACAATGCCACTCAGTGATATCCGAACCCGGAGTTTCGGGCTTGCTGTCCGGGGTTTCAGGCTTGCTGTCGGAACTATCGGAAGTGTTATCTCTGATAAGATCAAGCTCATTTTTTTCAACAACTCCGCACACCTGACAATGCCGCTCTTCGACACCCTTTTCAACTGTTGTCGGCTTCTTTGTTATCTTCCATTCCGACCAGTCGTGTCCTTTCGCAGAAAGCTTCTGTATATCTTTTTGCGCATTGCACTGAGTGCAATGTATCGACTGCGAACCGTCTTCGGTACAGGTCGGTTCTTTATCAACAGTTATCTTTTTATCCCATATATGAGCCGATGGAATGATATCTTCTTCATTTTTTCCGCAGTTTGCACATTCACGCACACGCTTGCCGTTCTCTGTGCAGGTAGCTTTTTTGACTACTTTCCATTCGCCGTACTGATGAGCTGTAGCCGGTATAGCTTCTGAATCTTTAGTTGCATTGCACCGTGAGCAATGGATAGATCTTGAACCGTCAGCCGTACAGGTCGGTTCTTTGTCTACCGTGAAATCATCTTCCCATAAATGTGCATTTAAATCGATATCGATACTATCATATTCAGTGTAACCGCATTCTGTGCACGACCTTGTTTTTTGTCCTTTTTCAACGCAGGTGGCATCAGAACTTACCGACCATTCCGTGAATACATGATCTATCGGCTCAATCTCAGTGATATCCTTTACAGCTTCACAGCTTGAGCAATGGATCGACTTTGAGCCGCTCTGCGTACAAGTCGGTGCTAAATCGACTGTAAAGTCATCATCCCATACATGTTCCTGAGGCGGAATGTCGGAGATCTCCGTAAAGCCACATTCTGTACATATATGTTGCTGTACGCCGCCCTGTGTACAGTCTGTCATATTGAGTATTGTCCATTCACCGAACGAATGACCATTTGCGGGTACCTCGGTAATGTCCTTTTTCTCATCACATTTTGAGCAATGCACAGACTTTGATCCCTTTTCGGTACAACCGGGCTTAATGTCAATCGTAAAGTCGTCTTCCCATATATGACCTGTCGGCTCGATTTCGCGTGTTTCTTCATATTCGCACACAGAACACTTACGTTTATCTCTGCCTGATGTAAGGCATCCGGCAGGGATATCTGCTTCCCACTCCCCAAATGTGTGACCGTTCGGATCGCCGTTTTCAAACACCAGTGTCGTGTCATTTGTGTGCGCGCCGCATTCGCACGAATAGAAATACTTGGCAGGATTTACACAATCCGCAGGAGCAGCTAACGTGTTTTCGTTTACAGTTCTGATGTCAAATGTATGATTTACTTTATTGATTTTTGCTTGACAGTTCTTACAAAGATTATAGTGTCCGGTTAGATCGGAATAATGCAGATTACCGTCACTCTCGTGTTCAACCTTATAAGTCAGCGTGAAACGTGCCAGAGCCTTATCCTGAGTGCCTGCCGACGCATCCGCATAAGCGGTTCTGTCTGTTATAACGATAAAATCTTCGGTATAAGTTCCTGCGGTTAAATTGCTGTCGGGCTTAACTGTGAATGTTGCAGTTTCACCCTTTGCAATCTTTGAAGATCCGTCATCGGAAGTACCCCATTCATTGCCGGCAGTGTATGATACTGTGAACGAAGAAGTATCAGTTATGACACCGCTTGCTTTATTAAGGTCGGATTCCTTTACTACTCTGTACTTTGCTATAGAACCGCCCTCTGTGACTTTCACCTTGAGCGTTACTGTCTTTGTCGGGTTGTCGTTATCAAAATGTGTACCGAAGTCGACAGTTGACACAGGATTGTTTTCACTGTCTGTTACAGATATTTCAACATCTTTAAGACTTGCGTCTGTAGTTACGATAAGGTTGCGGTCAACCGAAAGTGCGATGAACTCGCCTGTCGTGCTGTCAAACGTGTACATATTGTCAGGTACCGCATTACCGTCAATATCTGTTACCTTAACGCCTGAGAAACGGTATTCATCCGGATCGTTCAGAGCAAACGTAAACCTTGAAGGAGCTCCTCTCATAGCAAAGACATTTCCGTCCGTTACAGTTGTTTCATTCGTATTATTTGCCTTTATGCAATAGGGCATTACATTTACTTGCGGCTCGCTGTCATCTATTATTTCACTGTCACCGATGTGGACAATACTAAGTCTGTTTGATTCCGATACTATTGTGTCGGCATCGGCAACATCGGTTAAAGTATTTCCGTCCGACAGCTTTATTTTATAGCCGGTTTCCGCAATGCACTTACCGCTTGCATAATCCAGCGTATATCCGGTACCGGAAGCAGGAGTGAACCTGCGGATAACGCCGCCGTTCGTCTTTGTTATCTGTGCCGCACTGCCAGCTTTTGTGATACTGCCGTTTGTGAGTATCGTACCGTTGTCAACAGACAGAGTGCCTGCTACGGAAATGTCGCCGTAGGTTTCAATAACAGTACCGTCGGTTACCTTCGCCGTTCCTTTACCGATTATATCGAGCTTTGCGTTTTCGTAACCGTTCACAGACAGAAGCTTAAAATCGCCAGAAGTATCGGCGGCATCGGAATCATCAAGTTTATTGACATTGAGAGTACCGTTTACGGCGTATATTCCGCTTACCGATGTTCCGTTATTTCCCGGCTTGCCATTATAATTATCACATTCTGCATCGGGTGCGTACGTATTTACGCCCGCATCTCCACCTCTGCCGGCTGTAACGTTAAGTCTGCCGCCATTAAGATACACCTTTGTATTATCGGTTATAGCCGCACCGCCGTTACCGCCATTACCGCCGTTGCCAAAGAAACTGTTGGCAGTATAATAGCCGCCGTTACCGCCGTTACCGCCACTGCCACCAATCACATTGATCTGTCCTCCGGAAATAACTAAGCTACCGCAATCAACAGCACTGCTACCGTTATCGCCGCTTTTGCCCGTTCCCGTTTCGCCCATGCTTTCAGTCCCGCCGGCCTGACCGTCCTGACCGTCTATACCTCTGATTGTCATTATTCCGCCGCCGTTTTCGGTTTCACTATAAAAGGTTATTGTTGCATCTGCGCCGGCAATACCGTTCCATACAAATATCTCTGCACCGTTCTTGAGTATGACATTTACATTTCCTTTGAGATCCAGAGGATTTGTTGTACCGATACCAATGTTACCGTCAGCCACATACCACGTTTCTTTGCCGGCAATGCCCCATGCGGTATCGGAAGAAGCTATCTTTGTATAATTAGTTACCGTTCCGCTTACAACAGTACCGTCTGCAGACAGTCCGTAATAACTCACCGCTTCATCGGCAATTGCGTTTATTGCCATAAAGGACAGCGAGCCGACTGCAAGCACGGCAGATGTTGCTATGCCGGCTATGATTCTGGTTGAAAATGTTCTTTTCATTTGTCTCTCCTTATCCGGGAAATTTCAAGTAATGATATACGTTACTTATCTATCATATAATTTTAACATTCCGTAAAGAGAATTTCAACAAATATGGCACGAACGGTCAAAAAATGGCGGCGAATGGTATAATTACCTTCGCCGCCTGACTATAATGAATGATTACTTATCAAAACCGAGCATTTTTTTCACTCTTGCCTTTTCCAGCGCAACGGTCAGGAGCACACCGACTATAAGTCCTACAGCACCCTGGATCACGTTGCCGAAAATGCTTGATGCCGCCGCAATTGGATCGCCATAAAGAATGATCGCATAGAGGTAGTAGCCTGCAACCATAATTATTTCAGCTACTACGCCGCCTATTATCTTACCGACAAGCGACTTCATATAAGAACTGTTCATAAAGCTCTTTGCAATGTAGAATGCCGCTGCTGCCATAAGCGCCTTTATTATCAGCGTTGCCGGTGCATAATAAGCATAACCTATAAGCAGATCCGCCATCGCAGAGCCTATGCCTGCCGCCGCAATGCCCCACGGCGAGCCTAAAAGCCATGCAGATGTAAGTACAAGTACGTCACCAAAGTTTACATAGCCCTTTGTAAGCGGCATAGGTATCTGCACCACCATTGTCGCAACACAGGTCAGTGCGGCAAGCACAGCCGCAGTTACGATAAGCGTCAGATTTTTTGTCTTTACCATTTTTCTTTCTCTTCTTTCTTTCGTTTTAGGCTTATTTGCCTTTTTTCATATCATTAGCGGAATATACTACCTCCGCATAGATAGCCGCGATTATTCTGTACAGTTCAACAGGGATCGCTTCGCCGCTGTTGAGCATTACAAGGAGCGCCGCCGTGCTGTCGTCACGGTAAACGGGAACACCGTTCTCGTCTGCGATATTTATAATCTTCTTTGCAAGCTCGCCAAGACCCGACGCTACCACGACCGGGGCATAGTTAAGGTCGGGGTTGTATTTGAGCGCCGCCGCGGCTTGCTTTCCTAAATTACGCTTGGACATTAAGACCCTTCCTCCTGTCGATTATTTTCGGGAAAACCTCAGTCAGCACATGAGGCTTTCTCAGCACCGCAGTTTCAAATTTTGCGGGCTTATAGCCGATATTCCTTATTATAAGGTCGATCTTATCGGCAAGTTTTTTTACCTTGAACCCGAACTTTTCGGGATATAAAAGCGACAGATTGATGTTTTCACCGAGTGCGTACATATCGACCTCAAAGCGTCCTATCGACTCAACATCGAACGTCAGGAACAGATGATAGTTCTTCTGCCCTATCGGCGTGTTGTTGGGATTGTTTTCATCATTATCTACCCACAGCTCGCCAAATGCTTTGGTGTCTTCTATCTGCAACGGCAGAATGTAGTGAGCAAGAGGAGTGAATACACCGGGAGCATTAAGCAAACTTTGTAAAAGGTTTGAAGCATTGAAATCGTCAAGCGACTGTATCGCCTCGTGATTTATGTTCTTTCCTATGAAATCGGTAAGCTTGTCGAGCGTTGACGGCGCAGACGGAATATTGCTCGCCGCAGGAAGCTCTTTACGCTGCGCCATTTTGTTTACTATATCGGTGAAAAACTCAAAGATCGTATCGCGCTGAGGGATATCGGGCATTTCGCGAAGTATCTCATTAAGATAATCAACGAGAGCCGTCATATCCTTAAGTCCCTGAAAATCATGATGAACTGTCGGTATCACCCGACGGCTGTCCGTTCCTGTGAGCAATGCCATTACTATATTTTTAAGTGTCTGTAATCCCGATTGTTTGCCCTCTTCAAACGGAGTTGTCAGAAATTCTAGTTTATCCCTTGATAAATCAAGTTCTGACAAGTATTTTTCATCGGTTAAATGCGACTTAATGAACAAAGACAAGGACAATTTTTCATCGTTATTGTCAAAAATGCTTAAATAGTCTTGATTTTCGGACTGATTTAGTGTATTATTATAAATATCAGGTGTATCCGACATCTCACTCAGCTGTTTTTTGCTGAACATTTTTTTCAGCAGATTTCCAAATGCTACAGATAACTCACGTCGCATCTCGTCAGACGGTATATACGCCAGAAGATTAGCAAAGCTTTCTTTCAGCATACCGTTATTTGTATTGTAACGTGAGAGGTTATGTACGATAAGCGGGATAAAAGTTTGTGTTCTCTCATCGTTGAGAAGACTTGCCGAAACATCTTTCAAAAGCGCAAGAGTTTCACTCTTCAGCGGCTCAAACATCTCAGGCGCACTGTTGCTTTTCCACTGTAAGGACAGATCCGACAGCTTACGCGACAGTGACTCGTTCGGCGAAAAGTATTCCGAAAGAAACTTGAGGTTAGCGCCGAGAGCGTTGAGTATCTCCTGTTTGTTAGATGAATAGTTCAGTGCTTTCAACAGTTGACCGATGCTTTCTTTAAGCTCGGGACCGGTGGTGGTCTTCAAGATGCCGTGCAACAGCTTATAAAACTCATCGCCACTGAACATGGTGTTCTGTTTTTCCTGGTTCTGTATCTCACGAACAAGCTTCTCGGGTGGAAGATAAAAGCTCTTGATAAGCTCATCCATATCGTCGTACAGCTCGGTGTAACCGTTTATCATCGTCTGCTCGAGCAGATCCGAGCTTAATAGGTTCTTGAGCGTTTCGACCGCCATTGTGGGATCTTTTATCTGAACCGTGAGCGGAGCAAGGTTTTTCCTGCCCATCATCATAGCGGCAGCAGAATCATTATCCTGTGCAGTAGCTGATTTTATCGGCTGAGCAAGCTCGACCATATCAAATGGTTCAATGTTGCCGTCATATTGTCGGTTGGTAAAAGAATAGCTCTTGTTATTGGAAACGGGAGCTGTAATCTGTGGAATGTTGGGCATATATATTTCCTTTCAGATGCACTGTTAAATTACTGCATCACACTGCTTGACAATAAGTTTAGCACATTTTTTTAGATTTATCAATATCAATCTTACGATTGCAAAATAAAAATAATCAGGGAAAGGCGGTTTTGTATATGGCAAAGGTTGAACCCGGCATGGAATCCATGCTCGAAATGTACATATTTGAAACCAATACGTTGCTTGAACAGCTCGATGAAATTCTCCTCAGGACAGAGGACGCTAATGTATTCTCTCAGGACGATATCAACGAGATATTCAGAATCATGCACACGATCAAAGGCTCATCTGCGATGATGGGATTTGAAAATCTCCAGCACCTTGCACACAAGGGCGAGGATATGTTCTTTGTAATAAGGGAAAAGCCCGAAATTGCAAAAAACGCTCATTTTGTATATGAACTCATATTCGAAGTATCCGACCTTTACAAGGCCGAGATCGAATATATACAGAACTCGGGCGATGACGACTATACTCCGACAGACTTCTCAGAAACATTCAAGAAGCTTGAAGATGCAACAGAAAAGCTTAAGGCTATGGAAAACGGCACTGTGCCCGCCACAGAAACAGCCGCTCCTGCCGCTTCTGCCGCTTCTGCCGCTTCCAATACTAATGCCGGAAGCCACGTTGACGGAAGTATGACAGTTCGTGTATTCTTTGAAGACGGTTGCAAGATGGAAAATCTGCGCGCATTCCTGCTTCTGACAAAGATAAAGGAAGAAGCGGAAGTGATAAGCTGTACTCCTCCCGATGTCGAATCGAACGCCGATACGGCAAAGGATATCGTTGAGAACGGCTTCCTTGTAACATTCAAGGGCTTTGACGGAAACAATGACTCGGTACTAAAGACTATCGAAGGTGCTGTAAATGTTGAATCATACGAGGTTATAGATAATCCCGCCGCACCTGCGGCAGAGCCTGAGCCTGCACCCGCACCCGCGGCGGCTCAGCCTGAAGCACCTGCTCCTGCACCAGCTCCTGCACCTGCACCAGCTCCTGCGGCTAAGGCAGAAGAAGCAAAAGCTCCCGAAAAGCCCGCTCCTGCCAAGCCAGCCGCAAAGAGCGCGGTCAAAAAGGCACAGGAGGATATCAAAAAGGCAAACGGCGGACAAAAACAGAGCCTTATCAGTGTAAATCTCTCGAAGCTTGACACGCTTCATGATATCGTCGGCGAAATAATAACCACAGAATCTATGGTTATCGCAAACCCCGATCTTGAGGGTCTTGAGCTTGAAAGTTTTTCAAAGGCTGCAAGACAGCTCAGAAAGCTTACAGATGAGCTTCAGGATACGGTTATGTCTATCAGGATGGTACCGCTTGCAGGCGTATTCCAGAAGATGGGCAGAATTGTCCGCGATATGAAGATAAAGCTCAATAAAGAAGCTGAGCTTGTGCTTGAGGGTGAAACAACAGAGGTTGACAAGAGCATAGTTGACAATCTTAACGATCCTCTTATGCACCTTGTAAGGAACTGTATGGATCACGGCATTGAGGACGATATAAATGTGCGTATTGCAGAGGGCAAGCCTGAAAAGGGCACTGTAAAGCTTTCGGCAAAGCACTCCGCAGGTGAAGTTATCATAACCGTTTCCGATGACGGTGCCGGAATCAACTGCGAAAAGGTACTTGAAAAGGCAAAGGAAAGCGGACTTCTTACAAAGCCCGAAAGCGAATATACAACGAAGGAAATCCAGAACATGATTCTCCTGCCCGGCTTCTCGACAAATGACACCGTGACCGAATATAGCGGAAGAGGTGTCGGTATGGACGTTGTACGCAGTAATATTGAGCAGTGCGGCGGTACACTCACTGTCGAGAGTGAAGAGGGCAAGGGCTCAAGCTTTATTATAAGAATACCGCTTACGCTTGCAATAGTAGAAGGCATGAAACTGAAAGTCGGTTCTACGATATTCACTGTGCCGATCTCCTCTATTAAAGAAAGCCTTATGGTTGCCAATAATCAGCTGCTGCATGATACAAAGCAGGGTGAAATGATAATGATAAGAGGCGTATGCTATCCTATCCTGCGTCTGCACGAGAAATTCAAAATGCCGACCGAAGTAACAAAGCTCGAAGACGGTATACTCCTTCTCGTCGATATCGGCGGAAAGAATGTATGCCTGTTTGCAGACAAGCTTATCGGAGAACAGCCGGTAGTAGTAAAACCGTTCCCGAAGTATCTCAGCCAGTACAATATAAAAGCTGAAGGTCTTTCAGGCTGTACGGTAATGGGCGACGGCACGATATCGCTCATAATCGATGTCAATAATCTTATCGGCTAAGGAAACGGAGGGACAGACTTTGTCAGAAAATTATAATGATAAACTGCAGGAGCTTCTGAACGCTCAGAAATCCATGGAGGACGCAAAGAAAGATCCTCAGAACACAGTGATTACGAAGGTGCTGACCTTCTATATAGACGATCAGGTATACGGCATTGAGATACCTGATGTCATAGAAATAATAGAAGTACCGCCGATAACGGCTGTACCCGGTGTACCGTCTTACATAAAAGGCATAATCAATGTCAGAAGCAAGATAGTTCCGGTCGTAAATATCAGAAGCAGATTCGGCAAAGAAGAGATACCTTTTAATGACCGTACCTGTATAATAATCGTTTCGACAGGCGACGTTTCGGTCGGTCTTATCGTTGACAGTGTAGCGGATGTTATCCCTGTTACCGAACAGCATATATCAAAAACACCCGATCTTACCGGTGTAAACTCAAATAAATTCATTAAATCAATACTTGAGATGAACGACGGGATCAAACTCGTGCTTGATGTGTCGAAGCTTATTGACGAGCATGCAAGCGAAGAAAACAAATAAAGGCAGGTGAGCCGTAATGCTTAAAATAAACGACAGTGAATTTAACCGTCTTGTAACATTTATGAGAGAGCGCTACGGTATCAACCTCTCGCATAAGCGAACGCTTATTGAAGGCAGACTCAGCAATATGCTCTATGAACGCGGCTTTAAAAACTATGATGATTATCTGGATTGTTGCCTTAACGATAAAAGCGGCAAGGAGCTTGATGGTCTGCTTATAAAGCTCACTACCAATCATACATATTTTATGCGAGAGCCTGAGCACTTTAAATATCTTACCGATACTGTTTTACCGTTTTTAAAGCAGGTAAATGCTAAGACAAAAACGATGAGAATATGGAGTGCCGGCTGTTCCAGCGGAGAAGAAGCATATACGACTGCTATGCACATAAGTGAATTTCTCGGCAAGGAGAAAACCGCATGGGATACAAGGATACTTGCAACGGATATCTCTCTTCGCACTCTTGCGGGAGCACAAAACGGCGTATATCTTGCAAGCGGATTGTCAGATCTTCCCGATGGCTGGATCGACAAATATTTTGACAGATTGGACAGCGAAAAATGCAAGATCAAACCGGAATTGCGCCGGGAAGTTATATTTCGTACATTTAATCTGATGGAGCCGATTCCATACAAAAAAGCTCCGTTTGATCTGATATTTTGTCGCAATGTTATGATATATTTTGAGATGGAAACAAAGCTTGCGCTTGTAAATCGTTTCTTTGATGTGTTAAGACCGGGCGGATATCTGTTTATCGGTCATGCGGAAAGCATACCCAGAGATACGACCCAGTATCAATATATCAAACCTGCAATATACCGTAAGCCGTTGCAATAATACGGCTTGACAAATATGCGGCAAAACGCCGCAATCGGAGGTGAGGTATTGCCTCTTCACATACTTATAACAGGAACAAGTACGGCTATAAGCCAAATAACCAAGTCAATTCTTGAACGCAGTATAAAGGACTGTTCGATAGAAATTGTCGATTTCAGAAAATTAGCGTTATCCGCAAATCCCGCGCATTGCGACTGTGCAATAATCAACAACCTTATAGCCGATGCATATTTTCATTTGCCGTCTGCACTGAACGGGATACCTTCTATACTTATAACCAACAACGACAGAATACTGAAAGAACCAAAGCATTTCGGTCTTTTCGGCGCGTTGAAAAATTCAAGCGGCGGAGCAACAGGGCTTGCGGTTTTTGAAAAAGAGCTTCACTCTCTGATAGACAAAGCTGTTGCAACCGAATATCCGCATAAAGCAGAAGCAAATCCGCATTTTGGAAAAATAATGCAGTCACCGGACGGAAGCGACCCTGAAATACTTTTTTCAAAAAAGACAGTTCATAAAAGCGCCGATACGGCAATACACAATGTCTGTCACGCAGGCAGACCCGACCTTATAGCTATCGGAGCAAGTACCGGCGGTACAGATGCAATTATAGAGGTAGTCAAAGAACTGCCTGCAGATACTCCTCCGGTAGTTATAGTTCAGCATATGCCGGTCGGATTTACGAAAATGTATGCTGACAGACTCGACAGAATATGCAAAATGAATGCAAAGGAAGCCGAAGACGGCGACAGGCTCAGACAAGGGCTTATAATACTGGGTCACGGCTCTGAACAGCTTGAAGTTCATAAAGATACTCTTGGCTATTATGTGACCTCAAAGCCCGGAGAAAAAGTATCAGGGCACTGCCCTTCTGTAGATGTATTATTCAGCTCGGTCGCAAAAGCCGCAGGAAAAGATGCGATAGGAGTTATACTCACGGGCATGGGGCGCGACGGTGCATCCGGGCTTGGTGAAATGAAAAAAAACGGAGCATATACTATAGGTCAGGACAAAGAGTCCTGCGTTGTATACGGTATGCCGTGTGTAGCTTTTGAAGAGGGTGCGATATCAAAACAGGCTCCGCTCTCTGAAATAAAGAATATTATTATCAGAATGTTATAATTCTGAAGCAAGGAGAAAAAATGACAATAACGAAGAAAACCTTTTCGGTTGTCGCGGCATTTATTTCAGTACTTGCAGCTGCAATACTTATGGTGTGTGCAACGCCGAGCGCCTCTGCTGCAACGATAACAGGCAAAACATCAAAGCAGATCACCGCTGAAATCGGCACAGGCTGGAACTTAGGAAATTCGCTTGACGCTACAGGGGGTGGAAACAGCGTAAACAGCGAAACATCATGGGGTAACCCAAAAACAACAAAAGCAATGATAGACGCCGTTAAAGCTCAGGGATTCAACACAGTAAGAATACCTGTGTCGTGGGGAAATCACACAAGCGGCAACAACTTCACAATCGACTCTGCGTGGCTCAAAAGAGTAAAGGAAGTTGTAGACTACTGTATTGACAATGATATGTATGTTATCCTGAACATTCATCACGACACTTCAACACAGTACTACTACCCTTCATCAACATACAAGACGCAGTCTGTGAAGTTTGTAAAATCGATATGGTCACAGGTTGCGGCATATTTCAAGGACTATGATCAGCGACTGGTATTTGAAACGCTCAACGAGCCAAGACTTGTCGGCACGGGCGATGAATGGTGGTTCCCTGTAAATTCCCCCAGCAGTGCGGTAGTTGATTCCATCAATGTTATAAACACACTTAATCAGACTGCGGTCGACACTATCCGTGCGGCAGGTGGCAAAAATAACGACAGATGTATAATGGTTCCGGGATACGGTGCATCTATAGACGGCTGTACAATATCAACATTCAAATTACCGAATGATTCTACGCCCGATCGTCTTATTGTATCGGTACACGCATATACACCTTATAATTTTGCTCTTAACGCAAACGGCACAGCTGAATTTAAGGATGATATGAAAAATGAAGTAGATTATCTGTACAACACAATAAAATCGCATTTTATCGATAAAGGTATCCCTGCAATAATCGGTGAAACCAGTGCTTCAAACAAGGACGGTAACTCTGCCGAGCGTGTAAAATGGGCGCAGTATTACATGGGCAAATCGGCAGAATACGGCGTACCTTGTATGCTGTGGGATAATAACGTTTATAACGGCAACGACAAGGGCGAATGCCACGGACATCTCAACCGTTCAACACTCAGATGGAATGACAAGAGCTTTATTGATGCAGTGATAAAGTACGGCAAAAAGGGAAGAAAGCCATCTCCCTCCTCCTCTTCCTCCTCTGCCCCGTCCGCAGTAACCGGATTTTCAAAGAAATCCTCCGCTGTTACAAGCATAACACTTAAGTGGAACAAAAACACAAGTGCCGACGGATATATCATCGAACGTTACGACGGCGCAAAATGGGTAAGACTCAAGAAGATAACGAGCAATTCAACAACAAGTCTAAGCATAAACAGCCTTAAGGCTTCGACTGTTTACAAATTCAGAATCAAAGCCTACAAGATGAACGGAAGCACTGCACTTTACAGCACTTACAGCTCTACCGTTGCGATAAGAACCAACCCATCGGTCGTAACCGGTGCAAAGCTTGGCGGCAGAGCGGCTGACGCGCTCCGTGTCAACTGGACTAAGAATGCAAGTGCTGACGGATATATCGTTGAGATGTATCAGGGCAACAAGTGGGTAAGAGTTGCGAAAATCACAAACAACAGCACGACTACTTTCAGAAAAGCAGGTCTTAAGGCTTCAAGCGTTTATAAGTTCAGAGTCAGAGCTTATAAGATGAGCGGAAGCACTGCACTTTACGGTAACTACAGTGCTACTGTTACCGCAAGAACTAATCCTTCAATAATGAAAGGCGTTAAAATCGGCGGTAAGGCTAAGGACGCACTGAGAGTGAATTGGACAAAGAACACCTCTGCTCAGGGCTACATTGTAGAGATGTATCGGGGCAATAAGTGGGTAAGAGTTGCTAAGATAACAAACAACAGCACAACTACTTTCAGAAAAGCCGGACTTGCAAAGAATATAACCTATAAGTTCAGGGTTCGTGCTTATCACATGAGCGGTAATACTCCGCTTTACGGCAATTACGGAAGTATCAGCGGAAAAACTGCTGCTAAATAAGGAATATCAGACAAAATCAATACTTCAAGAGGGCATCGCACTAAAAGCGATGCCCTTTTAAAATACCAAAGTCAAATACATTTCAAAAAAAATCAAAAAACACTTGACTTTGCAGCCGCATTATGATATAATATTAACGTTGAATACGCAGGTGTGGCGGAATTGGCAGACGCGCTAGCTTCAGGTGCTAGTGATCGCAAGGTCGTGTGGGTTCAAGTCCCGTCACCTGCACCAGTGACAAGTCGTAGAAATACGGCTTGTTTTTTTATATCCGTAAATCCACAATGGCGGAATTGCGTGAAATCGAAGATTTCACGGTAGCGAAACTTGTTCCGCGGGTGGAACTTGTTCCACAGGCGGACAAGCGCTAGCTTCAGGTGCTAGTGATTGCAAGGTCGTGTGGGTTCAAGTCCCGTCACCTGCACCAGTGACAAGTCGTAGAAATACGGCTTGTTTTTTTATATCCGTAAATCCACAATGGCGGAATTGCGTGAAATCGAAGATTTCACGGTAGCGAAACTTGTTCCGCGGGTGGAACTTGTTCCACAGGCGGACAAGCGCTAGCTTCAGGTGCTAGTGATTGCAAGGTCGTGTGGGTTCAAGTCCCGTCACCTGCACCAGTGACAAGTCGTAGAAATACGGCATGCCAACTTCGTGCTTTCATATCGTTGGGCAACATCAGTTAGAACTGTTGGAACATTCTTATTTGCCGCAAGAACAGCTAAATACAGCATAAAATGTGCCGTTGTTTCACAAATTGTGACCTGTCTCATAATTTCCCAGTACAAATATCTGACCGTCTTCACATTCGATAGATAACTCAGAAAGTCCCTGAAAATCAGGCTCTTCAACATTTATTAAATAC
>ERZ1026894.742-NODE-742-length-22346-cov-5.993495_pt1 | contig 22346 bp, 14 predicted proteins | sample MGYA00380177_ERZ1026894 | MGnify/ENA primary metagenome ERZ1026894 (study PRJEB33269, sample SAMEA4719813) | human gut metagenome | biome: human-associated habitat; feature: organic feature; material: feces | place: Cameroon | collected 2013-10 ... | reverse complement strand
ATACAAAATCAGTGCTATAATATATTTTAGCACTCGGGCGCATAGAGTGCTAAAAAGTAAAATAAACCTGCTTGCAGTGTGCAGGCAGAGCAAATTACGATCACTCCCGCCGGTAATCGGCGGAATCATAGAAAGGATATGATTATTATGGCAAAGAAGGCATTTAAGGCGGAATCAAAGCGTTTGCTTGATATGATGATCAATTCGATCTACACGCACAAGGAGATATTCCTGCGTGAGCTTATTTCCAATGCGAGCGATGCGCTTGATAAGCTGTATTTCAAATCGCTTACAGAAAACCTCGGCATAGAGAGAAAAGACCTCGGTATCGACCTTGCTGTCGACAAGGATAACCGTCTTATCACAATTACCGATAACGGTATCGGTATGACTAAGGATGAGCTTGAAAACAACCTCGGCGTTATTGCAAACAGCGGTTCGTTCAAATTCAAGAACGACAACACCGATACGGAAAAGGATGATATAAATGTTATCGGTCAGTTCGGTGTCGGCTTTTACTCGGCATTTATGGTAGCGTCCGAGGTCACGGTAGAGTCAAAGGCTTACGGCAGTGATCAGGCATACAAGTGGTTCTCGGAGGGTGTTGACGGTTACTCAATTACCGAGTGCGACAAGGAAGATGTCGGCACAAAGATAACCCTTAAGATAAAGGAGAACACCGAAGAAGAGGAGTATGACGAGTATCTTCAGGACTACAAGCTCCGTATGATAGTAAAGAAGTATTCCGACTATATCCGTTATCCTATCAGAATGGAAGTCAGCCATCAGCACCTTAAAGAGGGTACTGAGAATGAGTATGAAACTCATACCGAGATAGAAACTCTCAACAGCATGATACCTATCTGGAACAAGAACAAGTCAGAGCTTAAGGACGAGGATTACAATCAGTTCTACAAGGAAAAGTTCTTCGACTATGACGATCCTATCGCTCATATCCACACAAAGACAGAGGGTACGGCAACATATAACGCTCTGATGTATATCCCCTCAAAAGCTCCTTTCGATTACTATTCAAAGGACTATGAAAAGGGCTTACAGCTTTATTCTAACGGCGTTCTGATAATGGATAAGTGCGCCGATCTGCTCCCCGATTATTTCAGCTTTGTAAAGGGTCTTGTAGACTCTGCCGACCTGTCGCTCAATATCTCGCGTGAGATGCTGCAGCATGACAGACAGCTCAAGATAATCGAAAAGAGTCTTGAGCGTTCGATCAAGAACGAGCTTACAAAGATGCTCCGCAACGATCGTGAGAGATATGAGAAGTTCTGGAAGGTGTTTGGACTTCAGATAAAGTTCGGCGTATATAACGGCTTCGGCGCAGGCAAGGAACTGCTTAAGGATCTGCTGCTGTTCTATTCTTCAAACGAAAAGAAGCTTGTTACGCTTGAAGAGTACGTTTCAAGAATGAAGGAAGATCAGAAGTACATCTACTTTGCCAGCGGCGAAACGGTCGACAAGATAGACAAGCTCCCTCAGACAGAGCTTGTAAAGGATAAGGGCTATGAGATACTTTACCTTATAGACAGCGTTGACGAGTTCGCATTGCAGATGATGGTAGACTACAACGAAAAGCAGTTCAAGTCCGTATCCGCAGGCGACCTTGACCTTGAAACTCCCGAAGAAAAGGAAGAGATGAAGGCTAAGGCTGAGGAAAGCAAGGATATGTTTGCTTTCATGAAGGAATCACTCGGCGGCAAGGTAAAGGACGTAAGGCTGTCAAAGATACTGAAGTCACACGCCGTATGCCTGACAAGTGACGGACTGCTTTCTATCGAGATGGAGAAGGTGCTCAGTCAGATGCCCGCAGAGCATGACGCAAAGGCTGAAAAGGTACTGGAGATAAACGCCGAGCATCCTATCTATGAAACACTGAAAAAGCTGTATGAAACCGATAAGGACAAGCTGAAAACATACAGCGAGATCCTGTACGATCAGGCACTTCTTGTTGAGGGTATGCCTATAGAAGATCCCGTTGAGTACAGCAACAAGATATGCTCGCTTATGGTATGATAATTATATCAAAAATATCGTAAGCTAAAAACGGTAACAAAAACGCTCCGACAGGTGTTCGCCTGTCGGAGCGTTTTCAGCTTATGTCAATAGATTTTCGGAAGCGATCCGAGAGTTAATGAATATTTGCTTGCGTACATTTTCTTTACGACCGATTTTTCGGTGTATTTTTCACTGTAATTACTGCCGTTAACGGTAAACTCGTCACCCCATGTCATGAACCAGCACCACAGTGCGTTTATGCTCACGGCGGAATCTATATCAAAGATACAGCCGTTTTCGGTGAGAGCCGTTATCTTTGTTTTACTGCCGTAGTTTATCGCCTGTTTGAAACGGCTTACCTGAGGATCGTAGACGTGATTTCCGGGATAGATGTCCTCGCCTACAATATCAACATATTCGTCACCCGGATACCAGTCGGCACTCTGACCGTTATAGACCCAGATAAGATTGTTACAGCCGTATGTATTTGTCAGCTCTTTATAAAGGTATTTCCACAGCTTTTTGTAAGCGTCGGGACCTTGTGCGCCCCACCAGAACCAACCGCCGGAAGCTTCGTGCAGGGGTCGCCATATAACCGGTACGCCTGCTTTTTCAAGACGCTTTAACTGCTTAGCTATTTCCTTGATGTCACGGTCAAGGAGTTTTTTGCCGTTTGCGTCCTGTCCGTTCATGACCTTAGCTATATCGAACTTGCTGTTCTTGGTGTAGAAACCGCCCCACCAGCCGTCCGAGCTGTTAGCGGTGCTGTTCAGGTATTCTGTAGGAGCATTCCAGTGCCAGCAGAATGTGACGATTCCGCCTTTTTTATGGAACTCAATAGCTTTGTCAACGGCTGATGAAGATGTGCCGAGTGCCGTTCTTGACGGAGTGTAGTCCATCATATCAAGTCCGAGCAGGGCAGGGTAGTCGCCTGTAAGATTTTTTATCGCTTTGAATTCGTTGCCGTTTATTCCGCCGTCACACTGCTGACCTGTGATTACATACTTTCCGTAGCTGTCCTTAAGGAAACTGTACAGCTTCTTTGTGTTTGCGGTGGAGTTCTTGTTGACAAGAGATGATGTGACGTTATAGGTGCTGTTGCTTATTTTTGCACCCGTCTTTACTGTTATTTTATCAAGCTCTATCCAGCCCCATGACTTTTTGACGGTAAGAGTGTGACTTCCTTTTTTGAGAGTTACGGCGCATACCGTATAGTCGGAGAAATTATCCGATTTGCTTACGAAAGTGCCTACTTTTTTACCGTCTGCGTAAAGGTCATTCTCTTTGTATGGGCCGATAGCCTTTGAGCGTATCACTATATCATAAACCGCATCGGCAGGAACGGTTATACTGATCTGACAGTATGAGCTGTCACTTTCAAATTTACCTACCGACTTTCCGCTGGATGCGTTGCTGTCGGATATGACGGACATATCGTTTGACAGCTTTCCGTTTTCTGCTTCATAGGTTTCCGAAAAGCTCAGCGGCTTGTCGCTTATCTGATTTACGGTTGTTGTAGTTGTTGTGGTAGTTGTTGTGGTAGGCTTTTTTGAAGTGGTTGTTGCGGCGGGCTTTTTGGTGGTATCGGCGACAGTTGCAGACGTAGGCTTGCTTGTTGCAGTGCCTGTGCTGTTTGCAGGCTTGCTTGATGTAGCGCCTGTGCTGTTTGCAGGCTTGCTTGTTGCAGTGCCTGTGCTGTTTGCAGGCTTGCTTGATGTAGCGGCAGAAGAACTGCTTTCCTGCTTGTTTGTCGAAGGCTTTGACGTTTCAGAAGAAGCATCGGACGAGTTGTTTTGCTTGTCTGAACTGTCGGCCGATGAACTGTTTTGTTTGTCTGAACTGTCAGCCGATGAACTGTTGTGCTTGTCTGAACTGTCAGATGACGAACTGTTCTGCTCGTCGGAGCTTGTTTTATCAGAAGTGTCTGACGAGGTATCCGAAGACGAACCGCTGCCTGAGGAGGCAGTATCCTGCGATACGGTTTCTGCGGAAGACACTGCCGAAGCTGTCGTTGAACTGTCGGCTGACAATGTGCCGTTATCGGCGCTGCAACCGCAGGCTGAGGTGATAAGTGCCGCACATAGGGCGAGCAAGATCATACGTTTTTTCATGTTTCTTTCCTTTTGCCTGCGTTATAATGTAACATTGCAGGACTTTGTATTCGATTACACAGCGATTATACTACAAATGTGAGAAAAAGTCACGCCCATTTTTTTCTTGTTGAATATTCCGTGATTATAACCAATAGTGACAGCGGCAATTTATCACATATTCACAAAATAGCAGAACAAGTCTTGCAAAATTAACTTAAATGGTGCATAATACTTGTGTAAAGGTTTACATGAAAATTAAGCAAGCCTGCTTTAATAAGAAAGGAAAAAGGAATGAAGTACAGAAAAATAACAGCGGTCATACTTGCAGTCGCAACGGCAATATGTGCCGCAGGCTGTAACGGAAACGATAATTCGGGAACATCGTCAAGCGGTGACGTGACCTCATCGGGCAGTGGTGACAGCAGTATGACAAGCGATAATACAACATCGGGCGGCAATTCGGGAACGCCGCAGGCGCAGTTTACATTCAGCCAGGTTGCTATGGGCGGCGGCGGATTTGTAAGCGGTGTATTCGCAACGAGCGAGGAGGGCTTATATTATGCCCGTACAGATGTAGGCGGTGCATATCGCTACAACAAGGATACGCAGAAGTGGGAGGCAATGTCGTATGATATCAGCGAGGAAGACAGAGGTCTTCTCGGCATAGACGGTCTGGCATTCGGAGAGAAGGATCCGAATAAGGTATATATGCTTGCGGGAACGGAATATTTCAGCAACGGACTTACCTGTCTGTTATACTCCGATGATTACGGCAAGACATGGAACCGTACCGACCTTACAGAAATGATAAAGGCTCACGGCAACGGTATGGGCAGAGGTAACGGCGAGCGTATCGCGGTCGACCCCAAGAACAGCGACATTGTTTATGTCGGCGGCAGAACGGGCGGTATAATAAAGTCTACGGACGGCGGCAAGACGTTCACGGCGCTTGATATGGGCACAAAGACAACTACATCAAACGGCAACGGCATATGCAGTATCATAATCGATCCGAAGTCGGGTGACGACAGCGCCTGCACTACGATATATGCGGCTATCTCCAGAACTCAGGAGGATAACCTTTATAAGTCTACAGACGGCGGTGCTACATGGAGTCCTGTAGCAGACGCGCCTAAGGGTCTTTTTGTGCAGAGAATGAAGTATAACGGTGACGGCAAGATAGCTGTTACCTATGCGAGTGCGGAAGGTCCGTGGAACAACAACAGAACGAGCGGCGGCATAAAACTGCTTGATATGTCGAACGACACATTTACGGATATCACACCTGTAAAGAAGTCATATGGCGATATAGTTATCGATCCTGCAAATCCCGACAGAATGGTTGCCTGCACGGAGAACATATATGTTCCTCAGCCAAACGGTCAGTTCGGTGATGAATTCTATGTTACTACGGACGGCGGCAAGAACTGGACGCTTCTCAACGAAAAGATGAAGATGAGTGACGGCGGAGTAGAGTGGATCTCGACCGCATCTATGCACTGGTGCAGTTCTATGGCTATCGACCCCAACAACACGAACAAGGTAATGGTGGTATCCGGTAACGGTATATTCACCTGCGATAACATCTGGGAGGAAAGCCCGGAGTTCAGCTTCTTTGCAAAGGGCATTGAAGAAACAGTACCTTATGATATAATCAGCATTCCCGGCGGCAAGCTGGTAAGCGTTATAGGCGACTATGACGGTTTTGCCCAGGATAAAGCCGAGGAGTACGGAATGGTGCACAGCAGTGTGGCAGGCTCTATGACGGGTCTTGCGGTAGCGGCAAAGGCTACCGACACATGGGTAAAGTGCGGCGGCGATGAAGAAAAGCCCGGCTTCTGGTACACCACTGACGCGGGCAAGACATGGAACAATGTGAAGTACTCGCCTCTTGAAAGCAAGAAGGTCGCATACGGCGGTTATGTAGGCGTTTCGGCTGACGGAAAGAGATTTTTCTGGGCACCCGGCAACGACAGCAGTATCTATTACTCCGATGATCTCGGCAAGACATGGACAAAGAGCGAGGGTGGAGTAGGCGCAAAGAAGATAATCTGTGACCCCGTAAACCCCGACTATGTATATGCCGCAAGCGGCGGTGCGTTCTTCTACAGCGAGGACGGCGGAAAGACGTTCACACAGAATATGACGCTTTCCGTATTCAATGCGGCAAGACCTGTGGTTGCACCCGGCAAGGAAGGCGTTGTGTACTATCCTGCGATGGGACTTCAGGTATCAACCGACTATGGTAAGACATTCACAAGAATGGATTCTTTAGCCGCTTGTCTGGCGGTTGGTCTTGGCAAGGGCAAGACAGACAGCGATCCTTACACCATATTCGTATGGGGCAAGCCTACAAATGACGACCCGATAGGTCTTTACTGGTCAGAGGACGAGGGCAAGACATGGAGCAGAGCTAATGACGATCAGCATCAGTTCGGCGGTCCGGGTAACGGATATTTCGTTGCGGGCGATATGAACACATACGGCAGAGTTTATATGAGTACTGTCGGTCTTGGCGTTGTTTACGGAGATCTTGTGCAGTAAGCGGATATAACAATAAACAGAATATGATTAAGCGGAGCGGGCGAGAGTCTGCTCTGTTTTTTTGTGGGGAGCGGTGTAATGAATGATGAATAATGAATAATGAATAATGAATAATGAATAATGAATAATTGTGGTTGCGCCGATGGCGCGAATTTGGATTTTTGGATAGTGCGGGGCGAGGGATAGTGCGGGGTTGGCGGTGATGGCAGAAATGGTGGAGTGCTGTAGTAGCTTTTGTGTGAAGCTAAACAAATGTACTTGAAGTAGCATTTAATAACCAAAACTGCTTGACAAGTTTATAGCAATAATGATATACTAATGCTATCGAAAGTATAAAGTTAAGGTCGATTAAATAAAGGGTGGGAGATATGTGCAAAACAGCGAATGACAATTTGTGTAGAGGACGGCTCTATAAAAGTGCCTCTGTAAGTAATGCACAATATCTCTGTGTAAAATTCAATATGGTAATTAAGACATAGTCCACAAGGGGTGGGGTATGCCTTTTTGTGTTATATTCTAATTTCATCAAAAAGGAGAGAGTAATATGAAAGTTAAAAAGTGGCTGTTGGGGCTTGTGACCTTTGCGGCGATGGCTGTGCTTTGCGCGGTTTGCGCGGGAGCGGAAACGTATGGTGATCTTGAGTACGGCGTGCTTGATGACGGCACGGTGGAGATCACCGATTATAATGGCAGTGCGGAAAAGGTTGATATTCCGGCTAAAATTGACGGAATGAGTGTGACGAGTATAGGCGATTGGGCTTTCAGCAGTTGTGCAAGCCTTACAAGTATAACGATACCGAACAGTGTGACAAGTATTGGCGCTAGCGCTTTCTACTATTGCAAAAGTCTTACAAGCATAACGATACCGAACAGCGTGACGAGTATAGATGTAAATGCGTTTGGTGACACTGCGTTACTTGAAAATCAGGCAACAGCCGAAAAATATGTAGGCAAATGGGTCGTAGAATGCGACAATGATGTTAGTAGTGTCACAATTAAAAATGGCACAGAGGGTATAGCCGATAGTGCTTTTGAAGATTGTACAAGTCTTACTAGCATAACGATACCAAACAGCGTGACAAGTATAGGCATTAGTGCTTTCCGAGGTTGCACAAGTCTTACAAGTATAACTATACCTAACAGCGTGACAAGTATAGATGAGTATGCTTTCAGTGTTTGTACAAGTCTTATAAGCATAACGATACCGGACAGCGTGACAAGTATAGGTAAGAGTGCTTTCTACTATTGTGTAAGCCTTACAAGCATAACAATACCAGATAGTGTGACAAGCATAGGTGCCGGTGCTTTCGAAGATTGTGAACGCCTTGAAAGTATAACGATACCAGACGCTGTAACGAGTATAGAAAGCGGCACTTTTAGAGATTGCGATAAACTTACCGACATAACGATACCTGACAATGTGACAAGCATAGGCTGGGGGGCTTTCAGCGGTTGCGAAAGCCTTACAAGCATAATGTTGCCAAACGATATGAAGGAGATAGGCGTGCTCGCTTTTTCTTACTGCGTTAGTCTTAGAAATATAACGATACCCGACGGTGTGACGAGTATAGGCTTAGAAGCTTTCAAATGCTGTGGACTTACAAGCATAACGATACCTGACAGTGTGACAGACATAGGCGATAGGGCGTTCGGTTTTAGCCTTACTTCTTATTCTAAAATAGACAACTTCAAGATCTACTGCTACAGCAACACAGCCGGCGAACAGTACGCAAAGGACAACGGCTTTACATACGAACTTCTTGACAAGCCCACACTCGCAAAAGTAACCGGTGCAAAGCTCGGCGGCAGAGCGGCTGACGCGCTCCGCATCAACTGGACTAAGAATGCTTCGGCTGACGGATATATCGTTGAGATGTATCAGGGCAACAAGTGGGTAAGAGTTGCTAAGATAACAAGCAATAACACAACCACTTTCAGAAAAGCAGGACTTAAGGCAGGAACTGCTTACAAGTTCAGAGTAAGAGCGTATAAAATGAGCGGCAAGACTGCGGTTTACAGTGAGTACAGCGCAACTGTTGCGGCAAGGACAAATCCGTCTGTTATGACAGGCGCTAAGCTCGGCGGAAGAGCGGCTGACGCGCTGAGGATAAACTGGACTAAGAATGCTTCTGCTGACGGATATATTGTTGAGATGTATCAGAATGGTAAGTGGACGCGTGTTGCGAAGATAACAAGCCACAGCACTACTACTTTCAGAAAAGCAGGGCTTAAGGCAGGAACTGCTTACAAGTTCAGAGTAAGAGCGTATAAAATGAGCGGCAATACTGCGGTTTATGGCGCATACAGTGCAACTGTTGCGGCAAGGACAAATCCGTCCGTTATAAAGGGTGCTAAGCTTACCGGCAGAGCGGCTGATGCGCTGCGTATAAACTGGGCTAAGAATGCTTCTGCCGATGGCTACATTGTTGAAATGTATCAGGGCAACAAGTGGGTACGCGTTGGTAAAATAACAAATAACAGCACGACCACTTTCAGAAAAGCCGGACTTAAGGCTTCAAGCGTTTACAAGTTCAGAGTAAGGGCTTACAAGATGAGCGGTAAGACAGCGCTTTACGGTAACTACAGCGCTACTGTTACAACTAGAACAAATCCGTCAATAGTAAAGGGTGTTAAGATAGCGGGCAAGGCTAAGGACGCGCTCAGAGTGAACTGGGCTAAGAATGCTTCCGCACAAGGCTACATTGTTGAAATGTACAAGAGCGGCAAGTGGGTAAGAGTTGCTAAAATCACAAACGGCAACACGACTACTTTCAGGAAAGCGGGGCTTGCTAAGAATACTGCTTATAAGTTCAGGGTTCGCGCGTATCATATGAGCGGAAAGACGGCGCTTTACGGTAATTATGGAAGTGTCAGCGGAAAGACTGCGGCGAAATAACGCTCTGATTAAAAGCAAAAATCAATAATTACGACCGGGTAACGATGGGAAAATCGTTGCCCGGTTTTTTACTATTAGATTATGCACAACATGAAAATAGAAGTATCGCTTCTTTTAGCTCCCTTGTGTAAAGGGAGCTGTCACAGTGCAGTACAACATTTTAGGTATTGCTGCGAGTATCAGGTTAAAGATGTACTGATATAGAACCGAGTTTTTCGGCGCTGTGACTGAGGGATTGTTAGCGGAGGTGTTTGCAGAAGCGGAAAGGTTGGTGGCGGCGATCCCTCAGTCTTGCGGCAGATAAATTTTGTGTGATTTGGACGTTGTGGGGGTCGCTGAATATACTAATATTTGATACAATTGAGTCTTGCCGCAAGCCAGCTCCCTTCGGCAAGGGAGCCAGGGTGTGGTAGTGCTTGGCGAGGGATAGTGCGGATTTGGCGGTGTTTGTGGAGATGGAGATAATCGTGGCGGGAGGGGCAAGCCCGGTGTACGTTGCTTTGACAGTGACAGCGGTGGATTTTGCGGGGGCAAGTGTTAAATTGCAAGAAAATAAGCGGGGCAGGGGGTGAAGCCTGCTCCGCTTTTTATCGGAATATTTACTTTGCAAAATGTGCTTTGATTTTTGCTAAGAGGGATCTGCGGGGTTCTTTATAAAGCTTCTGAGCCTGCTCCGCTTCATCATAGGCGCGGGCGTAGAACAGCTTGTGTACCTCGATATGTTCTTCGCCGGGCATGGGCTTTTTATGACGATAGATACCGTCACTGCCCTGTATACGGGCTTTGACGTTGTCCTTGAGCATTGTGTCAAAGATATCGACTGCCTTGTCGGCGATGATCTTGTCTTTGAGCGGCACGGCAACTTCAACACGGCGCTCGGTATTTCTGGTCATAAAGTCGGCAGATGAGATATATACCTTTCTGCGTTCACCTTTGCCGAAAATGTAGATACGGCTGTGTTCAAGGAAACGTCCGACTATCGAAATTACCGATATGTTTTCGGTGTATCCGGGTACGCCTGCGATAAGGCAACAGATGCCCCTTATTATAAGCTCGATCTTTACGCCGCGGCAGCTTGCTTCTATCAGCTTGTCTATTATATCCTTGTCGGTAAGCGAGTTCATCTTAAGTCCGATGTAGCCGTCATTGCCGTAGGTTATCTCGTTGTCTATCATCTCCACGATGCGCGATTTAAGACACTTGGGGGCTACAAGCAGGGTGGTGCTGCTTTCGACTGTCGTGCCGAGCGACAGGGCGTTGAACACGGTGCTTGCGTCTGCACCGATATCCTTGTCCGAGGTCATCAGGGTAAGGTCGGTGTAAAGGCGGGAGGTCTTTTCGTTGTAGTTTCCTGTGCCTATCTGGGTGTAGTATTTTATATTGCTTCCCTGACGGCGGGTGATGAGCAGGAGCTTAGAGTGAACTTTGAGAGCGTCAAGTCCGTATATTATCTTTACGCCGGCTTCTTCCATCTTCTTGCTCCAGCCGATGTTGTTCTCTTCGTCAAACCTTGCGCGAAGCTCAACAAGCGCCATTACCTGCTTGCCGTTCTCGGCGGCTCTTATGAGAGTGCTTACTATCTCGCTGTTTCTTGCGACGCGGTAAAGCGTTATTTTTATAGAAGAAACATAGGGGTCGTCTGCCGCTTCTTCAAGCAGACGCAAAAAATTCTTGAATTTATTATAGGGGTATGACAGGAGTATGTCGTGCCGCGACAGCTGGGAGAACATACTTTCATACGGATTTACCATTATGGAGTTCTGCGGTGCAACGTGATAGTAGAACAGCTCGCTCCTGCTTTCAAGCTTTTCCTCCAGTGCCGACATAAAGCCAAAATCAAGCGGGCAGCTCTGCATATAAGAGAAGCTGTCGGAAAGCTCAAGATATCCAAGCATACGCTTTACTAGCTCGGGGGATGCATCGTATGAGAACTCCGCCCTTACCGGCATAAGCTTTTTCCTCTTGCGGCACAGCTCTTCCATTACGTTTCTGAAATCCATATCGTGGTCATAGAGCGCTTCGTTCGCATCGATGTCGGCGTTCCTTGTTACACGCATTATGCAACGGTTCTCAACGTAGAAGTTCGGGAAGAGCATATCTATATAGTGCAGGATCACGTCCTCTGCGAGAACATAGCGGAGCTTTTCGCCCGGCAGAAAGATAACGCGGGGGAAATCTTTATCGCATTCGGCACTCATTATGCCGACAAGCTGTTTCTTTTTCTCGTCGTTCTTGCTCTTGAGCAGAGTACCGATATATATTGCTCTGTTTTTTAAGAACGGAAACGGGTGGTTCTTGTCTATAATGCTCGGTGAAAGCAGGGGGAAGATCTCTCTTTCAAAGTACAGCCTTAAAAACAGCTTGTCATCGCCTTTCAGATCGGCAGGCTTTTTCAGTTCTGCATATTCGCTCATCTTTGACATGACCTCGTTGAACGCACAGTCCTTGATATAGAGCAGATCTCTTACTCTGCGCGCTATTTCGTTGAGCTGTCTTGCGGCGGTCATACCTGTCTTGTTTTCGCATTTTTTAGGCTCGACCAGATCCTGGTCGTAGAGTGAGCCGACACGCACCATGAAAAATTCGTCAAGGTTGCTTGTGAATATTGAGATAAATCTCATACGCTCAAACAGGGGGACGCTTACGTCCTGCGCTTCTTCAAGTACGCGCCGGTTGAATTTCAGCCAGGATAATTCTCGGTTGTCATATACATTGCTGTCAGTCATAATTACCTCGTTTACTTTTTGGCCTTATATTTTTAAATGTAAAAGGAATGTAAAATTCCCCGTAATATGAATATAACCGCCCGCTTTCACGGGCAGTTATTTCGGATCTCTTTACTTGTTTGCCTGTTCAAGCGACGCTCTTATAAAGTCCTTGAATAAGGGGTGTGCTCTGTTGGGACGTGACTTGAACTCGGGGTGGAACTGAACCGCCACGAACCAGGGGTGAACATCTTTTGGAAGCTCAACTATCTCAACAAGCTTTCCGTCGGGTGACTGACCTGCGATAACAAGACCGCTCTCTGTCAGCTGCTTGCGGAATACGTTGTTGAACTCGTAGCGGTGGCGGTGTCTTTCGTAGATGAGCTCATCGCCGTAAACCTCGCGCGAGATAGTGCCTGGTTCAAGCTTACAGGGGTATAAGCCAAGACGCATTGTGCCGCCCATATCAACGTCCTTCTGGTCAGGCATAAGGTCGATAACGTTCTGGTCGCCCTCTTTAAATTCGCTTGAATTTGCTTCTGTCAGTCCTGCAACGTGACGTGCAAATTCGATGGTAGCCATATGCATACCGAGGCAAAGTCCGAAATAGGGCTTTTTGTGCTCCCTTGCGTAACGTACTGCTTCGATCTTACCCTCAATTCCTCTGTCGCCGAAGCCGCCGGGAACGAGAATGCCGTCGCAGTCGTGCAGAAGCTCGTCTGCTGTTTCGGGGGTTACTTCTTCTGAATTTATAAGCTTTATCTCAACGTGTGATTCGTTTTCAAAACCTGCGTGGCGCAGAGATTCCATAACCGACAGATAGGCATCGGGCAGAGCAACATACTTGCCGACAAGACCGATAACGGTATTTTTTGTAGCATTGTACTGGCGCTTTACCATCTCTTCCCATTCGGTGAGGTCGGGAACGCGGGGGTCAAGTCCGAGGTGTTCACAGACTACCTTTGCAAGACCCTCCTTTTCGAGCATAAGAGGTACTTCATAAAGAGAGGGCGCGGTGAGGTTCTGGATAACGTCCTGCTTGCGGACATTGCAGAAGCTTGCGATCTTCTCTGTCATATCCTGAGGAATATCCATCTCGCTTCTGCAAACGAGTACATCGGGCTGGATACCGAGGGAAAGGAGCTCTTTTACGCTGTGCTGTGTGGGCTTTGTTTTCATCTCGTTGCTTCCTGTGATGAAAGGGAGCAGTGTAACGTGTATATAAACAACGTTTTCTCTTCCTACATCGGAAACTACCTGACGAATAGCCTCAAGGAAGGGAGTGCTCTCAATATCGCCGACTGTACCGCCGATCTCGGTGATAACAACGTCAGCGGTCGTTTCAGCTGAGTTTGCAACTCTGTAAATCCTTGACTTTATTTCGTTTGTTATGTGGGGGATAACCTGTACCGTACCGCCGAGGTAATCTCCGCGGCGCTCTTTATTAAGAACTGTCCAGTATATCTTACCTGTTGTGACGTTGCTGTACTTTGAGAGGTTCTCATCAATGAAACGCTCATAGTGACCGAGGTCAAGGTCTGTTTCTGCGCCGTCGTCTGTCACGAAAACTTCGCCGTGCTGATAGGGGCTCATCGTGCCCGGGTCAACGTTTATATAGGGGTCGAACTTCTGGATAGTTACCTTGTAGCCCCTCATCTTGAGCAGTCTTCCGAGAGAAGCCGCTGTTATTCCTTTTCCGAGTCCCGACACAACACCGCCGGTGACGAATACGTACTTTGTAGCCATTATTTTGTCCCTTCCCTGAGCTTTAAAAGCCCGCCGTATTGATTTTATATGTCAATTTGAAAAATAAACACTACTCACTATTATACTAAATCCGATTTGCTTTTTCAAGTGTTTTTCGTTTTTTTGAGCGGGCTTTGCGGTGTACAAAATAAACAAATAACCTTTTTCGGTTTTGTGCATATCGTTTAATTTTGAAAAAGTATAGAAAATTTATGTGAAAAATGCTAAAATTAAAATAAGCATCGCTATAGTCTTTTTTAAGATTTGACCATATAAGGACGGCAAGATCCTTGATTTTCTATATAAGTTAAAAGATGCAAATCCCTTGATCTTAAGGAAAGGAAAGTAAAAATGAAAAAGACTCTTATACGTGTTACGGCGGTTGCCGTGATATGTGCCATGGCAGCATCCGCTTCAGGCTGCTACTTTTTCCCTGAGGAGGAAAAGCTGCTTGATCCTCCTGTGCTCAAAGTAGAAGATGTTACATATTCTACCTACAAGGCAGTGAAGAAAACAATTGTCAATAAGGCAAGCGCCACCGGCTATTGTGTGTCGGAGGTGCAGCAGGACTGCTCTTTTACGGAGCGTGACGGCACTTTAAAGACAATATATGTCAGAGCCGGTGACACCGTAAAGAAAGGCGATCTTATCGCCGAGTATAACACAGGCGACCTTGAATATGAGATACGCACACAGGAGCTAAAGGTACAGCAGGCGCAGAATACATATAATTCCAGCGGTGCGGAAAACGACAGATTACAGCTTGAGATCGAGAAGAATACGCTTGCACAGTATCAGAACGAATATGACGGTTCTAAGCTTTATGCACCGTGTGACGGACTTGTGAGCTTTGCGGAGCGTTTGAATGCAGGTACGAAGGTACAGTCGTACAAGGTGATAGCTACTATAATCGATCCGGACAAGATATATATAAAGGCAGCTGTCAGCGACGATAAAAAATTCACAAAGGGTCAGGAAGTTACGATAACGATCGAGAACGAAGACTACAAGGGCACTATAGTAAAGACACCGACAGAAGCAAAGGAGCAGGGCGATGAGGATACATCGTCTATATACGCTGAGTTCAAGGGCACTGTTCCGAGCTTTACAAAGGTAGGCACGGTGGCTGATATAAGCTACATTAAGGAGCAGGCGGAGAATGCGATAGTTATACCGAAATATCTTGTAAAGACCCTTTCGGGCAAGAACTATGTGCAGGTGTACAAGGACGGTGTCAAGAAAGAGGTCGACGTTGAGACCGGAATAAGCAACGCTACGGAGATCCAGATAACATCGGGACTTTCCGAGGGTGACGAGGTCGTTGTAAAGTAATACGGTGTATTCACCGACACTTACCTTAAGGAAGGAATAAAACAGATGTTTACTTTACTGTGGCGCAAGATGCGCAATACAAAATGGATGGTACTATGCCTGTTTATAGGATTTTTGCTTGCGGCGGGCATGATGAGCACTATCCCGATATATATGGACGCGTCCTTGCAGCGTATGCTGATAAAGGATATGGAACAGTATCAGATCGACAACAATAAGTATCCCGGTCTGTATTCCGTTACCAAGACGCTTCAGATAACGACAGATACGAATACTCAGCAGGCAACGATAGACGATGTTGTATCAAAGTCGGATTCAAGGATAAATGCTATAGGAATCGCCTCGGAGAACAGCAAGACAACGCTTATTGACGATTGCCTTTATATCGTAAACGGCGAGCGTAACGGTTCGGAACTGTCTACAAGGCTGAAGCTTATAGGAATGACCGACAGTCTTGACCATATGAAGCTCGTCAGAGGCGAGCTGCCCTCAAAGACCTCTGTTGACGGCGTATACGAGGGACTTGCTTCAGAGGACGCACTCAAAACGCTCGGCATAAATATGGGCAATACATATAAGATAGTTTCGCTTGCGGCAGGTGTTGAGCCTTATTATGTCAAGATAACCGGCGTATATGAGCAGAAAACCGACAACGACAGCTACTGGGCAGAAACGCTCGACAGCTATCTCAACGCGATATTCGTTGACTATGATATGGTCAGAAACGACCTTATGCCCGCAGGCAGATTCAATGCGGTAAACATTGCAAGAAGATATTCGCTCGACTACCATACTCTTGATATGAACAGGATAGCGGCTGTTACGGCGGAGCTTGAAAAGGACGATGCGTTCTATAAAGAGGCAGGATATGCACACGAATTCAACGTTGCGGATATAATCGGCAACTATACCGAGCGTGCGGAAAAGCTCACCCGTATATTGTGGATACTCCAGATACCTGCAATGGTAATGCTGGCATTCTATCTGTTCATGGTATCTCAGCTGAACGTTGACAGAGAGCGCAACGAGATCGCAGTGTTCAAGAGCCGTGGCGCAAGCTCGTGGCAGATATTCGGTATGTATGCCGCAGAGTCGGGCATACTCGGTATTGTAACGCTTGTGGTCGCACCGTTTATCGGACTGGTACTGTGTCAGTTCCTCGGTGTATCGAACGGATTTCTGGAGTTTGTAAACCGTACCGGAATTGCCGCAAAGATAACCGGCATCAGCGTACTGTATGCGCTTCTTGCGGTAGTGGTATTCTTCCTTACTACGATGATACCGATCATTCCCGCGTCAAAGCTTACTATAGTACAGTACAAGCAGAGCAGGACAAAGGTCGTGAAGATGTCGCTGTGGGAAAAGTGCGGCGTCGATATTGTGCTTCTTGCCGTGGCGTTCGGCTTCCTTTACTTCTACACAACTAATATCACAAATTCGATAGCGGAGGGAACATTTGAGGCGACAGGCGAGCTTGACCCGCTGCTCTTCATATTCTCAACGCTTATGATACTGGGCTTCGGACTTCTGTTTATCAGAATTTATCCGTATCTTTTAAGGCTTGTTTATTATGTGCTGCGCCCGTTCTGGACACCGTCGCAGTATATGGCTATTACTACTGTTTGTCGTTCACAGGGCGGCAAGGAGCGTTTTCTTATGCTGTTCCTTGTTATGACGTTCTCATTCGGTCTGTTCTCGGCGAACACGGCAAGAGCTATAAACAACAATATCAGTGACAGAATCTATTATGAAAACGGTGCTGACGTTGTGCTGACCGAATATGCGCTGTCGACCTCGGAGGAGGGCGGATCGAGCAGTTATGTCGAAACCGATTTCTCTCGTTATGAGGCGCTTGACGGCGTGGATATCGCTACAAGAGTACTTGTAAATGACAACGTGAAGCTGAGGATCGCAAACAAGAATGTTGCGGATCTTACACTTATGGCGATAGAGCCTGACAAATTTGCACAGACTGCATGGTTCAGGAACGACCTGCTTCCGATACACTGGTGGAACTACTGCAACGCTCTTGTCGAGAGCCGTTCTGGTGTAATAATTTCAAGAGGACTTGCGGAAAAAGCCAATGTTTCGCAGGGCGATGTGATATCGCTGAAGTGGGGCGGAAACGACAGCCTTGATACAACGGTAATGGCGATAGTAGATTATTGGCCCGGTCTTAACCCTAATAAATGTGACTTTGCGGTCATGAACTACAACTATGTAAGAGCAAGAACAGAGCTTGAGCCGTATCAGATATGGCTCAAGATGTCGGACGGCGCTACAAGCGAAGCGCTGTACAAGAGCATTGAGGACGCTATGCTCCCGCTTGAGAGCATAAAGGACAGCTCACAGATGCTGATAAGCGAAAAGACCGATCCGTCACTCCAGGGCATGAATGGTGCGCTGACGCTCGGATTTATAATCATAATGGTAATGACTATAATCGGCTTCCTTATCTACTGGATACTGTCGATAAAGGGCAGAACGCTGCAATTCGGTATTTTAAGGGCTATGGGTGTTTCTTTCGGCGAGATAATAGGAATACTGGGATATGAGCAGCTGCTTGTATCGGGTGTTTCGATAATATTCGCATTTATCATAGGCGGCGTTACAAGCGACCTGTTTGTTCCGCTGTTCCAGTATATGTACAATGTAAATGAGCAGATTCCTCCATACAGAGTAGCGGCAATGCAGGCAGACTACATAAAGATGTATGTGCTGATAGCCGTAATGCTTCTCGGCGGCTTTGCAATACTCGGTGCTATCATACGCAAGATAAACATCAACAAGGCACTGAAGCTCGGCGAGGATTAAAAAATCGCGGTATGAAGCCTGTCAGGACTTTGTATGCGGGCTTATGAAGGAGGAACATTTTGGAGCTTGCTCTGGGAATATTCAAAAAGACACGCTTTTTGTTCGCGCTGATCGCGGCTGCCGCGGGTGGTGTAGGAATGGCAATGAAGAATGATACGGCTTATGTCGTGTGTATAATCTTCATTGCGCTGACGATAGCGGCAGACGCAACGGTGATGGTGCTCAGCAGAAAGCTGAACATACCGATAAAGTACCGTGAAAACTATTTCAGGTTCGGCAAGAACAAGAAGGATAAAAAGTAATGCAGAAGATACTCGGATATATCAGAAAAGCCGTACAGGAGTTTGACCTGATAGAAAAGGGCGATAAGATAGCTGTCGGGATATCCGGCGGCAAGGACAGCCTTGTGTTGTTGTCCGGTCTTGCTCTTATGAGGCGCTTTGCCGAGTTTGACTATGATATAGTCGCTGTTACGATCGACCCGGGATTTAACGGCGTGCCGAATAACTATGAGGCGGTGGCAAGGCTTTGTGAAAAGCTGGACGTGCCTTTCAGCCTTGTGCATACGCAGATAGGCGAGATAGTGTTCGATGTCAGAAAAGAGCCTAATCCGTGCTCGCTGTGTGCAAATATGAGAAGAGGCGCGCTTCACGATGCGGCAAAGGCGGCAGGGTGCAACAAGCTGGCACTCGGTCATCATAATGACGATGTTATCGAAACATTTATAATGAATTTGTTTAAAGAGGGGCGGATAGGTTGCTTTTCGCCGAAAACACACCTTGACCGCAAGGATATAACGGTAATACGTCCGCTTGTGCTTGCGCCCGAGTCGCAGGTGATATCCGCCTGCAACCGCAACAGCCTTGAGGTCGTAAAGTCGGTTTGTCCTGCGGATAAGACTACGACAAGACAACAGACAAAAGAGTTCCTTGCCGATATGGAGCGAAAGGATAAAGGCTTCAAGCTGAGAATGTTCACGGCGCTGAGAAAGAGCGGTGTTGACGGCTGGGGCTACAAGCAGAAATAAACGAGAGGTGACTGTACTTGGCTGTTAAAAGTCAGACGCTGAATATACCCGAACAGGCTTTGCAGGTTCTTAGAGTGCTTGAACGAGCTGGAAACAAGGCATATTTTGTCGGACAGTGTGTAGCCGAATTGCTGAGGGGCGGCTCGCCTATGGACTATGATATAATCACGACAGCCGACTTTGAAGAGATGCTGTATGTGTTCAGCGATATGAGGATCGTTTCGCAGAATGAGGACATGAGCAGTGTTATGGTTTCATCGGTCGGTCTTGTTATACAGGTGTCGAGCTATTGCAGTGAAGTTAAGGACGGCAAGGCGGTGTGTACGGATAACTATCTGTTTGACCTTGCAAGGCGTGACTTTTCGGCAAATGCTATAGCATATCACCCGAGAAAAGGCTTCAGAGATCCGTTTGACGGTATGCAATGCATCAAGGACGGAATAATTACACTGAAAGCTGTCGGCGAGTATCCTGTCGTACTGTGGCACGAAAATGACCTTGATGAAAATGAGCTGACTTTAAAGCTGGAGCCGAAGTCAAGTCTTGTCACAGACCCGTTCAATATACTGACGGCGCTCGAGCTGCTCGGCGGAGAGAATTATGAGATCGACAGCGTTACGGCAGACGCGATAAAGGCAAATACGGGGCTTCTGTGTGCAATGCCCGGAAGAGAGCTGTTCAGACGTTTTACTAAGGTGCTTCTCACAAGGAATATATCTGTCGTTATGACGCGCTTTCCTGAGGTGTTTGCGGCGATCGCGCCGGAGCTTCTGAAAGCGCAGAGGTATAAGGACAGATATCATGACTGTACGCTGTGGGAGCATATTTCAAAATGCGTTGAGTTCGCACCTCCGCAGGCAGACATCAGATATGCCGCACTGTTCCATAACGCGGGGCTTCCTGATTGCAGATGCCGCGACTCGCACGGCAACACTTATTTCTACGGGCACGCGGAGCTCGGAAGGATAATAGCGGCGAATTTCTTTGAAAAATACAGGGCGGAGCTTAAGCTTCGCAGTGATACGGATATGCTGATAGAGGCGCACGATACGGTATTTACCGAGGACAGAGTGGCGCTGAAGCGTCTGCTTTGCGACTATTCGCATGATGAGCTTAAAAAGCTTCTCAAACTGCGGATAGCGGACGATACAGCAAATCCTACGGTACATGAAGGGCAGATCGCCGCATATCGTAGGGAAGTGACGATGCTTGACGATATAATCGCATCGGGAGAGTGCTACAGTGCAGCTCAGCTTGCTATAAAGGAAAATGATCTTATTATGCACAGGCTTGCGGCGAACAAGGCGCAGGCAAAGGCTGTTATAAATTCGCTGTATGAGGCGGTGCTCGCCGAGCCTTCCTTGAATGTTGCTCCGGTACTGCTTGATATGGTGAGAAAAAGTATGCATCGCCGCTAAAATCTGCAATGTGTGCTTACGAAAGGATTGATGTTATGCAGAATTGTTGCCTTTGGATAGGCGGAGTGAAGGTATCAGACCTTGACGGCATTAAAGACAATTTCAATATGACCGATGTTAAGGGCTATTATCTCGGCGGCAGACTTGCAGACTGGCTCAGAATGGGCGGCTATGATGCCGAGGCAACAAAAATCGATAACATTGACAAAAACGGCGATATAGATAAGGCGCTTGAAGATATATTTACAGGCAATGATGAAGAAACCGACAGCAAAAATATAAGCGGGGAGTACGGCGGTTATCGCTTTCAGACTGTAACGCCGCCGTTTTTAAAGCGTGACGCGGGCACGATCGTTCTGTCGGCTGACGGCTCTTTCAGAGTACCTGTAATAACCGACAGCTCTTTTGCGGGATCGTATGCCGGTTCGTCTTTTGCAGGTTCTTTCGGTTCTTTCGGCCCGTTCATGCACAGGCATCAGTATGAATATGAGTACGAGTACGGCTCAGGTATATCAAGCTTCGGCTCGTTTAATTTCGGGAGCTTTGACATTTCAAGCTTTATCTCGGGCAGTTTTTCGTATGATGAGCTGTGCGAGGGAGGAAGCTTTACACCGCAGGCGCTGATGCTGTTCTTTTCGTCCGAACCGCTCAACCGTTATGGGTATGGGATACATCTTATATGAACGGATTTCATTCTTTTTCATCGGCGGCTTTTTTTGCCAAAAATCCGGGCAAAAAGCTCAGTATGAGCCTTCCCGACATATATTGTACGGTAATTTCGGCTTTGCAATGGCGCAAAAACGGCAACAGTATAACTATGCTAACCGACAGCGCAGGAGCGGAGCTTTTTTCGGCTCTTGGTATAAACGATATATGGAGTGATATAAGAATTGTTATACCCGATGACCTTGACGGGATCGATCCGATAATGTTCTGGGCGGGGGGAAAGCTTATTGCGCTGCAGCAGTTTTCCGCTCCGTGCGCTATGATAGATACGGATTTTATCGTGTGGGAAGACCCGCCGTTCGGGGATAAGATAATAGCGGCGCATGAGGAGGAGCTTATGCCGTCTGTGTACCCTGATGTATCAACGTTCAGGCTACGCGGCAAGGTGCTTGACGAGGGGCTTGATTATAGTATACTGCCGCTGAATACGGCGTTTTTGTATATTCCCGATGAGGATTTCAAGCAGTATTACACATCACGCTCGATAGCATTTATGAAATCGGCAGTGTACGGCGGAGATTATCTTACATATATGGTTTTTGCCGAACAGAGATTGCTCCCGATGCTTGCAAAAAGATGCGGTATTGAATATACGACGCTTCTTGACAAGGACAGGCTTTTCCTGCCGCAAAACAAGTATACTCATCTGTGGGGCGCAAAACAGAAAATGCGTGATGATAAGGAACAGCTTGAAAAGTTCTGTGAACGGTGCAGAGAGCGGATAAGAAAATCGTATCCGAGGTATGGGTATATTATTGATAATATTGAAAACAGTGTGAAATAAAAGGGGTTGTGACGCAACCCGAAAAAAAGTGAGTCGAAGCGCAAAGATAGTGCGTAAGGCTCACTTTTTTGATATGTGGAGAAATTCTGTTTTTAGTGCACTTCTGTTATAACGTTTTAGTAATCGGCATTGATAGCTGGCTACCGATAGTTCTGTTTGTGGGGTAGCACTTCTCGGGTTCGCTATTCTGTGCGATAACGTTGCTGCTATGAACGAGGGAGACAACCCAAGGGGAGAGAGGAAGGCGC
>ERZ1026894.738-NODE-738-length-22490-cov-4.756318_pt1 | contig 22490 bp, 20 predicted proteins | sample MGYA00380177_ERZ1026894 | MGnify/ENA primary metagenome ERZ1026894 (study PRJEB33269, sample SAMEA4719813) | human gut metagenome | biome: human-associated habitat; feature: organic feature; material: feces | place: Cameroon | collected 2013-10 ... | reverse complement strand
TATATATACATTCAAATCAATCGTTTTATTGGACAATCTGCAAAATTAATTCATTTTCGCTTTTTTGCATACTTTCCCTTGACAGTTTTTCGCCAAATGATTTACCATAAATATACCCCCACAGGGTATATAAAAACACCCCCGTTTGTCATTGCGGGGAGCAAGGCGACGTGGCAATCTCCGGGGACGGATACACTTTCCACGTTTGTCATTGCGAGGAGCAAGGCGACGCGGCAATCTCCGGGGACGGAATGAAAACAACAAGGACAATCTACAACATCAAAAGGAATATATCAAAATGGATGACAATCAACAATGCACGGCATGTTGCTCGTGCTGTTCGCATCAAAAGCACACTCCCCGCAGCGAAGAGCAGCTCAAATCTCTCAATTCACGGCTCAACCGCATCATCGGGCAACTTGGCGGCATAAAAAATATGCTTGAGGACAACCGCTATTGCGGCGACATACTCATACAGCTCTCGGCGGTGCAAAGCGCGCTTGAAAGTTTCGGCTACGAAATTCTCGGCGAACACTTGAAAACCTGCGTGGTTGAAAACGTGCAGTCGGGCAATACTCAAATACTGGACGAAGCCCTCGCCCTCATCAAGAAATTGAAATAGTTGTTACGTTTCGCTCCCGCTAGATTGCCACGTCGCAACTGTCGTTGCTCCTCACAATGACAAAATGGAAGATTCCATTTTTTCCTTGTCATTCCGAGGGAACGCAGTGACCGTGGGAATCCGACCGTCAGGCGCAATCGAATCGGGCGTGGGTGTCCCACCCCTCTGTCATTCCGAGGGAACGCAGTGACCGTGGGAATCCGGCCGTCAGGCGCATTTCGCTCCGCTAGATTGCCACGTCGCAACTCTCGTTGCTCCTCGCAATGACAAAAGGAAAAATTGAAAAACACACAAATAGGTAAAATTTATGGAAAAACAAAAATTCAACGTATCGGGCATGTCGTGTTCGGCGTGCTCGGCAAGAGTGGAAAAGGTCGTGGGCGCGCTTGACGGTGTAAAAAGCGTAAGCGTGAGCCTTCTCACCAACTCCATGGTGGTGGAATACGACGCTCCCCTCACCGCAAAGGACGTATCCAAAGCGGTTGCCGACGCAGGCTACAAAGCGACGCTTGCAAGCGACAAATCCGAAAAAAAGGACAAGATGAATCCCATTCTCGTCATGGTGATTCGCCTTGTGGTATCGATAGTGCTTCTCATACCGCTGATGTACGTATCCATGGGCGCGGTTATGTGGGACTGGCCGTTGCCGACGTCATTCAAGAACGACCCTATGGCGATCGCGATTTACGAAATGGTGCTTTCGCTTGTGATCATGGTTGTCAACGGCAAGTTTTTTATCAGCGGAACAAATAGTCTACTCCACCGCGCGCCCAATATGGACACCCTCGTATCCATGGGCAGCGCAATATCCTTCATATACAGTGTCGCACTGATGATACAAGCCGCAATACGCCCCGAACATCTGCATCATCTTGCACACAATCTCTACTTTGAATCGGCGGCGATGATACTTGCGCTGATCACTCTCGGCAAAACCCTCGAAGCGTACAGCAAGGGCAAAACTACTTCCGCAATCAAAGGGCTTATGAACCTTGCCCCTAAAACCGCGCATGTGATTGTTGACGGCGTTGAAAAAGAAATTCCGGTATCCGATCTTCAAGAAAACGACTTGTTTGTCGTGCGTCCCGGCGAGAACTTTGCCGCCGACGGCGAAATAGTTTCGGGCAACACTTCGGTCAACGAATCTTCCGTCACGGGCGAGAGCATGCCGGTTGAAAAAGCAATCGGTTCGCAAGTCATATCCGGCACGACAAACATCAACGGATTCGTCACGGTCAAGGCTAAAAAAGTTGGCGAAAACACCACCCTTGCAGGCATCGTAAAACTTGTCGAAGACGCATCGTCATCAAAAGCTCCAATCGCAAAAACGGCAGATAAAGTGTCGGGAGTGTTCGTACCAACCGTCATTTTGGTTGCATTGCTTGTTTTTGTCGTGTGGATAAGCGTGACGAAAAATATCGAAATTTCACTCAAACACGCCATCAGCGTTTTGGTGATAAGTTGTCCTTGCGCGCTCGGACTTGCAACCCCCGTGGCAATCATGGTCGGCAACGGCAAAGGCGCAAAAGCAGGCATACTTTTCAAAACCGCAACCGCCCTCGAACAAGCCGGAAAAGCAGATATCGTAGTGCTTGACAAAACGGGCACAATCACCAAAGGCACGCCCGTCGTCACCGATGTAAAAACGCTTTCATCATATTCGGAAAACGAACTTGTTTTGCTTGCCGCGCGCTTGGAATCGGGCAGCGAACACCCCATCGCGTCGGCAATCGTAAACCGCGCAAAACAAATATCAAACACCGAAATTTCCCCTGCCGACAGTTTTGAAAACTTGTCGGGACACGGCATAAAAGGCACTCTCGACGGTCTTACCGCCCTCATAGGAAACGCAACTTTAATGCAAAAAAACGACATGCTTTCGCCCGAAGCGCAAGAGGTCGGCAACGAGTTTTCAAAGCAAGGCAAAACTCCGCTCTTCTTTGCTTTGGACGGCAAAATCGTTGGTATAATTGCCGTTGCGGACGAGATAAAACCCGACAGTGCGCAAGCGATTTCCGCTCTCAAAAAACAAGGTTTGCGCGTGATTATGCTCACAGGCGACAACGCATTGAGCGCAAAAGCAGTTGCGGATAAATGCAGTGTCGACGCGGTCATTTCCGACGTTTTGCCGAGCGACAAAGACAACGTTTTATCTGCCCTCAAAAAGTACGGCAAGGTCATAATGGTGGGCGACGGAATCAATGACGCACCCGCACTCTCCCGCGCCGACATCGGAATTGCGATAGGCGCAGGCACGGACATCGCAATCGACAGCGCGGACATTGTGCTTATGAAGTCATCCCTTTCCGATGTCGCAAAAGCAATCAACCTTTCAAGACGTACCCTTCTCAACATCAAAGAAAACTTGTTCTGGGCGTTTATTTACAATGTTATATGCATCCCGATTGCGGCAGGCGCGCTGTCTTTCGATCCTGTCAACATAACGCTCAATCCGATGATAGGAGCAGCGGCTATGAGCTTGTCAAGCGTATGCGTCGTCCTCAATGCATTGAGGCTCAATTTGGCAAATTTGAACAAGGAATCCAAGCGCAAAAAACCGCCCGTAGACATTGACGTGGCACAAATCGAAAGCGTGGTTGCAAGTCGTAAAAATGTTGAACTTTCGGCGGATTTTTCAACCGACTCCGCACAGACCGACGTCGCAATCGACGCTTGCAACGAAAAAAATACTTGCCCTATCGCAAGCGACAAATCCAAATCGAACGCTGTAAACAATAAAACAGAAAACAAAAAAGGAGCATCCGCTATGCAAAAAACAATTTCAATCGAAGGCATGATGTGCATGCACTGCGTCAAACATGTAAACGAAGCACTCTCAAAAGTGGACGGAGTATCTCTTGTCGAGGTGTCGCTCGAAAACAAAAACGCAATCGTAACGCTCACAAAAGACGTTTCCGATTCCGCTCTCAAAGCCGCCGTCGAAAACGCAGGATATGACGTGACGGAAATAAGATAATTTTTTCAAAGACAAGCAAATTTTACCCAACAAAAAAACGACGCCTTCCGCGTCGTTTTTTTTCTTGTTCGAAGCGTACTTATACACGACATGTGCCTATTCGAAAACGAAACACGAGCCGCAACGGCAAACTAGCGATATTGTGCCTGACGGCACAGTGATATTGTCCTGCGGACAGTGATATGCACGCAAAGCGTGCGTGATATTGCACTTCGTGCAGTTGCGGAAAATTTCAGCCTGTTCGAAGCGTACTTATACACGGAATATGTTCATACGAAGATGGATTTCGAGCCGCAGCGGCGGCGAGCCTTGGAGCGCCGAGCTTGATGGAAAGTACAAGCGACTGCGCCGTGTTGTTGGCCACGCCTGGCGCACAAAGCGCAGTGGCATAATGAGTGAACGATACTTATCTATGCGAGTGCCGATTGTCTCCCCCACGAACGATGTTTTCTTTTGTAGAGAATTGCCTCTATTTGAGTGGTGGGAGAAAAGCCCGGAAGGGAAAGAGGGGGCAAATTTAATTTAAAGTCTACGGCGTATGCATTTGCAGAGGAAGTCCAAACACGTGAGGAAGGGGAAAATTGCAATTCAAAGTGCTTCCCCCTCTCGCTCTTGTAGAGGACAAGCACCTGCGCAAAGCGCAGATATCACTGCACTCTCAAACGTGCAATTTTTTTGCCGTTCTCGGATCCAGGTCGTACACGAAGTTTTTGTCCTCGTCGCCGTGAAAGTCGCTTCCGCCGGTGGGGAGCAATTTATACTTATTCATGAGTTCGGAGAAGTTTTTTTTGTCTTGCTCGTTGTGAGATGGATAGTTGAGCTCCATGCCGTCAAGCCCAAACTGTTTCAATCCGCCCAAAAGGATATCCAGTCTTTTGTCGAGCAAGTATTTTTTGGGGTGTGCGACGGATGCGAAACCGCCGTACTTCTTGATGATTCTGACAGCCTCGACGGGTGTGAGCCTCTTTGCCTCGCAGTACGCTTTCGCACCGGGTCTGAGGTATTTTTCAAATGCGTCGTTGATATCGGTGCAATACCCTTTTTTGACAAGCTCGCGCGCCATGTTCATACGTCCCAATCCGTCAGCCGAAAAATCCAGCTCCGTCTTTACTCCGAGGTCTTGAAGTTTTTGTCCGATGCGAATATTCCTTTCCTTTCTCAAATCCTTTACTTTTTGCAATTCTTGCACAAAATCAGGGTTTTTGTAGTCGATATTGTATCCTAAAATATGGATTTCGCATATTGAGTATGTGCTAAATTCAATTCCTCCGACAAATTTTATGCCGAGTTTTTTTGCCTCTTCACGCCCTTCGTCAAGACCGGCAACGCTGTCGTGGTCGGTGATTGCCATCACGTCCAAGCCTTTGTTTTTTGCCCATGCAACGACTTCCCTCGGCGTGAGCGAACCATCGCTTTTGGTTGTGTGAATATGCAAATCAGCCTTCATCTGTTTCATCCTCAAACGTTATTTCATCATCGCCCGACGATGCGATAAGTTGCTCCATGTCGGGACCTTTTTCATCCGAAAGGCTGTTGACCTTGTTGAGTTTTTTGCCGATTATTCTCGTGCGTTCTTCTGCGTTTTCAAGCGACTTTTTGACGGTGTCGAGGCGGTCTCCCGTCTGTTTCAAATATTTTGTGAATAGTGCGAAATCGCTCATAAATCCTTGCAGAAGTTTGCCTATTTCCGTACTGCGTTTTTCGATTGCGACGCTTCTGAATCCCATTTGCAAACTGTTGAGCAATGCCGCGATTGTGGTCGGACCGCACACCACGATTCTGAACTTGTTTTGTATGTCCTCAACAAGTCCTTCCCTTCTGATAATCTCGGCATAAAGCCCTTCTGTGGGCAAATACATAATCGCAAAATCGGTGGTTTTTGGCGGATTGACATACTTGTCTCTTATGCTCATAGCCTCGGTTTTCACGCGGTTTGCAAGTGCCTTGCTTGCCGCTTCCACTCCGTCGGGATCACCTTTTTCCGACGCTTCGACAAGGCGAGCATAGTCCTCGACGGGAAACTTTGCGTCGATTGGCAAAAGCACTTCTTCGTCGCCTTTGCCGGGCATGCGTATGGCAAAATCAACCATATCTTCGCTGCCGCGTTTTATACGGACTTGCTTGTGATATTGTTCGGGCGCAAGGATTTGCGCAAGCAAACTTTCAAGCGAAACTTCTCCCCATGTTCCGCGCGTTTTTACGTTTTTGAAAATACGGTTGAGGTCGTTGACTCCCGTTTGCAAGTTTTGAAGTTCGGAGAATGTCCGATTGATTTCTTCAAGCCTGTCATTGACGATTTTGAAAGATTGATTGAATCTCGTTTCCAGCGTTGCGCTGAGCTTTTCATCGACTGTTTCGCGCATCTTTTCAAGCTGTTTCGCATTGTCCTCTTTCATCTCTTTCATGCTTGCCGAGTTGAGTGCGGTGAGCGTTGCGATGCTTTGCTCGTTTGCCACACGCAGATTTGCGATGCTTTGAGCGGTCGTTGTCTTGACTTCTTCGAGGCTGCGTTGCGTTGTCTGCATAAACCTATCCATGCGCTCGCCCACGACTCGTATGTTTTCGGTTTGAGCATTGAGCGTCCCAACAAGCATGGAGTTGTTGATTTTCATCGCGGTGTCGATGTCGTTTTTGAGCTTTTCGTTGTCCTCTTTGACGCTTAAAATTCCCGCGTCGTCGAATTTTTGCTTGTTTTTTCTCAAAAGTTGGACGCACAGCACAACGCACGCAAGCGCAAGCGCGATGCTTATCGCAACCATAATGTAAAGTCCCGTCATATCATATCCTCCGAAACGTATTTATTTTTGCCTTTCAAACCGCAATCTCTTTTCAATCGCAATTGTCTTTCCGTTTGTTTTCGACGTAGTCTATTGCCTTCTCCCTGTCGTTGAGAGCGGGATTCTCGGCAGTGTCGAGCCAAAGTTCTTCGAGAATTTTTCCTCGCGTTTTTTCATCCACGCCCATATTTACCAAATCTTGTCCGCTTATTTTCAAACCTTTCACGCAAAGCGGAGTGCCGTCGTCCTCGATTTCTTTCACGACTCGGCGTATTGCGTCAGCCCTTCCCGCCTCGCCCTTATGCGCGATAGAGTCGGCGTCCATAAAATCGCAAAGATCGCGTATGACGTCAAAGTTTTCCACAACGAATCTGCGAAGTTTTCCCTTCGGCACGTCCCCCTTTACGTCAGTCATATGCAGCGCAACGATTTTGACAAGTCTTTTCCTTTCGGAATTGGGCAATTTAAAACGCTTGCAAATTCCGTCTGCCAGCTCCGCGCCGATTTGAGCGTGCGAGTGCATATTGCCTGTCGATTTTATAGATTCCGCTTTGCCTATATCGTGCAAAAGTGCGGCGAATCTCAATCTCGGAGGAGCGCACTCAAACGCTTTGACTGTATGCTCATAAGCGTCGTATATATGGTATTTTTTCGGTTGTTCAAGACCTTTGAGTGAGGCAAGTTCGGGCAAAAGCATATCCACAAGTCCGAGGTCGTCGAGCATTCTCAAACCTCTGACGTGTGCGTCTTTGAGGTTAAGCTCGGGATGCTTTGTGTCCGCAACGAAAATCTTTTCAAGCTCGTCGCGTATTCGTTCGACGGCAATATCTTTGACGCGCCATGCGTTTTTCTTTGCGACTTCGTAGGTGTTTTTTTCGACGTCGAATCCGAGTTCCGCCGCAAATCTGACCATTCTCAAAATGCGCAATCCGTCCGCCTCGAAAACGATTTCCGGCTCGTCGGCGGTTGACACGATTTTGTTTTTGACATCCTCGACGCCGCCGAGCAAATCGACGATTTCACCCGTCAGAACGTCCTTGTAAAGCGCATTGCATTTGAAGTCCCTGCGCTTTGCGTCAAGGTTCATATCCGTTGTGAAACGCACGTCTTTGGGAGTATGCTCGCCGCTTGAAACGTCATAGCTGTCCGTGCGAAAGGTTGTGTATTCGCACACAAAATCACCGCTCGATATATGCACCGTGCCCATACGCAAATTTCTGTCCGAAACGACAAAATCGGTGTTTGACAATATCTTTTTGACATCGTCAACCACGAGTTGTGCGCAAACGTCAATGTCAAAGCACTCAATGCCAAGCAACTCGTCGCGCACCGCGCCGCCCACTTGGTAAAGTGTGGCAAACGGTTTGAAACATATCGCCAAACTCTTTAATACGTTTTCTTGTTCAGCCACCGTAAACCTCGGGCGCAAGCACGCAAACGTCCTTGAAGTTTCTCATTTTTTCGTCATAGTCAAGACCATAGCCGACAACAAATTCGTTTTCGATTTCAAATCCGACATAATCGCCCTTAAAGTCGACTTTTCTTCTTGACGGCTTGTCGAGCAACGAGCAAACTTTGAGTGTTTTCGGTGCGCGTGCAAGCAAAAGTTTTTTCAGATAACAGAGCGTAATGCCCGTGTCGATTATATCCTCGACGATGATTACGTTTTTGTCCCTGATGGGTTCGGAAAGGTCTTTTATCATTTTCACTTCGCCGCTTGACTTTGTGCCTGCTCCATAGCTCGAAACAGCGATAAAGTCGATTTCGACATCCCCTTCGATTTCCCTTACGAGATCCGCAAAAAATATACTTGCGCCTCTGAGCGTACATACGAGAGTGACGGATTCGCCTTTGTAATCCTCTGTGATTTGTCTGCCGAGTTCGGCAACTCTTTTTGCGATGTCCTCGCGTGCGATTAGAATCTTTTTGATTTCTTTGCCGTACATTTTTATATCTCCATTGTATAGTTTTCTATGGTGCGTTTTCGGTGCATTGCAGCCGATTTTACATTGTTTTAAGTTCATATATGTTTTTGCCGATGTTTTCTACCGCGACGTTTTTGGAAATTTCCACGCCGAATATCGCAAAAACTTCGCTTCCGTTTGCGACAACGACAAGCTTTTCCCTCTTGCGCAAAGGAACTTTTTTATCGGTCAGAAAGTCGCCCACACTCTTTGTTCCGCCGCCGAATTTTTGGATATAATCCCCGGGTTTTATTCTTCTCAAAACGGCATGTTGCGGCAATTTATCGCCGTCTACAAACAAAATTCTATCGCAATCGCAGCAACTGCCCGAGTGCAACTTTTCTTTGCACATACAATCGACTTTTGCAACCGACACGCCGAGAGAGGCAAATTCGCCTTCCGCAAAACTTTCTACGCAATCGAGTGCGCCTCTTTCGCTCTTTTTAGAAAACACGATATATCCGCCGTCTTTGTGCGCCACGAGTTTGTGAGCAAGCTCGATACGTTTTCCGTTTTGAGCGTCTTTGAGGTCGAATACAAGCGGAAAGTGCCTCTGTTCGATATCCTGACAAACGCCGAGCATTCTCGCAGCCTTCACAACAAGTTCTTTTGCAATCAAGGTATCCTCAAAACACTTCACATCAACTTTAACTTCGTCGTTTTCAAGACGCAATTCGGGCGTATTTTTCGCTATAAAATCGCAAACTTCCGTTGCGTTTTCGCAAAGCCTTGACACGGACGTACAAAGAGAAGGAAATCTTTGTTTTATTTTTTCAAGCTCCTCTCGCAAAAAATTGCGCGTGTAGTCGGTGTCGAAATTGGTTTCGTCGTCGACGTATGGCAAATCGTGTTCGGCAACGAAATCGTTTATATCCTCTCTTTCGCAACAAAGAAGCGGGCGAATATACTTTCCGCGCACCGCACTCATTCCGCAAAGACCTCTTACGCCGGTGCCGCGAATTATGCGCATAATGACGGTTTCGACTTGGTCGTCGGCATGATGAGCAAGCGCGATATAGTCGCACTTTTTCTCGTCGAGTACGCTATCGAAAATCTCGTATCGCAAAATCCTTGCGCCCTGTTCGAGCGTATAGCCGTTTTCCTTGCAAAACGCAGGCGCGTCCACCTTGAAACAAAAAAGAGGAATATCGTATTTTTTGCAAAAATCGGCAACGAATCTGCTGTCGTCCACGCTGCTCTGACCTCGGATACCGTGTTCGACATTGATTGCGACCAAAGGAACGTTTGCGTTTTTCAATGCATACGCAAGCGCGACGGAATCTCTGCCGCCGCTTAAAGCAACGCCAATCGTTTTTCCGACAAAAGACGGATTGTCCAAAAATTTATTCAAATTTATTTGAATATCGTTTGCCATACGGCAATTATACAGCACCGACGCAAAAAACACAACATTTTATGCACGATATCGCCTCTGCGCTCTGATTTATACCATAAAAAGTCGCATGGCAAGCACCGTGCAATCGTCGGTTGCGCCGCTTTCGAGGGCTTTTTCAAGCACGGAATCGGCAAGAGTTTGCGGATTTTGGGTGTCGGTTTCGTCAATGACCTCACACACGCCTTTGCCCTCGAGCGCGTCGAAAACTCCGTCGCTCATCATAAGCAACATATCGCCGTCAAAAAGTTGATAGCGCGACGTGATACTTTCTACGTCATCCACAATGCCTATGGGTGCGGCGGTGCAAGTGAGCATTTCTATATTGTCCTTTCGTATGATAAAACTGCTTGCCGAGCCCAACTTCACAACGTCCAATCCGCCCGACTGCATGTCCAAAACCGCAATGTCGAGGGTGGAAAACATATCTTCCGCACCGAGTTTGAGCAACTTATTGGCAAGGCTCAAGACGATGCCCGATTCTATGCCCGCCCGATAAAAACTTTCAATCATTTTAATGGCGTTTTTGCTTGTTTCGCTTGCTTTTTCACCGTGTCCCATTCCGTCGCAAACGGCAAACAATCTGCGAGTTCTCGACGGACAAAGCACGCTCACCGTATCTCCGCACTCCGACTCTTCGCCGAATTTCTTTTGCGCAACTCCGTAAGCGACTTCGTATATCGGAGCGCAATCCAGAAACACGACCTTTTGCGAACCTCTGTCCTGAATTTTCGAAACTTCCATACGCACGCCGAGGCTTTTGGATACGATTCTCGGCAACACGGCTTTTTGCGCGTCGCAATCTCTTACAATCAGCGTTGAGCTCGACGACGAACCCTCGCCGCAAATAACGATTTCGCTTGCGACGACGTTGTGTTTCAAAAGCTCGGCTTTAAGCAATTCCGCATCGTCCGAGGCAAAGTTCACCTGTTCTGCGCAAGAGCTTGCAAGCGAATCGAGTACAAGCGCAATGCCTGCAAATTGTTCGGACATAAGATTTTTGCAAGACACAAGGTTTTTTGCTTCGCATGTTCTCTTTTTGTATGCGTCCGCACTTGTGTTTATCGCAGATGCCAGCGAGTGCATATTCGAGCATCTGCTCGTGACAAAAGGCGGCATATCGAGTATGGTGACTTTTCCGCGATTGATTGCCGCGTCCGCCATAGGCAAAATCACGCCTGACGTATCCCCTCCGAGCGCGGTAAAACAAATCTCTCTGTCCCTGCACCGTCCGCAAAAACTCTTTGCAACCTCCTTTGCAAGTCTGTTCGGCGAACACTCGGATGAATTTGAGGCAAGTTTTTCGAGATTTTTCGACATGTCGTAAAACACGTCCGAGGCGGACGCCAGGCGTGACGCCAGCTCTCTGCCTCGTCTGTTGACAATACCTGTGTAAGCTCTGCGGTTGTCGCCCTTTGCCAGTCCTTTTATCTTTGTCGTAACCGACGAAGGTATAAACAAAGCGCAAATCACTCCTACGCCACACATGACAAGCGATTGCCATCCCGCTCCCGCATAAGCGTTCAAAAGCCACTCTATGCCCTCGACCGCCAACACCGCAAGCGCAGACGACCACTTTGTAAAGGGCGAAAACGCAACCGCCGCCGTTGCAAGTGCTACCGATGCGCCGAGATAAGTCAAATCCGACTTTGCAATGCTTGCTCCGACTCCGAAAAGTATGCCGACAAACAACGTTGTCTGCGCCTTGAAACATACAGCGCAAACCAACACGGAAAACGCAAGCACTCCGCCATAGGCATAAAAACCGAAACCTCCCACACCGCAAAGCGCATATCCCGTCACGGCAAGAGTTATGCCTGCGCATATCAGCTCGTCAACCGTTGCTTTGTGAAGAACGGAACGCACAAACACGGCATAAGCGCAAATACCGAAACAAAACGTGCCGGCAACGACAAAGAGCGCGCAAAGCCCCAAACGGAAATAATCGCCTTCGAACACGCAACCGCATGCGACGTACGGACTCATACCTAAAAGCGCGCAAAGCGCAACCGCCCAGAGCGGAACGTTCTTGCGAATTTTGTAAAAAATCGCGTATAGCGCAATCAACGTAACCACCGGCGCAAGCGCATACAAAAGCATTCGCCAATCGGGTAAAAACACGACATTTGCAACAATAAAACACGGCGATACGGCAAGCACGTTCTGCCTTGCGAAAACAAGCGCGCAAAACAAAGCAAGCGACAATGCAAAACCGAATGACGGTACGCTCGCAAACAAAAACAACGCAAGACCTTCAAGCGCAAACGCTACCGCGGTTTTTGCGCTCATCTTCAAATCAAATGTCGGACACACTTTTCTTTTGGCGGTTAAAACATGACTTTTCATAGCAATATTTTACAAAACAGACGCTGAAAAAAATTGCTGTCCGAAAGGAAATTTTGTCTTTTCCGACAGTAATATAGCACACATTGTCGAAATCTTTATATTTCAAAACACGACTTTCAAGTTCACATTTTGCAACGATAAACATCGTTTTGTGCAGATTGACTTTGAAAGTCCTTTTGCGTTTGACATAGTTTGAAATAAGGCATATAATCATATTTATCAAAAGCCATCAAAGGTCGGTATGCAAAACAAAAGACTCTCATCCATAAAAAATGTCACCCTTCTTGCGCTCATGCTTGCGCTGACGATTATCTTTTGTTTTGTACCCGTTCAGTTCGGGACAATCACGCTTGCCCTGATGATTTTGCCGACAATCATACTCTCACAGGTTGCGTCATTCAAGACTTCGCTCGCAATGGGAATCATGATGGGGATTGTAAATTACATCGCCTGGTTCACCACAAAAGCGGCGTCTCCCGTCGCACCGATTTTTCAAAATCCGATTGTGTGTATTCTGCCGAGAATCCTCATTGCGATAGTTTGCTATTTTACACGATACGGACTTCAAAAAGTTGTCTTTTTTGCTCGAATCAAGCGCATATGCGATTATGAATATGTGCGCGAACGTGCATATGAGAACACTCAAAACAGCGACATGCGCATGACGGCAACCAGCCCGAACGTCTCGGATTTTTGCGATGATAATCATCGCACATGCAACATCTCAAAAGCCTGTGACCGAAAAGCGAGGTCGAAACAAATCCTCACCGACCAGTTTATATACGCCCTGTCCGCCGCCCTGGGAGTTGTCACCAACACACTGTTTGTTGCCATATTCACTCTCATTTTTTTCAACGGCACTTCCATTGCGCAAAACACGATTGTCACCGTAAAATACGTACTCGCCTGGTTTGGGGTAAACTTTGCGGTTGAAGTCGTTTCTTTTTCATTGCTTACACCGCCCATCGTACTTGCCCTCAAAGCCGCAAAACTCGCCTAACGGAGTTATATCCGCTTCTCCGTTTTCATTGCTGCTTTTCTCTTTTACGATTTTGGTTTTTTATTTGTCGGATTCATAGCGATATTACAATTGCGCAAACCCCGCAACACAAAAAAACAATACAAACTCGACCGATTGTATTATTTATGCAATTATTTTTCAACTATTTGACAAATAGTATATTTACACGTTTTTTTGCGTGTGTTATACTTATTTTATCTTATAAATAAGGTGGACTATGGGCAATTATGTTCTCGCCTACGATGTAGGCACAACCGGCATCAAAACTTGTCTTATCGAAATCGACAAAAGCATAAAAATACTCTCATCTGCATCGCAAGGTTACGAGCTTTACGTTCTCCCGGGCGGAGGCGCGGAACAAGATCCCAACGAATGGTGGGACGCAATGAGAGCAACCACCCGCCGAATTTTTGAAAACTCTCCTATAAAGCCCGAGCAAGTGGAAGGCATCTCGTTTTGCTCTCAAGCGCAAGGTTTGGTTCTCGTTGACAGGGACGGAGTGCCGGTTCACCGCGCTTTCAGTTATATGGATCAACGCGCAACCAAAGAAATCAAGGACGGTCTCCGTTTCGGTCTGCAAATCGAGGGAGCAAACATTTTCAGGCTGCTCAAATCGCTTGCGATCACGGGAGCGGCTCCTCTGTCCGTCAAAGATCCTCTGTGGAAATATCTGTGGCTCAAAAACAACGAACCCGAAAACTTTGCTCGTATCTACAAATGGCTCGATGTCAAGGAATATCTCATCGCGCGCATGACAGACGAATTTGTGCTTACGCACGATTCGGCTTTCGGCACAATGCTCTACGATCTCAAAAACAAGTGTATAAGCAAATCCATGTGCAAGATGTTCGGCATAAATGTCAAACACCTGCCCAGACTTATAGAATCGACGGAATGCGCAGGCACGCTCACCGACAAAGCGGCTGAAGAACTCGGACTTGTCAAGGGCATCAAAGTCTACGGAGGGGGCATGGACGCAAACCTCATCGGCGTCGGCGCAGGCTCTACGGGACTTGGCGACACCCATATTTACAGCGGCACTTCGGGCTGGGTGGGAACAATCACCGACAAACCTACCGTTGACGTATCTTCCATGATTGCGGCGGTCGTTGCGGCGCAACCCGGCAAATACAACTATTTCGCAGAACTAGAAACTTCGGGCAAATGTTTTGAATGGGTAAAAGACCACATCGCTCTTGACGAGTGCGGCATCTACATCCAAAAAAAGCACGTCACCGACGACATCGAAAGCAAATATCTCTCGTTGTTTTCTTATATGACCTCGATTGTAGACGACATACCCGCAGGAAGCGGCGGGGTTATATTCACTCCTTGGCTTCACGGCAACCGTTGTCCGTTTGAAGATCCCAACGCAAGAGGCATGTTTTTCAACATCAGCCTCGAAACAGGCAAAACCGAACTTATACGCGCGGTACTCGAAGGTATATGCTACCACAAACGCTGGATGCTCGAAGCGTCGTCAAAGAAGGTCAAACCTTCCGACGTAATCAGATTTGTGGGCGGCGGCGCGCTTTCGGATTTCACATGTCAGGTGCTTGCCGACATCACGGGACACGTAATCGAAACCGTCGATAATCCTCAGAATATCGGTGCGGTAGGAGCTGCGGCATGCGTCGGCGTCGGACTTGGTATTATTGCGTCATTTGACGAAATAAAGAAGTTTATCCCTGCAAAAAAGACGTTCAACCCCAACTTTGAGCTGAAAGAGAAGGTTTACGACAAAGGCTTTGAGGTGTTCAAATCCCTCTACAAGCAAAACAAAAAAGCCTTCAAGATTCTCAACGAAAACTAAAAAATATCGACAAAACTTAAAAAGTCGCTTGCAATCGCAAGCGACTTTTTTCGTTAAACAATACTTTGCCTTTCACAGTTGTCAATCACGGTTTTTGTCAAAGTTCTTCACCTGTGAACCGAAAAGGCATCACTTCGTCGAGCTTGAACACCTTAAATTTTTCCGGTGTACCCAACACGACTTCGAAGTTGCTGTCACAAAACTCCGACATCACTTGACGACATACTCCGCACGGTGCGCAAAGCGTGGAAATCTCCCCCTCTCTGCCCCCGACGATAGCAATGCACGAAAACTCTCTTTCGCCCTCGCTGACCGCTTTTGCAAAAGCGGTGCGCTCTGCACAAATCGTAGGAGAAAAAGCGGCGTTTTCAATATTGCAACCGGTATATTCTTTTCCGTCCTTTGTCACAAGCACTGCGCCGACTCTGAAATGAGAATACGGCACATAGGACATCTTGCGCATATCGTTTGCCTTTTCCATAAGACGTTTATAGTCAATCATATTTTCTCCTTTCACCTGTCAATCGATGACATCGGCAAGAAAACTATTGCCCGACGTGTCCTTTTTGTCAACACCGAGATAGTCGAGAACGGTTGCGCTGATGTCAGCGAACGTATCTCTCGTGCCGAGGTTGACGCCCTCTTTTATATGTTTGCCGCAAACAATCATCGGCACGTATTCGCGTGAATGGTCTGTGGACGGCGTTGAGGGATCGCAGCCGTGATCGGCAGTGATGATCAAGATGTCGTCCTCTCGCATATTCGGCAAAAACCGACCGAGTTGCACGTCAAATTCCGTCATGGCGTTTGCATATCCTGCGATGTCGTTGCGATGACCGTACTTCATGTCGAAATCGACGAGATTGACAAAGCAAAGCCCCTCGAAATCTCGTTTCTGGATGTCGAGAGTGACCTCCATTCCGTTTGTATTGGAGGTGGTTCGGTTGGATTCGCTCACACTCTTTCCTGCAAAAATATCGTATATCTTGCCGACGGATATCGTTGCAAGCCCTGCATCTTTCAAGCAATCGAGCATGGTCGTATGCGGCGGAACGAGCGAATAATCGTGCCGATTTGCCGTGCGGGTATAGGGCCACTCTCCCGTGAAAGGACGAGCGATAACTCTGCCTACACCGTGTTCGCCTTGCAACATTTCACGCGCGATTTCGCAGTATTTGTAAAGTTCGGGAACGGGAACATAGCTCTCGTGTGCGGCGATTTGAAAAACGCTGTCCGCCGATGTGTACACGATAAGCGCGCCCGATTCTATACTCTCTTTGCCGTAATCTTTGATGACTTCCGTGCCCGAATAAGGCTTGTTGCAAAGCACTTTCCTGCCCGTGCGTTTTTCAAACTCCGCAATGACCTCTTCGGGAAAACCGTCGGGATAAGTCGGAAGCGGTTTGGGAGATATGATACCCGCGATTTCCCAGTGTCCGATTGTCGTATCCTTGCCCATCGACGTTTCTTTGAGGCGAGCAAAACTCCCTTTGGGGTTTGCGATTGCGCCGCCTACGGTGTCGATGTTGAAAAGACCGAGATTCACAAGATTCGGACAATCGAAATGCTCGTCCTTGCGGATTGCTGCGAGCGTATTGCTTCCTTCGTCGTGCCAAAGATACGAATCGGGCATTTCGCCGCAACCGCAACTGTCAAGCACTATAATAAAAACTCTTTTACTCATATTTTCACCTAAAATCAAACGCTCCGCAAGTTGCCGAGATATTATGCAAGTTCGAGAGCGATTTCCATCATTTTTGTGAAGGAATTTTGTCTTTCTTCGGCAGTTGTATTTTCTTCGGGATAGATGAAACTGTCGCTTACGGTGCATATGCAAAGTGCTTTTTTGCCTGCGCGCGCCGCATTGCAATAGAGTGCGGCGGATTCCATTTCGACGCCCAGCACGCCCATCTTTGCCCATTGCATACCGCTGTTTGCGTCATCGTAGAATATATCGGACGAAAAGATGTTGCCCACTTTGTAGTTTATGCCTGCCTTTTGGCATAGTTCTGCCGCTCTACGCACGAGGTCGAAATCGGCAATCGGGCAGAAAGTGCCGGGAAGATTGTATTGCATTGCATAATTGCCGTTTGTGCAAGCTCCCATTGCAATGATTATATCGCGTGCGTGCAAATCTTTGTCGAACGAACCGCAAGAACCGATACGAATGATGCTTTTCACATCGTAGAAGTTGAAAAGCTCGTACGAATAAATGCCGATTGCGGGTTGTCCCATGCCTGATGCCATGACGGACACGCGCTTTCCTTTGTAATAACCCGTATAGCCGTTGACGCCTCTGACGTTGTTGACGAGTACGGCGTCTTCAAGGAAGTTTTCCGCAATGAATTTTGAACGAAGCGGATCTCCGGGCATAAGGACGGTTTCGGCAAAATCGCCGAGTTTTGCTGTGATATGGGGGGTTGGAACTGACATAATTTTGACTCCCTTTTGATTTATTTTGTTGTCGCGCCGAAAATCGGAGCGGTATACCCGCATAAATGCAAATTTTTGCATGTATGCAAAAGTATGGTTTTGCTTTTATCCGTATGTACATATGAAAAAGAGTTGTTTGCTCGTTTATGCTCGGCATCACAAGTTTTCATATGAACATATTTTCATATGTGCGTCAATATTCGCCGTCGCTTTCTTGCTTTTTGACGATTTTGACGATTCGGCTCGTGCCGAGTCTAGATGCGCCGAGTTCGACAAACTTCTCGGCGTCCTCGATTGACGATATACCTCCCGCCGCTTTCATCCGAACGCCTTTGCCGACATGTTTTGCAAAAAGCTCTATATCCGCAAAAGTCGCGCCCGATTTGGAAAATCCCGTGGAGGTCTTGATGAAGTCCGCACCCGCCTTTGTGACAAGCTCGCACATCTTGATTTTTTCTTCATCGGTGAGCAGACACGTTTCGATGATGACTTTGAGAATCTTGTCGCCGCATGCTTTTTTGAGCGTTCTTATTTCGTTTTCGACATAGTCGTAATTGCCTGCTTTAAGCTCTCCGATATTGATGACCATATCGATTTCGTCTGCGCCGTTTGCGATTGCGTCTTTGGTTTCGAACTCTTTGACAGCCGTGGTGTTGTAGCCGTTGGGAAAGCCGATAACCGTGCAGATGGCAACTCTGCCCTTTGAATACTCGCTTGCTTTTTTAACATAGCAAGGCGGGATGCAAACCGACGCCGTCTGATATTTTATGCCGTCGTCGCAGATTGCTCTTATGTCTTCCCATGTTGCCGTTTGCGCAAGCAAGGTGTGGTCGCATTTGCTCAGAATTTCTTTGATTTCCATATATGTTACCTCAAATTTATATTTGTATCTTTCCAAAAACATACGTTTGTTTTACGATGTTTTTGCAGTGATTTTCGTCTTTGCAATCCTGTGTCTGTTTTTTATGTTTTGACAAAACAAGGGTTTTATATTATCGATTGCAGTGTCTTATCTGTTGATTCTGTGAAGTATCGCATTGACAATCATTTCGTATGCGACTTCGTTGTATCCGCCCTCGGGGACTATGATGTCCGCAACTCTTTTTGTAGGTTCGATGAAGTGTTCGTACATTGGCTTGACGGTTGAAAGATATTGATTTACAACAGATTCGAGACTTCTTCCCCTCTCTCTCACGTCACGCATTATTCTGCGAAGTATTCTCACGTCGTCGTCGGTATCCACAAAGATTTTGATATCCTGAAGTTTCAGCAGTTCGTCATTGTAGAAGTTGAGCAGCCCCTCCAGAATGATGACTTTCGCACTCTTTGTTTCTTTCACCTCATCCGTGCGCATATATTGCGTAAAGTCGTAAACGGGATGATAGACGGTTTCGCCGTTTTTGAGTTTTCGCATATGCTCGACAAGCAAGTCCGTATCGAAAGAATCGGGATGGTCGTAGTTGATTTTCACTCTTTCTTCAAACGGAATATCTCTGTTCGACTTGTAATACGAGTCCATGCTGAGCATAACGGCGTCTTGACCGAATGCGCTTTTAATTCTGCTTGCAAGCGTTGTTTTTCCGCTTCCGGTGCCTCCGCAAATGCCGATGACGATGCTTTCCATACTCACCTCACAAATATAAACCCTTGGCTTCTTGTTCGGCTTTCTTTTTCAGCCAGCACTTTCTGCACATAGCGACGTAGCGGTCGTTGCCTCCCAAACACACCTGTTCGCCTTTGAACACTATGTTGCCGTGGTCGTCCATACGCGCGTTGACGGTCGCCTTTGCGCCGCACTTGCACACGGACTTTATTTCGCTTATCGACTCTGCAATCTCGAAAAGGCGTTTGCTCCCCGGGAACATATGCGTCGTAAAATCGGTCGCAAGCCCGAAACAAAGCACCGGCTTGTTGAAATCGATCACGATCTGTCCGAGCTGATCCACTTGCTCCGGCGTAAGAAATTGGCACTCGTCCACAATTATGACATCGTATCCGCTGAACTTTTCCTTGAACAGTTTGTACAAGTCCTCGTTTTGCGCCACGGCTATTGCTTCTGCCCAAAGACCTATGCGGGAGCGCGTTATCGTTGCGCCGTCGCGAGTATCCACGGTGGGCTTGATGAGCATGACTTTCATGCCTCTTTCTTCATAATTGAATTTTGTTATAAGTGCTTGCGCCGTTTTCGAGCAGCCCATTGCGCCGAATTTGAAATATAATTTTGCCATTTGTACAGTGTCCTTTATTCTTTTCGCGCTTTATTCGACTCTATCCAAAACGATGGGACGTTTTTCGGGTTCTTCATCGCCGATTGTCGTAGAAGCATAAAATTTGTCAAGAGCAGGAGCAAATCTCTTTTGGTCGGATGTGTGCATAATCGCAATCTCCTCCCCTTCTTTTACGAAATCGCCCGTTTTCTTTTTCAGAACGATACCCGCCGAAAAATCAATGCTCTCTTCCTTTGTGTTTCTGCCTGCGCCGAGTAGCAAGCTGGATATGCCGTAGCCCTCCGTGTCGACGTGTTGTATATAGCCGCTCTTTTTTGCCTTTACGCTCATCGTATACGGAGCTTTTGCAAATTTGTCGGGGTTGTCGATACATTCGACGTCGCCGCCCTGCGCCTTGACCATCTTTTTGAACGTTGCAAGCGCGCTGCCGTCTTGCAAAGCCCCTTTGACCGCCTTTTCACACTCTTCAATACTGCCTTTGCCCGCAAGATAAAGCATGTTTGCGGCAAGAATTTGGCAAATTTCGGTGAAATCCTCAGGGCCGTGTCCGTTCATTGTGTCGATTGCCTCTTTCACTTCGAGCGTATTGCCGATTGCGTCGCCCAAAGGTCTGTCCATGTCCGTGATAAGCGCAAGCATTTTCTTCCCTGCCTGCTTGCCGATTTCAACCATTGTTTTTGCAAGGGCGCGGCTTGCCTCTATAGTTTTTGTGAATGCGCCGCTGCCCGTCTTGACGTCAAGCACTATGCAATCGTCGTCGGCGGCAAGTTTCTTGCCCATTATGCTGGACACGACAAGCGGCATGCTGTCAACCGTTGCCGTAACGTCGCGCAAGGCATACAGTTTTTTGTCCGCAGGTGCAAGGTCTTTGTTTTGTCCGACGATGCAGACGCCGATTTCGTTGACGTTTTTCAAAAATTCTTCTTCGGAAATATCGGTTCTGAACCCGGGAATAGATTCGAGCTTGTCAATTGTTCCGCCGGTATGCCCCAAGCCTCTGCCACTCATTTTTGCAACCTTTACGCCGAGTGACGCCACAAGAGGAGCAACCACAAGGCTTGTCTTGTCGCCTACGCCGCCCGTGGAGTGCTTGTCCACCCGTATGCCGTTTATGGACGAAAAATCAAGACGTTGTCCCGAATCTCTCACCGCAAACGTAAGCGCAACGGTTTCGTCGAAACTCATACCGTTAAAGAATATCGCCATCAGCAATGCCGATGCCTGATAGTCGGGAATTTCCCCTTTGACATAACCGTCGATAAAGAAATCGATTTCCTGTTTCGAGAGTTCTCCGCCGTCGCGTTTTTTGCGGATGATGTCATACATTCTCATATTTGCCTCCCGTGCGCTTGCGCACGCATTTTTGTTTGTATATTGTATTATACAACATTTATCCAAAGAATAAAAGCCCCAATTTTCTATAAGACAAATTCTCCCCTCGACAAAGCGACGAAAAAAAAAGAACGCCTGTCGGGCGTTCTTTTGCGCTTGTTTTGTTGTTATTCGTTTTTATCGGTATCGACTTCGGTTTCGCTTGCGTCGGAATCTATCAATTGAATATTCTTCTCTTGCTTTGCCGCTTTCTTTGCAAGTCGTTTTTGCTTTGCTTTTTCTCGTTTTTCGGCGAGTTTCGGAAGTTTTCCTTGTTTGACAAGCACCTCGATTGTCACGACGATAACGATAACAACCGCCGCTATACATCCGATCACAATGCCGAAGATTTCAAAGAAGCCGAGTTTGATTGTGTTGACATAATCGGGATTGCTGTAAACTTCTATATATTGTTCGACCGTTTCGATTCTGGAGTGTTTGTCTTTCTCTTTGATGTCGACGTCCTGACCTGCGAGTTTGAGAATCTCGTCTTCGTTCCAGATATAGCTGTATTTGTCAAGAGGCTTTCCGCTTGCTTTTCCCGCATCTCTGTCGGCATGGGATTCAAAATACTTTGCATAGCCGTTGTCCCACAATTGAAGATGCGCGGTGTAAGAATTGTATTTGTTGATATGTTCGTTGCCCTCATGCATATCCTCTTGCGGCTTTGCATACCACTCCGTGAGCTTTTCGGCGTCCGAATTCATATCTATTGCAAAATCAACCGTGTAAAGTCCGTTTTCAAATTTGATAGTTGCATTGTCGGCAATGATCTCTTTGCAGAATTTCATGTTGTTGATCTCGTGAATAGAGCCGCTCAAAACGTGAAGTTTGTTGTTGAACTCATCGAGCGTGAGCGAACTCTCGAACGGATGATCTTTCTCTTGAATTTCAAACCTTGCATAAGGAAAAGTCGCAAGCGAGCAATCGCATGAGTATGCCGCGCCCTTGCCGGCAAAGAACCAGTATTCGCCGTCACCGTGCGTGTAGGCGACTTTCAAATAGCCTGCAAATGCAGCCGCTGCCGCCGCCATAACTTTGTACAAAGGATCGTCGGATGCAGGTTGTACGCTGGTTGCAAGCTGATAATACCACTTGTCCCCTTGACGAAGGTTGAACGAGTGCATCAACACTTTTGCCATGCTGATACCTGCGTCGCTCTCTTGCACGACAAGCGAAAGCGGAGTTTCTATGCGGCTTTTGTTGGCTACCGTATAAAGAGCCATAACCGCGGCTTTGATTGCGTCCTGATCTTTTGTTTCGTCGCTCTCTGCTTTTGCGCTTTCGGCAAGACCTTTATCGATGATCGCCTTGTCTGTTGACGAAATCAAACTCTCATAGTCGGGACGAGTGCCCACAGGCATCTCGAAAGATGTCGGAGTGTTTGCGTTTTTGTCGTTGCATGCGACAACCAAAAACAAACTTGTCGCAATCACCGCAACGCAAAGCAAACTTGCAATAATACGCTTTTTCATAACTTTTCCCTTTCCGTTTTTTTGCAAATCAATTATATTTATACAAAGTATAATTGACAAACATTACTTT
>ERZ1026894.733-NODE-733-length-22635-cov-5.464526_pt1 | contig 22635 bp, 19 predicted proteins | sample MGYA00380177_ERZ1026894 | MGnify/ENA primary metagenome ERZ1026894 (study PRJEB33269, sample SAMEA4719813) | human gut metagenome | biome: human-associated habitat; feature: organic feature; material: feces | place: Cameroon | collected 2013-10 ... | reverse complement strand
CCTATTTGAGTGGCGGGAGAAATACCGGCGTGTCCGGAAAGAGGGGGCACATCTAATTTAGGGTACACAACGACAAACCCATACGATAAAGGTGATTTATGGCATACGATAAACAATTTATGGACATGGCGATTGAGCTTGCCAAAGAATGCGCTTTGCACGACGAAGTGCCTGTAGGGTGCGTTGTCGTCAAGGACGGCAAGGTGGTCGGCGCAAGCGGCAATCGCAAGGAGAGAGAAAACAATGCAATCTGTCACGCCGAGATTCTGGCACTGTCCGAGGCAACCAAAGCCGTCGGCAACTGGTGGCTTGAAAATTGTGATGTGTATGTCACGTTGGAGCCGTGTGTGATGTGTGCGGGGGCGATGATTCATTCTCGAATTCGCGCGCTTTACTTTGGCGCATACGATGAAAAGACAGGCGCGTGCGGCTCGAAACTCAACCTGTTCGAGCAAGGACTTTTCAATCATATCGTTGCCGTCGAAGGTGGTTATGAGCAAGCAATCTGTTCGCAACTCCTATCCGATTTTTTCAAACAAAAGAGAAAAAACAAGTGAATTTGTGAAAATTAATAGTCTTTTCTTCCAAGCAAATAATCTGTTGAAACGTCAAATATGTCTGCCAATTTAACAAGATTTTCAAGACCGGGCTCGGCAGTTCCTTTTTCATAACGAATATATGACGGTTGGGATATTCCCAATCGACTTGCAACCTCGCGTTGAGTTAGGTGATTTAATTTTCTTTGCTCCAAAAGAGCCTCTTGAAACTTCTTCATACCCGATATTATTGACAATGATAGCAAAAAGCTATATGATTAGAGCAAAATATAGCGATACGCTATCAGACACAACCTGCGGTTTAATTTGCCGATTTTCAGTTCACGACAAGAAAATCCAATGATTCAACCAATCTTATACAAACTAAACCAACGGTTGAGAAGCAATTATTGAAAGAGAAGCCCGTACGGTTTATAATTTGTTGCGGAGGTGGCAAATGAATTACGGTCAAAAAATTGCTCAATTGAGAAAAGACGCAAATCTCACGCAAGCACAATTAGGAAAGCAACTTAACGTAAGTGCGCAAGCTGTATCGAAATGGGAACACTCGCAAGCAGAACCAGATCTTACAACGATATGCAAACTGTGTGCATTGTTCGACATTTCTACGGATGATTTTTTGGAATCCGCAACGAAATCCGATTGTGGCGAAAAAGGTGAAAAAACCGCATCGGAATCGGCATATGGTGTATGCGTAGGATGCGGAGTGTTGGTTTCGGAGGACAATCTCGGACAAAAAGAACCGAAATTGATGTGTAAGCACTGTTATTCGGATTATTCCCAAGGCATATTGCAGTTGGAAGAAGAAAAGCAAAGCGCAATAAGTCAAGATCATAAAAACGATATAAAGAAAAAAAAGAAAAGCATTATTCTTGGACTTGTCGCAATGGCGGTTGTGATTGCAATCGGTTTAACGACGTCAATTCTAACCGCAGAAGGAACAATGCTTGTCATATCGATATTTATTACGTTGTTTTTTTCATACGGTGCATATGCGCTCGTCGGGGAGTTGATTTTGGATATGGGAGATGCCGTATTGTCAATAATTGAGTTCTTTATTGAAAGCCCGATACGACTTCCGATGTTGATATTTGATTTGGACGGGGACTCTCTTGTGGTGTTCTTTATATTTAAAATAGCATTATCGGTGCTTGGGTTCATAGTGGGAGTCGTGTTGTTTTTGATCGGACTGGTGGTCGGATCCGTTGTTTCGGCGTTTATATTTCCCTTTCATATTGCAAAACTCAACAAACGAATCAAAGCTGTTCAATTGACGCAATAAAATCGATAAATTGCGCAAATGCGCATAGGAGGAAAATAAAATGAGAAAAAAAGTTATTTTTTCAATCGTTCTTTGTCTTGTTTGTCTTGCGCTGGCAACGTGTCTTGTTGCTTGCGGTGACAAACAACAGGAAGAAAACAACCAAAACGGTGAAAACGGCGGCGGCACATCGCAACTAAAAGATTTCGACAACGTAACGTTTCTTGACGATGTAGTGATATACGACGGGCAAGAGCATGTTTTGACGGTAAACAATCTTCCCGACGGAGCAGAAGTCGCGTATAGTTCGAATAAGGCAACCGAGATAGGCGACTATCGCGCACAAGCCGTAATTTCAAAAGAAGGTTACAAAACAAAGACGTTAACGGCAAAGTTGACCGTTATGCCAAGTGCGCAACTTATCGTTGATTCGAGAAAAGTGCATGCCGAAGCGGTTGATCAAAACTACGATTTCTTTCTGAATCTTAGCGGCACGCTTGATGTTTTGGGATACAAAGGCACGGCAAACGCCAACTATGATGGTAAATACAGATACAATATAAATACCAATGATTTGCAGTTCAAGCGGATAACAAGCGGTATTTTGTTGTATGATTCGACGGAATACATATACACAAAAAACGATTCAAAAATCAAACTGGTACAAAACGACAAAAACGAAGTCAAGAAACTCAGTGTTATTGCAAAAAACAACGACGAATTGAATTTGATAAATCTGCCGTTTGTTTCCATCGTCGATTCGTTGAAAACAGACAATATAAGCAATATAAGATATAGCGGAAAGTCAGATTTTAGATATACCGCAACGCTATCGTTGAGCTCCGAAAACGCGTTGTTGAAAAAATTATATTCAAAACTTGAACAAATGGGCACGAGGTTGGAAATGAGCGAGGTTTCTATATCCAATCCCATGGCTATTAAATTTGACTTCAATTTGGATTCGAATCACAGATTGAGCGATTTTAGATTCGGTGCGGACGTGACGTTCCCCGTGAAAAACGTACCTGTAAAAATTGCCGTTTCATATGAGCAAAAGGCAAGCAATGCAAACATTGCAATCCCTTCGGTGAGCGATTTTATTGTGGAAAAAAACGATATTTCAAACGTGCTTGCAACAATCAACGGCGCACTTTCACGCGTGAAAAATCAAAACACGTATTCGATTGATGTGTCTGCTATCAACGATTTCGATCCCGGTTGGAACATTACCGCTACGGTTGACAAATATATCGCAAGGATGTATAAAAACACAACCAATGACGGACGCATAGATTTCAATCATTCTTTTGTGTACAAAGCGCATACCGATGAAGACGGAAAAGAGAATTTCAAGTTTACGATTGGCAATATCGAAAACGGCGACGTTTATCGCATTTCAAGAAAAGGTTCCAATACACAGACGAAAATCGATGGAGTGAGCGCAGACGGGCAATTCGATTATCTCACGTCAATGATAAAAATGTCCGCCGACGATATTGATTGCATTAAAACGGTTCAAAAAGACGGAAGCACGTTCTATTATCTGTATCAAAACAAAAACGCCACAGGCAAACAACAAAGCAGTATCGTTGAAATGATCAACTCAAACCCTGCCGACAGCGTGACGGATGTCGAAAACTATTTTAACGAAGAAAACAACGAAGTCGCAGACACCGAAATGGTTGTAGAAATGAAAGACGGTCAACTTGTTTCAATAAACGCAAATACAAAATTCCGCTATTGTCCGACGGGTGGTGAATACACCGAGCAAAACGTTGTTCTTACAAACGAAATCGAACTTTTGTTCAACGCCAAAGCGGAAGATGCACAATCTTACATTGCTCCTGCCAAGGTTGAAACCACGATTGGAAAACTTGGCTTGAACAATGCCACGTTCTACATATTGTAATGCACAACGATTATATTCACTATGCGCGAACGGCAACGTTCGCGCATTCTTTTTTTGTCCCAAACGTTCGGGCAGGTTTTTCGTCGGTCATTTAGAGAGTGAGTGTTGCAGGATAGGTCTTAAAAAGAGCATTTTTGTTGCAATCCCGATTTTTCGTTGCTTCGCTATGTGCGGGGCGACGGTGCTTTTTGCGCGATAAAAAGGAGAAAACGCGCGATTGAGATTACAGCGTTTCGACAATGCTCGTGTCGATATCAACAGCGTCTTTGATTGCGTCCGACGGTATTCCGAACACAAAGCCGATGACGGTTGAAATGAGTGAAATGATTGAAGCAACAATGACAAATACAATCTTTTTGGTTTTGTTATCCATAGGTTCTCTCCGTTTAAGTTATTTGCCGCCGCGAAGATATGCCTGCCCGAACGCTGCCAATATACAACCGTATGTGTGCGATTTGCAAAATATTATGTCACCTTATGAAAAGTTTTTTTGCAAAACGAATATAGTATGGTATGGATAAATATAATATTGTTTTTATAGAAACCGAAAACAGTCAAAAAGAATTGCTCGGACGTCGCGCAGAAGAGTATGTTATGCGGGAATTTGAGGGATTTTCGGCAAAAAAGTGCCGCATTGCGAAACTTGAGTCATACAAAGAAGAAACCGCATTGCTCGACGGCTATATAAATGTTGCTTTGACATTGGACATGCCGCTTGTCAAAAAGCATGACGTCGAATCGCTTGTGCGCAACATGAAACAAAAAAACATCGGCTTTGTTCGGCTCGGCGCAAAGGATTCCGTGTCGAAAATAAGTATTGGCAAGAGTGCCGATGAGGGTGTTTTTTGTATGAAGGACGCTTTTTTTAAGATAGATGATGCAAAAAGTTACAACATAGTGTATAATCTTCTCAAAGACGAGATATTGGACGAATTATTGCGACACGGCGTAAAAATCGTCGACAAGGCGACAACTTTTATCGATGATACGGTGAGTGTGGAAAACGGAGTCGTCATAAAACCGTTTTGCACAATCGAGGGCGAAAGTACGATATTGAACGGAAGCACCGTTTTTGCATCGTATATCCGCGACAGCGTAATCGACGGAGCGGACATAAGTTGCTCGCACATCATCTGCTCACACGTGCGCACGCACGCATGTGTAGGTCCTTTTGCAAGACTTCGTCATGCCGTCATAGACGAGGGCTGCAGAGTGGGCGATTTCGTCGAAGTTAAAGCCTCGCATCTGAGCGAAGGCGTCAAGTGCGCTCATCTGAGCTATGTCGGAGACGCGGAGGTCGGCGAGCGTACAAACGTCGGGTGCGGAACGGTGTTTTGCAACTATGACGGACATAAAAAGCACAAAACAACCGTCGGAGCGGAGTGTTTCCTCGGCGCAAACACCAATCTTGTTGCGCCTTTGGTTGTCGGAGATCACGCTTTTATTGCGGCAGGTACAACCGTTACGCGCGATGTCGAAAACGGCTCGTTTACAATCGGCAGAGTAAGGCAGGACACCAAGCTCAAAACGAAAGAATGACACAGGCTGGCGTTGACGGTGCAAATCTCAAAGAGGGGTTGGATATTCGTCAAAGAAGTCGTTGCTTCGACTATGTAATACCATTGAGAAAAAGCGGTTTTCTCGCAATATAAAACACACGATTTCACAAGGATATAGATATATGATACTCATCGTAGGGCTGGGCAATCCCGGCATGAAGTACAAAAACACCTATCACAACGTCGGATTTATGGCGGCGGACGCTCTTGCAAAAAAATGCAAGGTGAAAATTGCAAAATCCGAATGCGACGCGCTCACTTGCAAGGCTACTTACAAGGGCGTGGATTTTGTGATTGCAAAACCGCAAACCTACATGAACTTGTCGGGCGAGGCGGTCAAAAAACTTGTGCGCGCATATGATGTCGACAAGGCAAAGGAGCTTATTGTTTGCTATGACGACATCGACTTGCCGGTCGGAAAAATTCGCGTCAGAGAAGAAGGAAGCGCAGGTACACACAACGGCATGCGCAATATCGTCAAAGAGTTGAACACGCAAGAATTTATCAGAGTGCGAATCGGCACAAAAACAGAAGAACTTGCAAATCACGAGGTTGAACTTATCGATTTTGTGCTTTCAAAGGTCGATTTTGCAAACAAGCAGGTTTTGAACGATGCAATCGACGTTGCCGTCGAAGCATTTGAAATGCTGATAGAGGGCGATGATATTCAGCGTGTTCAAGAGCGTACAAACAGAAACAAAAAGTGATTCGAACTTGTTAAAATGGAAACACCGAAGGTCTTTCAACTTCAAAATATGGGCGAAAAACTTGCCTCGCTGCAAGGAATCGGAGCAAAAAAACTTGCCGACGACAAACTGTCGGCAGTTTGCGTTTTGCGCGTTTGCGAAGGTGCAAAAATCCATATTATGTCCCAACTTCCTGCAAGAAAACTTATCGTTGCGTCAGACGCACTGGGCGCAAAAAGCCTTGCGAGAAAGATTGAAAGCTGGGGAGTAAAGACGGATTATCTGCCATATAGGGACGACGTTCTGATTGCAAGAAAAGGCTTTTCGGCTCAAGGCATGCGAGAGAGAATTTGCGCGCTCAAAGACATTGCGACGGGCGAGACGGATGTCATTGTCACTGCGGCCGACAGTCTACTTCAACTTTTCCCGAAGCGTAAACTTGTTGAAAGATATACCGTTTGCATAAAAAAAGAGGATGTTATTTCTCCGCAAACGCTTGCCGACAAACTTGCTCTTGCAGGGTACAAACGTCAAGCCATGGTTGCAGACGCGGGCGATTTTGCCGTCAGAGGCGACATTGTGGACGTTTGCGACATTGCGGGCGTTGCATACAGAATCAACTTTTTTGACGAATTGGTTGAAAACATAAAAATCATCGACATACAGACAATGCTTGCCTCAAACGAGGTGCAAAGCGTATATTTTGCGCCCGCAAGCGATATTTTGCTCGATGAAAAAGGGTATGATTGCGCAAGAGAGAAACTGTCTTTATATCCCGAAAACAAGAATGCCCAACAAGCAAAAGAACTGTTGAGTGTCGGCGCGTGCGATTGTGCCGCCGTTTGGGCGTTGCCGTTTTTGAAAGATTGCACGGAAAGCATATTCGACTTTTTTGACGACGACAAACCGCTACTGGTGATTTTCGACGAGCCGAGAGTGGTTGCCGACAAGCTGCAGATTCTTGAAAAAGAATTTGCGGGACGCATAAAAACGTTGAGCGAGGGCGGGGAAATTTTGCCCGAACACAAAGACGTGTGCATAAGCGCGCACGAAGTGAAACGGCAGTTGATATTCGCAAGAAAAATGGGCTTTGCATCGCTGTCTTTGGACAACCGACTTTTCGAGGCGAAATATATAATCGAGCCGAAAACCCGCCCTGTAACAAAGTACTATCTCGACCCTAACACCATTGTGCAGGATTTGAAAAATTTTGTCATCAACGGCACAAAAGTCGTTATGGCATGCGGCGGTAGAGAACAGGCAAAAAATATAATCGAAAGCCTCAGAGAATATGAGATTCTCGCAACTTACAGCGAGGACGGCAACGGAGAAGGCGGCATACTCGCAACGCCGCTTCAAGTCGAAACCGGCTTTATATATCCTGCGGTGAAAGCATGTCTTATCGGCACGAGCGAGTGTATAGGCAAGCGTCGCACGGGCGAAATAGCCGTCAAGGCAACCGAGCAGGCTCTCTCTCCCAAGCCCGGCGATTACGTTGTGCATAAAGTTCACGGAGTCGGTGTTTGCGAGGGGACAACCATTCTCAAAACGGGAGAGTTCGAAAAAGAGTACATCGTCCTCAAATACCGTGACGGCGATACGCTCTACGTTGCCACCGATCAGATGAACAATCTGCAAAAGTTTGTCGGCGAGGAGCATCCCAAGCTCAACAAGCTCGGAGGAAAAGAGTTTGAACGCGAAAAAGAAAAAGTGCGCAAATCCGTGCGCAAGCTCGCAATCAACCTTGTCGAACTTTATGCAAAACGTGAAAAACAACGAGGATTTAAGTATAGCCCCGATACGGTGTGGCAAAAAGAATTCGAGGATAATTTCGAATACGAAGAAACACCCGATCAACTCAAAGCGATTGCCGACATCAAAAACGACATGGAGAGTGGTCGCATCATGGACAGGTTGCTTGTTGGCGACGTGGGCTTCGGCAAGACGGAAGTTGCGTTCAGGGCGATGTTCAAAACCGCACTCGATTCAAAACAAGCCGTATTGCTTGCCCCGACCACTATACTTGCAAGACAGCATTATGAAAATCTTGTCAAACGCCTCGAACCTTTCGGCATAAAATGCGGATTGCTCACAAGACTTCAATCGTCAAAGGAAAACGAGCAACTTCTCAAAGAACTCAAAGACGGCACCACGCACATGGTTATCGCAACGCACAAAGTGCTTGCAAAAGACGTCGAATTTCACGATTTAGGCTTGCTTGTGCTTGACGAGGAACAACGTTTCGGCGTCGAACACAAGGAAAAGCTCAAAGAAAAATATCCGCTTGTCAACGTGTTGACGCTATCTGCAACGCCTATTCCTCGCACGCTCAATATGTCGCTCACGGGCGTCAGAGATATATCTATGCTCGAAACCGCGCCGAGAGGCAGATTGCCAATTCAAACATATGTTGTGGGTTACAGCGACGCGCTTTGCAAGGACGCAATCACAAGAGAGCTTGCAAGAGGAGGGCAGACGCTTGTTCTTCTGAACGATATAGACGCAATCGAACCGTTTGCAAGCAGAATCCGACAAATGTGCGAGGGCGCAAGGGTTATCACCGCGCACGGACAAATGGCTCCCGGTCAGCTCGAACAGCGCATAAGTGCGTTTTATGACAAAGAATTCGATGTCCTCGTGTCGACAACCATTATAGAAAACGGAATAGACCTTCCCGACGCCAACACGCTCATCGTTATCGACAGCGGAAGATTCGGTCTTTCGCAACTATATCAACTGCGAGGAAGAGTGGGCAGGCGAGGAGTGCTTGCGCATGCGTATTTCACCGTCCCCGAAAACGGCACTATCACCGAAAACGCGCAAAAACGCCTTGATTCCTTGCTCGAAAACACAGAGATAGGCAGCGGATTCAGAGTTGCGCTTGCCGATTTGTCTATTCGCGGTGCAGGCAATATTTTAGGCGCGGAGCAGAGCGGACACATAGAAAAAGTCGGTTATGAGATGTATCTCGAACTTCTCGACGAAGCGGTGCAGGAAATCAAGACCGGCGTTGTCAAGAAGCCCGAACGCGATGTGGAAATGAAAGTGGACGCAGCGGCATTCATAAGCGACAGCTATATTTCGGGACGCGACAAGCTGAGAGTGTACAAGCAAATATCCAAAGTCGCGTCAAAGAGCGCAAGAGATTCGCTTGTCAAGGAACTCGGCGAGGTATACGGAGAGGTCGATTTGCCGCTTGAAAACCTCATAAATATCGCGTTGCTCAAAAATCTTGCGTCAAACTACGACGTGTCGAGAATCGTCATCAACCGCAACGGAGCGGGTGTAAATTTCTATGACGCCGACATATTCAAAAACGAAAGTCTTATGAATGCGGTTGCGAAAAACAGCGGAAGCGTGGTGCTTACAACCACCATTCCGCCGTCAATGATATTTGAAGTCAACAAACTTACCGCCGAACAAAAACTGGCAAGGCTTATAGATTTCTTTGACTCAATCGAATAAAAACCTGCTTGCCGATATAAGAATTGTGCGACGGAATTCAAAGATAGGAACCGATATTGTTACCGGTTCAAATTATAGCAAAAGACGCACTTTATGTGCGTCTTTTGCTATAATTAAACATCGATTTTGCAAATCAAAACTTGTGTCTTTCTTTCTTGTGAATGTCACGCATACCTTCAATCGTGTCGTAAATGGCTTTGAAAGAACAAGTTGCGCAATCCATTTTCAGGTTTCTCAAGATGTGGTCGAGAGTGAGGGCAATCCTTTCTTTTATAGCGATAAGACTTATTTGACCGGCGGTTTGTATACCAAATAGTATCCATCGTCTATGATAGCGGTATTAAAATATTTGGCTTTGAATATGTTGAGCAAAGTAGCGTTTGTGACGTCGCTCATAATTGTGTATTTTTGATAGGTTGTGAGTATATTATTTACTAAGATACGTGCGATGCCTTTTCCGCGCATTTGTCGGTTTACGGCAACCGCAAGGATATATAGGATTGGTTTCTCCAACATGGCGACCTTATCATGGAACTCGTGTTGATACGGATAATCTGTACAGTCGTAGTTGCAGGTAAATATGTTGTTAAACTGGCGAGGATCTTTTGCTTTCAATTCAAAAAAATCAAAGCACAACGTTATTCCAACAAGTTTTTGCTTGTCAAAAACGCCATAAGAATAACCGCTTTCTATACAGTATCTAAACATGTCTTTGAATGATGTGTCCATAATCTCTTTTAAATCTTGTCCTTTGAATTGATTTAGGAAATATTTATTGTCCAAAAAGCAATCTTCATAAAGAGATGTCACCTCATCAAGATTATCAAGAGTGAGAACGGTTGGAACAAATCCGGTTTGTTTGCAGATTTGTGGTGTCAATGCCATATATCTATTGTTCCAAAGAACAATCGGCTTATCGCAGATGCTTTTCGTTCCCACCAAAACGGGGAAGTCGAAGCAACTAGGATCGCATTCGTTATTGTAACTTTCAAATGAATATCCGTTTGAAATGTAAAAATTGATTGCAACCTCGTTATCATCGCGATCGGTATAAACCCTGCAGTATTTAAAACCGAGTTGTTTTGCTTGATCTTCAAAAAGGCGCATTGCTATGCTGCCATAATGGTGGCGCCTGTATTTTTCAAGTATACCAAACCAACCGAGCCATGCGGACTCTGTGTCTGCGGGAAGCGAAAATAGACCGGTAACGCCTATATATCCGATGTCGGTTTCATGTATTAAATAATATTTATAACCAGTCACACCATTGATCGCGTCTTTGTAGTTTTGCGTTGCGTCGTGTGTTGGAAATATCTCATTTTGGATATCTCTTGCGATTTGTAAATTATCATTATTGATTTCGACAAGTTTCATTGTAAATTACCATATAGTTTGCAAAATTCGGGGTATTTTTTGTTGAGTATAGTATTGTTTTTTAGTGTGGAAAAATCGAGACTTAGAATTTTCCCTTGGGCAGGATTGTTTGCAACATGTTTAAACCCAAGCGGTATAAGCATTTTTTCTAAAAGGTGCGAATAGACGGAAATCGCAAGAGAAGTGATTTTAATATCATCCTCATTTGTAAATCGTACAAATTTTGCAAAGAGATCGTCCAACAACATAACATAGTTTTTTTGGTTTTCGTGTTGTTGAATTATCGGCATAATTGCGATATAACAGCAAAATTCGCCACCAAAGCCATAGAATTCTTCCATATTTGCATCAATCATTTGTTTCCCCGAAACTACAAGGTCATAGTTTTCTTGGGAGATGAATTCGATTTGTGAATAGCCGATAATTTTGTCCGCCACGATAAGGAAAGATGCCGTTTCCGGGTAGTTGTTAGCGTATTCTATCCAAGACTCGGGATCGCCCTCTATGTCGGAATCAATGACATATTCTGTTGGTGCTTCACCAAGTGTTAGATAGTCAAGTTCTATTGTTTCTATGACTTTTCGTTTGGTGTCATAGCCAATTTCTTTGATTTGGTCAGAGGAAAGGACAATAGGCCCCGGATATTTTATCGCAGTTTCTTTGTTGTTTTCGGAGAGAGAATTGATGATGGATAATAGGTTATTCAGCGAGTCTTTGTCTACATATTCCACCCAATTGTTTTTACCTATATAGAATTCCATGGCTTTTGAAGGAGTGATGGTCGAAGTCAGTTTTAGAGGAATGATCATTTTGTCGTGATTGGTCGCCGAGTTGACCTCATTCAACACCATGTTTGAATTGTTTGACTCATGTGAAAGCATAAGAACGCAACAAGTCGAGTTTTCAATTGCATTTACGATTTCCGACGCAAAAATCGTCCCCGGCGGGATGTCCCGATAATCAATAAAAACATGCTGTCCGGCATCCTCAATTTCTTGAACGATTTTTTTTACAATCTCTTCGTTTTTTCGCGAATATGAAATAAAAACGTAATTATCAGCCATCCGGAATTATCCTCCGATTTGTATAATAAAATTATCATAGCATATAGATTCGATAAAAGTCAAGATGGCATTCCGGCTTTTCAATGTGTAAGTCGGATATAAATTCTGATATAAAAGACAGAAGTAATTTTGCGGTTTTCCGTTTTTTCAAACGAATACCATTTTATTTTATATGCCACAATAGCACAAGATGTAGAACATCTCGTGAATACTATAGGATATGTTCTTGTAAAATAGCAAACGTTGTAACAATTCGACAAACAGATAAATGCCCGAAAGATAAACAAAAAAACGAGGCGATGTTTTGAAATCGCCTCGTTTTTGCACCGATGAGACCGTGAATCGAATCCTTTATGCGAGAGTTGTCGGTCAGACGATTCTGACAGCAGTGATGTTTGCTCCCGTGAGGTTTACGCTTTCCCCCGACGTGTTGTAAAGAGAAAGAGTCGTTCCGTCCGCGGCGGCGGTGTAAAGAATGGTTTTGGACAGATTTGCCGAGTTTGCGGAGGTGGCGTTGTCGCTGACGATTTCGTTTGCGAGTGCCGAGCCGTTTGCATACAATTGCGCCGACAGATTTCCGTCCGTCGTTCGCGTGCCGGTTGCCCCGTAGGTTACGAGATAAGTGCCGGCAGGCAGAGAAATCGCATTGTTTGAAAGCGTCATCGTGGTCGTCGGGGTTGTGGTTGACAGCGTGAGCGGAATTACGGAGTTTGACGCTACGGTTTGCGTTCCGCTGTAAGCATAAAGGGCGTCTTGCAACGCGTTTGTCCCCGGCTCGCCTTGCGGCCCTTGCGCTCCTTGCGGCCCTTGCGGACCTTGGGGGCCGACTGCGCCGGTTGCGCCCGTTGCACCGGTTTCACCTTGCGGACCTTGCGGACCTTGGGGGCCTACTGCTCCGGTTGCGCCCGTCGCACCGGTTTCACCTTGAGGCCCTTGGGGACCTTGAGGACCGACTGCACCCGTTGCACCGGTTGCTCCTGCGGCACCTTGCGGCCCGACAGGTCCTCGCGCTCCTTGCGGTCCCATTGGTCCCATTGGCCCCGTCGGGCCTTGCGGCCCGATCGGACCTCTGATATATTCGATTGTGGGCTGATTGCAAGACGGCCTTATCGGCGTTTGGCAGCATGGGTTGAAAAAGTTGAAAAACATAAGAATTCCTCCTTGTCGTTTTATGTATGAAGCGTACAAAATCTATTTGTTCGTAAAAAGAAGAGGCGGTGAGCAAAAGCTATTTTTCCGTATACCATATGCATGCAAAAAAAATTGTGATACAATGTAACCAAACGCAAGCAAAGGCGTATATTCTTTGTAAGCATCAAGTGCAATCGATTGCGCAAGGGAGTATGTTATGAAAGAAAAATTCAAAAAGTATCTCGAAGAGCATTTCAGAAAAATTGCTCCGACTCAGGCGGCAATGGAGTATCGCAAGGCATTGTTGCGTCAGCTTCTTGACAGAGAGCAAGAGTTGCGTATAAAAGGAGTGAGCGACGACAACCTTATCTATGATATGGCTGTTTCGGAACTCGGGAACCTCGACCAGACTCTTGAACAATTTGAAAAAAGGCAAATCAAGAGCGGAGAAGTCAAGCGCAAAATCAGCGCCGCAACCATTTGCGCGGCGGCAATCGTCGCATTGCTCACGGTTGTGTATCTCATCGTCGGAGGAGTTGCAAATATATGGCATCCGGCATGGCTGATTATGGTGGGCGGCGTGTTTGCCGGCGTAAGCGTATTGCTTGCCTACGGTGCCTACCGTTTCGCAAAGAAAAATAAGTTTGTTCCCGTCAGAATCTTTGTTGCGATATGCGAAGTTCTGCTTACGGTGTTTGTGTTTTTGCTTTTGCAACTCGTGTTCAAAATAAGCGGCGCATGGATGAGTTTTCTTGCAATGGTTGCGGTGATTTTCGGTGTAGACACATCGATTGCGTTTGCGACAAACAGCAAAATCAAATGGTTTGAATTGCCCGTTTTCGTTGAAATATTCGGCGTAATGCTCTATGTTATTCTGGGTATAACGGTGCCGAACGTGTGGCATCCGGGTTGGCTTTTGTGCCTTGCCGGTGTCGTGTGCGCCCTTATTGAACTCATTGTATTCGTTGTGAAAAAAGCAAAAGCCAAAAACAAGAAAGAAAAGGCAGAGCTTGAAGACAAAAACGAAAAAGAAGTCCAAAAGTATTGGACAGAATGGGACGATTAACATATCGTTTTGCATTGATAAAACATCGGTTTTGGTATGTAGGAGATATTTATGGCGACGACAATAAAAGCTGAAATGTGGGATAGAATGCAGTTTTTGTTCCGCAATTATTACGACAGGATGGTTCATGCAAAACTCACCTATGAGGGCAGTTTCGATATGGCCGTGCTGAAAAATGCGGTGGTGTATATGGTAGAAAAAGCCCCCGTGCTTCATTCGAGTTTCAACACAACCGTCATCGAACCGTATTGGAAGGAAGAACAATATACGGCGGACGATATCGTGTCATATAAAAAGGTTGCCGATGCGGACGAAGCGGCGGACGAATGGCTTTTGGGAGTTATCCCGTACGACAACAACGTACAAATCAAAATAGCGGTTTTCGAGGACGACAAACACTCGGTGCTGGCATGGCGAAACAATCATATGTGTATGGACGGAGGGGACCTCAAATATTTCCTTGCGACCTTGTGCGAGAATTATTCCTGCCTGAAAAAAGGCGACTATTCCGCGCTTCACATGAAGAGCGGCTCAAGAAGCTATGACCAGGTTTATTCCAAGCTCGAAGGCGAGGATTTGAAACACGCAAAGGGACTTTACAAAAACATATCGAAAACAGAAGATAAGGTTGCGTTTCCGTGGAGCGAAAGCGTGCCGGAGGACACAAATCGAATTGTCAGAAGAGTTATAAACGAAGACGATTTTTCAAAACTTCATGCGTTGTCGAAGAAAATGGGAATCACCGTCAACGACGCGCTTATGGCGGCGATGTTCCGCTCGCTTTACGAAATGTGCGGACTCAAAGACGACGACAGCCTCACCGTTTCTTGCGCAATCGACCTAAGAAAACATATTGTCGAAGGCGGTTTGCAGGGTGGACTTACCAACCATACGGCGTGGATGGCAGTTCGCACTATGAACAAGGGCGAGAGTATTCAGGATACGATTGTCAATGTTATTCGCTCGACAAAAGAATTCAAGCGCGACAAGTTTATGGGGTTGTATTCTTTGCCTCTTTTGAAACTCGCCTACACGATTTTTCCGCATGATATTGCCGAGTTTGCAATCAAGGCAGGCTACACCAATCCGCTCATCGCAGTGAGCAATATGGGGCTTTTGAACGAGCAACAGCTCACGTTTGACGGCATGAAACTCGTGGACGGCTTTATCTCGGGCGCGGTGAAGTACAAACCCTTCTTCCTTATGTCCGTGACAACGCTTATGAAAAAGGTGACGCTCTCCACGGCAATAAGGGGCAACCAAAAGGATGTCGACATCGCAAATCGGTATTTCGATCTTGTGATGAAAAACATCAAAGAATTCAACGCAATCGAACTCTGAATCGCAAAGCAGAGTCCGGCAGTTAAGATTTATTCGCGCATTTGCGCATAGAAAGTAGTGGCTGCCGATGAGGCGCTTTGTTCGTGTTATATCTTTGTATGCACCGAAACATCGATTGTCCGAAATAGGCTTGAATGAAAAAATCGCTCGAACGAGCGATTTTTTCATTCAAACAAACCGATGTCGGCGGATTATATTTCCCGAACATAAGCTGGATGTTTGATTCTTGTCGGTATCGGCTCGTCGAGGGCAAAGTGTACGGCAAATTTTTTGAAGACGGGTGTTACGACGACAAATTTGTCGAGGAACTTTGAAAACAGGCTTATCAAAGTTCCGTTGCATACCGTCATAACGAGAGTGCCCCAGTTGATGCCCACGAATTTTTTGAAAAATCCGAGCGTCATCGCCGTGCCGAGAACAAGCATAAAGGCGTCGAAACAGGTTTTGAATACGGCGGTTTTTATGCAGTATTTTTTGCTGATACCCAAAAAGAACAGGTCGTATACTTCGGGATAGAGATAGGTTTTTGAAAACAAGGCGATAGAAAACGCCGACATCGGCACGCCGAGGATAAACATCACTATTCTTGCCCAAAGGTCCATGCTCCCGGGCGGCGTCATCGTCGGATTGAAAAGGGGAATCAACCTGAATAAATCCAGAACCGCACCGTACAGCAGGCAGGTGAGAAAAGAGGACAGATAAGATATGCGAAAGTTTTTCATCACCACGCAGAAGACGACAAAGAGTATCGCCTGTATGACATATTCCGCTTGCCCGAAAGAGAGAGAAGGGACAACCAAACTCAATATGTAGGCGGGTGCGACTATCATGGAGATGCCGAAATCCACGCTCGTGAGCATGGCGACGGAAAACGCAAGCAGCACTATTGCCGCAAGATAGACGACTTCGCTCGGAAGTTTCAGCTTTTTCATAATACCTCAAAGTGTTTTTTTGCCATAAAAAAACACAGCGCATAGCGTTGTGTGGCGAAAAGGTGGCTTGGGCCCGGAAAAGTCCACATAAGTTTTCATAGAGTTTATAACATAATTTGCAAAATATGTCAACAACGGATTTTTGTGCGGATTTTTGGCGTTTTGCGCGAAATAAGTCAAATTTGCTTATTGCACACATGTAAGATATGTGATAGAATAGCCATATAATAAATATCATTCTCAAAGGGGTGTTCATTATGACATTTGCGCAATTTTTATTTGTTGCAATCGACAAGCTGTTCGACGGCTCGCAAAACAAGAAGAAAATGCTTCGCTTCAAAGACGTGAAATTCGAGATCGAAAAAGACATCGTTTACGGAAAGGACGATGTCGAAAAACTCGATACTTATTACGTTAAGAAAGAGGGAAACGACAAATATCCCGTGTTTTTCTACATCCACGGCGGCGGATTTGTGGCAGGCGACAAGCACTATCGCAGAGGCCTTGCAAAATGGGCGGCAAACAAAGGTTTCTTTGTTGTCAACGTCAATTACGGTCTGGGGCCGGAATATCTCTTCCCCAAGGGGTTGCAACATCTTGTAGACGCACTCAACTGGGTTGGCGCAAATGCGGAAAAATACAATCTCGACCTTGACAATATGTGCGTTTCGGGCGACTCGGCAGGCGGATATTATTCCGCAATGCTTGCGTGTGTGTCCACAAATAAGGACTTGCAAGCGAGATTCGGCGTGTCAACCGACCTCAGATTCCGCACGGCTATGCTCGACTGCGGCATCTACGACATCGGCGAGGCTCTCGGACAAAAAATGCCCTTCAATCTTACGGATAAAGTGCTGTTCGATTTCAGCGGCATCCACGTCAAAGAGCTTGATAAGTACGAGTACACCGACGTGCTTGCTCCGTTCGGATTTGTCAGCGAACAATTCCCGATAAGCTTTATCAGTTATGCACAAAAGGATATGTTCTGCAAAGGGCAGGGACAAAAACTTGTCAAAAAACTTCAGGATTTGGGCGTGCATGTCGAGGAACATCACAGCACCAAATTTATGGACAACCATTGCTATCCGCTCAACTGGAATAAGGGCGCGGCAATCGAAAACATCCGCCTTTGCGACGACTTTTTGAAGAGAGTCGTGAACAAAGAAGTTTAATTCGCCGCAAAAAAACATGCGCGTGCGTTGAGTTTAGATTCGACGCACGCGCATGAACATTTTTACGCCAAACGATTTGGCGCATAGAAAAGAATATATATTATTTGCAAGAGGAAGTTTATGGCAAAAGAGAAGAAAGCTATGTTTGTGCCGAAATCCCAAGAAGTGACGCCGATTGACGAAAAGTATTCACAGCAAGACGTTGAAAAAGCACAGGCAATTGTCGAACAGGAAGAAAAGGACAAGGGCATGTCCGTTGTGCAGAAGCTGAACGTTGTCTGGACGATTGTTTCAACACTGTATGCGATTGCGTCTACATGCATGTTTGTGGCAAAAAAGTGGGTGGATTCGACTTATACGTACATCCTTATTCCCATGCTGGCGGTGCTGGTGATAACGTTTGTAGTGCTTGTCGTGCTGACGTTCAAGGACAAGAAAAAACTGAAAAACAACGTGAAGAATTACAAGAAAGTTCTCGGTATATTCAAAGCGTTTGTCAACGTGTTTTTCCTTGCAATATCCGCAGTGTCAATGGCAGGTATCGCAACGGGCGAAACAAGCCTTATAAAGTGGATTGTGTTCGGCGTAACGTTCTTTGTCGCGCTTATGCAACTCGTTTTGAAAATCACAAAGTTTGTTATGAAGCAAGTGCGCAAAGCGGTCGGCAAGAAATTTAAGGTCGAGATACACAAATTCGTTGACGGGAAAAAGAAAAATAAGTCCGTTGCGGACGCTGTGACCGAACAGAGCTACAAACAAGAATAATAATGCCGATTATGACAATCAAAAAGTCAATTTTCGGCAAAAAAACACAGTTTATAATTGCAAAACCGACGGCTAAACCGTCGGTTTTGCAATTATAAACACTATGCAAGATTGTGTGTTATATAAAAAACGCAAATGATTTCACAAGAGTTTTGTGCCGTTATGCCCTATGCAATATCAAAAAATTTGTCTATAAGTTCCCATGGCTTGTCATAATAAACACCGCTTTGTTTTGCCGATTTTTCGTTGTATACGCGGGTTTCGATGCTTTCGTTTTCGCCGCAAAGAGAGTCGTAGACAAGTGCCGTTTTCGATGAAAAAAGCATAAACGGGACAGGCTCGCTCGAATGAGTGCGCAACGAAACGGGGGTGTAGTGGTCGGGCATGACAAGCATTGCGAAATCATCGCCCTTTCCGGCAAAGTGCGAAACAATGGGAGAGATGATTTTTTCATCGATAAGTTCGATTGCTTTTATCTTGCCTTGCACGTCGCCCTGATGTCCGCACTCGTCGGTTGCTTCGAGATGCACAAAGCAAAAATCCTCGCCGCTTTCGAGGGCGGATATTGCCGCTTGCGCTTTGCCGTCGAAATTGGTATCGAGCGTGCCGGTTGCGCCCTCGACGTCGATTGAGTTCATACCGCTGCCGATTGCGATGCCTTTGAGCAAATCCACCGCGCTTATCATTGCGCCTTTTTTGTTGTATTTTTCTTCAAAACTCGGTATAGAAGGCTTTGTGCCTTCCCCCCAAAACCATACGGCATTTGCGGGGTTCTCGCCTCTTGCGATACGGCGTTGATTGACGGGGTGGTTTTTCAGAATCTCGTATGAATTGAAGATAAAAGACGTCAAATCCTTGCCGAGCGCGCCTTTGGGGAGATATTCGCCTATGCGCCGACCGCTTATGTCGTGAGGAGGCGTCAAATCGTCGTCGGGGTTTGCATGAGATACGACAAGACAGTTGCGATAACTCGTACCCGTATAAAAACGGAATTTGTCGCAGTTGAAATTGTCCTTTATGCAATCCATAAGTTCGCGAGCTTCGTCCTCGTTTATCTCGCCTGCGCTGTAATCGAGCATAATTTTGTCCTCAAACGCCTCGTCGTCCGAAAGCGTGACGAGGTTTGTGCGCATTGCAAGGTCGTCGTTTTTGAGGTCGATGCCGATGGAAAGAGCTTCGAGGGGACTTCTGCCGGTATAACAAGCGCGCGCATCAAAACCGAGCGCGCCGAGATTGGCAACGTCGCTGCCCGGCTTGAACCCGTCGGGAACAGTCTTTACAAGCCCGATTTGCGCCGTTTGCGCCAAGGCGTCCATGTTTGGAGTTTTTGCGGCTTCGAGGGGCGTTTTCCCCCTCAAACATTCCAGTGGGTAATCTGCCATGCCGTCACAAAGCACAAGAACGTATTTCATTTTTGACTCTCCTTTGGGCTTATGATAATTCTTTCACTTGCATTTGTCAAATTTATGTGATAACTTATAATAATAAGCAAGGTGTATGGCAAAGCCATACGGGGAAGGAACGATTTTGGCAAAATCCGTTGACAAAAACCTCAAAAAATTGCCGCTCGGCGCAATAAAACCGCAAGGCTGGCTGCTTGACGAGATGCTTTTGGCAAGCAATCTTCAAAAGCGAATCGGTTCGCTTTCGGGACTTGTCAAAGACGGAGAATGGAACGGCGGCGAAAGTTTGCCTCGCTATGTGCGCGGTCTGATTCTGCTCGCATGCGCCCTTGACGACAAGACGCTCAAAGAGAAGGTGGCAAGCTATATGACGCCCATCTTTTCGAGCGCAAACGAAGGCGGAGATTTCGGCCCCAAAAACACCCTGTCGCTTACCCCGAAAATCGAGGCGGTCAAAACTTTGCTCACCTACTACGAGGCGACGGGCAACGAAAGAGTTTTGCCGTTTTTGAAAAAGTTTTTCAAGAGTCAGTTCAACACCTATTCGATAAGTTCCTGCTGGTATGATTCAAGAGCCAGATTGCTTGAAGAAATTTGTGCGATAGAGACCGTTTACAGAGAAACAGACCTTGAATGGTTGCAGGATCTCGGAGAGAAATTGCGCGACAGTTCAAACGATTGGTTTAAGCTTGCGTCGCACTTTTCTTACAAAAAACCTTATCAGCATTACATCTCACAAACGGCACTTAAACGTATACAAAAACACGTTTTAACATACGAATCTGCGCAAAGCGATGAAAAAAAGCGCAAAACGCTCACGCCGGAGGATATCGACAAACAGTGGTATAAAAAGAAACACAGAGTTGCTGTCGAAACAAGCGGCGTCAATCTTGCAAAGGCAGTAAAATATCCTGCGACATACGGAAGATTTATCGGAGACGACAACCTCAAAAACTTGTCGCTCAAATTTGTTTCGGCACTTGAAAAGTATCACGGGACGCCGCTTGGTATGTTTGCTTGCTCACCGAGAATCGCAGGCGAGAAAAATGTCGGAGCGGTCGATGTAGAGGCGGGCGTCGAGATGCTCGAATCCCTTGTGGAAGTCGTCAAAGAAACAAGGGATTATTCGCTTGTCGACGCAATAGAGCGTATAGTTTTCAATCTTGTCGCAGGGGCGAGTTTTGAGGATTGCTCGGCGGTGCAGGACACCGTGTACGTCAATCAGACGGAGGCCTCGCAGTCAAGAAAACTGCCGTATGCCGACGCCGACAACGCTTTTTATACGAAGAAGGCGTCGAGGGGCGCAATTGCGCTTTTGAGCGCATATCCTCTTTATATGCAAACGGCGTGCATGGTCAAGGACGAGGAACTTAACTTTCTCACATATACGCCTTGCACGATGGACATTTCCGTCGGGGGATACAATCTTACCGTATCCGAGCGCACGGGATACCCGTTCAGAAACGCGGTGGTGTTTAAAGTCGAACAAGCAGACGGCGAGCCGGAAGTCAAAATCAATTTCCGCGTGCCGAAAAACACGTTTATGCAACTTATATCCGGGGGACAGATCGTTGCGAGCGGTACGAGAGAAATCTCGGTCAAGTGCATACTCAAAGCAGGCAGCACGTTTATGCTCAAAATGAACATTCCGCTTACCGTTGAGGGAAATGCGGACGGTTCTCGCAGTTTGTTCAAGGGCAATCTTCTTATGGCACTCAAACTGCCGTGCGAAATCAAACAGGATGTAAGCGACAGGCGCACCCTTATTGCAAAATGCACAAAAAAATGGAATATTGCGCCCGTTCTCTCCAAAAAGTCGAGCAAAAAACTCTTTGACGAAGAGCGCGTTGTCGTAAACGAAATATCAAATGTTCCGTTCAGACAGGAAAAACCGCCGTTTGAACTTAAAATACGCTCCAAAAACGTTGTGAATTGGGAGTATGATACAAACGGTTTCGAGCAGTTGCCGAAAAAGCCCTCTTTTTCGGAAGAAAACCTTGAAAGAACGTATGTTCCTTTCGGGTGTACGCTCACAAGGATAGCAAAATTCCCCAGATGCGCCAAATAAGAAGGTGGAGTATGAAAACGCTTGAAAAAAAGTATTCGAAAATCGAAAGAGTGGTGGCAAAAGGCAAATTTTCCGCATGCATATATTTGCACACGGTTCTGCTTGCCGCAATATTGGGCGGTTTGACGGCGGTGATTTGGATTTTTAAGGACAAAATAGAGGGATTGTTCACAAAAACCGAACCTGCGCAATATCTCACCGACGATGTAATGCGCTGGGTGCTTTTGGGCGTAGGCGTGATAGTCCTTATAAGTCTGATTGCACAAACAATCCGTTTGAAATCAAAAGAGTTGGTGCTGACTCCCGACAAGGTTGTTTTCAGAGAAGGCGTGTTCAACGTGCGCTCGGTTGTCATTCCTCTTTGCGAAATAAAAATGGTGGAAACCAAACAAAACTTCTTTGAACGGCTGGCGGGAGTGGGCAAAGTGCTTATCGTTTCCGACGCACAGCAACCGTATCTTGTGAAAAACATAAAATCGCCCGACAGATTGACGCGCCGCATAATGCGACAAGTCGCCGACGTCAACGAGCAGGCGAGAAGCGGAGGGAGAGTCGCATTGAAGTTTGCGGGATATGCAAAGTGACAAAAGACGAGAATTGCAAAAGCCGTTTTGTTTGAAAAGCAAAACGGCTGTTTTAATGCGAAAACGCGAGCGTTTTCGCATTAAAACGATAGAGTTTTTCGTCGTGTACCTTAAATTAGATGTGCCCCCTCTTTCCCTCTCGGGCTTTTGTTCTTCCTCTGTAAGAGTTGAATGGCGTGAACTCTAATTGCAATTTCCCCTTTTCTCACGTGTTTTCCCTATCACCGTTCCCCCTCTGCGTGTCTTGAGGGAACCCACGGTGACCGCGTAGCGGGGGACAACACTCAGCACTCGCATA
>ERZ1026894.732-NODE-732-length-22643-cov-8.602355_pt1 | contig 22643 bp, 32 predicted proteins | sample MGYA00380177_ERZ1026894 | MGnify/ENA primary metagenome ERZ1026894 (study PRJEB33269, sample SAMEA4719813) | human gut metagenome | biome: human-associated habitat; feature: organic feature; material: feces | place: Cameroon | collected 2013-10 ... | reverse complement strand
AATCGCCCGAAGAACCGATTTTGGCATAATCGCCCGAAGAACCGATTTTGGCATAATCGCCCGAAGAACCGATTTTGGCATAATCGCCCGAAGAACCGATTTTGGCAGAATCGCCCGAAGAACCGATTTGGGCAGAATCGCCCGAAGAACCGATTTGGGCAGAATCGCCCGAAGAACCGATTTTGGCAGAATTGTCTCCAACCTTTGTAAGGTTATTCATCCATGCAACGCAGAGACCAATGTAATCAGATAGCGTCAGCTCCTTCTTTATCTTGATTTCTGACGAGCATATTTTAGAGCCACCGCCTTCTTCCTTGTCAATCACCCCGCCCAGTTCGACTTCCGCAAACCGTGAGTTGCAGACAGGATAGTAATCCCATACTTCCAAAGGGTTCGTACAGGCGTGGAATCCAGACCTGCATACCTTGACCGTCTTTTCCGATTTGTATTCCTTCCCTGCTTCGTATTGAAATTCCCTGCATCGGAAATTCATATCTAAGCCCTTATAGGCTGTAATCTTCTGTCCTGCTTCTTTCTGTTCCATATCCAAATTCCTTTAATTCGTTTTCCAACTGCGCCAATTCCCGTTTCAGCCTTGCAACCACGAAATGGCATTTAATTCTCTCGTTGCGCTCAATCCTAAGCTTGAGCATCCTTATCTCCGCTTCCATTTCTTCCATGTCCATGTTATTCCTGATAAGCTATTTTTTCAACTTCTTCTATTTCCTTTTCCGCTTTTTCAATCGCACTGCCGAACACCCCGCCTGCGAAAAGGGCGTTGGTGAAGCAGGAGAAAGCGTCCACTACCCGCTTCGACTTGTTCAGGTTCACGGCCTCACGGTTGTCCGCCAAGAGGTTGGCCAGCTTTTGTGTCTTGTACCTTATCGGCTCTTGCCTCATGTACTCCAACGGGTTGTTCTTGACCCTCCAAGGGGTCAATGCCATCCGCCTGAAATCGTCGATGACGTATGACAGCACCTGCGCAAGCATGTTGACCACGCTCGCTTGTGATGCAAGCTCGTTCGCCTCTCCTCCCACCCCGGCATCCAACAGGGCTTGCTGCACCGCATACTTGTAGAGCATTATGTGTTTCTCCATGCTGCCGCTCACGTTCCCGTTGACCTCGGACAAAAACAGTGCGCTCTTGCCCAAGATGGAGAAATTCTCGTTGCACGCCACGCTCGCCTCTTTGTATATCTCGTTCACCGTCCTTTTGACGGCATGACGGTAGTATTTCGACTTCTTGACCCCGTAATACAGGTCGGTCGAGTGGCTGTATACCCGGTCGTGCAACCACAGGACGATGTAGGTAAAAGCCGTCACTTTCCCATTTGTCTTCTTGTCGAGTGCGTCCCAGTTGTCAATCATGATCCTTTTCTTTTAAATCCGACAATTTAAGATTTTTTTTGTTTCTTCACCTTTTTCTGACCATGTTTGCGATACAAAGAATTTAACTCTCGGTCAACAAGGATTGTCCCGTAAACTTGTTCGTAACAAAACTCATCTGCAAAACTTTGATGTATTTGCGGAATCGTCAAATCTGCCTTGATTAGTGTGACAAGTTTGTTCCTGTCAATCCCTATTGCCTGTTGCTTCCCATATTCCATTGCTTCGGGATTGCTTTTCGATGCCTTTTCCTGACGTTCGATGAATTTAGAGTATTTGATGCCCCACCGGTGCAGCCAGCGGGCAATGGTGTTTCTGTCTACACCAAAATTCTCGGCAAGCCTCCTTTCTGGCACTCCCCATTTATATTGCTCAATCAAGCGTACCTTGTCCTCCTCTGATATGGCATGCGGCTCATCTTTTTGAGAATGGCACGGGCGGCCTACAAGCACGCCCAGTCTCATCCTCATACGCAACCCCTCCCTGGTACGCTGGCGTATCATCTGACGCTCTATCTCTGCGGAAAGGCCAAAAGCGAAGGCCAGAACCTTGCTCTGCATATCGTCACCTAAGGTGAACTTGTCCTTGACTGTGTGGATGACCACTTTTTTTTCCATACAAAAATGGAGTATATCCATGATCATATAAAGGTCACGCCCCAAACGGCTAATCTCTGAGCAGATTATCACATCGCCTTCTTTGATGATGTTCAATAATGGACCAAGATTTCGCTTGCTTGGGTCTTTTCCCCCACTTACTCCTTCGTCCGAAATGAATTTTTCTACTTCCATGCCCTTCTCCTTTGCGAAAGACTCTACCCCCTGTTTTTGTGAGTTTACGTCCTGGTCGTCCGAACTCACCCGTAGATACCCGTATATCATAACATCCCTTTTATTAAATCAACTCCTTTTTGTCCGTAACATTCAAAGACTATATCATGTATGGATCCTTCCTTTGGGGGGTTCATTTCATACAACGCTTTTTCAAACTTATTCAAATCGAACAAAAGTTCTCCCCCCTGTGTCCCATCCGGTCGCAAGGATGGGATGCAACCAAGTTCAAAATCGATGAAGTCCCGCAAATCGAGACCGAATATTTTTTTGAACTCCCACGCTGCCTTTATAAAAGAAACAAGCTGTATCATAAGCCTTCTCAATTGTCAATCATGATCCGGCAAAAAATCAATGGTGATATGCGCCTTGAGCTTGCCTGTGGCATCACAAAACTCGCATGGTTTGTTCTTCCTCGATTCGCACCGGAATCCTTTCCCGTGACAATGTGGGCAAGTAAAACCCCTGTATAAAAATTCCTCACTTGCAGGCGTGTCTTTGTCTACCTGCACCTCGATTATGTTCCTGTATTTGCTCATTCTTTTTAGTTTTTAACCTGTTATTGCCGCATTCCCTGAAAGGCAGTTCTATCTCCGAGCATCTGACTCTTTTTGCATGGCCAATGATAGCGACATGCTCCCTCCGCTCAATATCCACCACCTTGAGGGTCTTCCCTTTATATCGGATTTCACTTCCGACCCTTACTTTCTCGTCAAACTCTTTTATCGTCATTGCCTTAAAGTTTGATATAAGACGGACCTATGTCCGCAAACCCGTCTATGTCGGTTGACATATATGCACCGTATGCGTTTGTCATTGCCACGCATCCGTCTATCTTTTCCGTGCTGCGCTTTTTGTCCATTTTGATGTTGTCATTCGCATCACGGTAAATGACCACATTGCTAAACATCCACCGGATAACCGGGTTGCGCATCAAGTCCACTTTGCCGGACGATACGTCCGCTTCTATTTTCTTCGCCGGCTCGCTCATGTTTTGGATGCCTTGTGAAAACTCGTCCAATATGTCGTCAAAGCCCTCCTTTTGCAGCCCTTGTATGACTCCGTGATAAGCTTTTGCCGGGTCAAACGCAAGGCTTTGCACATCGTATTTCCGCAAGACCTTAGCCAAGTCAGCCACCATCTCGTCAATGTCTATCACATTGCCGTTGGTGACACGGATGTAGCCGTCCTTTTGCCATTGCCTGTAATCCACATGGTCTTCTTTTTCCTTCACCTTGTCTTCCGGGATCCAAAAGTAAAACAGGCAGCAAGGTGTTTCCCGCTCCGGGAAATAGAGGCAAAGGGCATTGATGTCCACGTGCGAGGCAAGGTCCAAACCCGCATAGCAGGTATCGCCCTCCAGCTCTTCGACCGTAGTGCCGTAATCGCACTTGCCGACCAGTTCATCACGGATCCAAACGTCAGGAGCGTCCACCCACAGGTTCAAATTCTTTGTCTTAAAGTTTACCTCTGTCGTGCTCCCCTTGTTGATAGCTGCCTCAAATTCCATCCGCATATACTCCTCGTACACGGACACGCCCAGATTAGGGGATGCTTTCTTCCAAGTCTCCTCGTCTTTCCAATCGTCATCCTTGTCGGGGCAAAAAATCAAGACGAATGTGCTGTTGTCCTTTTTTATCCCCTTGAGGATATCGACATAAAATCTCCGCATCTGGTAATAAGGGGAATTCATGTCAAACCCTGCCGTGGTAATGGAAAATATAAGAGGCTGGCGGCGTGCGCCCATGCCTGAGCGTATCAGGTTGTAAAGGTCATCCGTTGACCAAGCGTGCATCTCGTCGCAGATGGCGAAGTGCGGGTTCAGCCCATCCTTGTTCCTCGTCTCCTTTGACAGGGGCTTGTAAAAGGATGCCGCCTTGTCATAGGCGATGGAAGTAGTCCACACCGTCAGCATTTTTTGCAATACCGGGGACTGCTCCACCATCCGGCAAGCCGCCCGCCAGCAGATAGCCGCTTGATCCTTGTCCACGGCAGCTGAAAAGACCTGGGCCCCCAGTTCCCCGTCAGCGACCAGACCGTAAAGGGCTATGATTGCGCCCAGCATGGTCTTGCCGTTTTTCCTGGGCACTTCGACCGCTGCGTATTTGTACCGCCTTATGCCGCCTTTTGTCTTCCAGCCGAAAATAGACCAGAGTATAAAGCATTGCCATCCCTCCGGGACAAACTCCTGCCCAGCCCACTCGCCTTGGTAGTGCTTGATGACTTGGCAAAAAGCCAAAGCCTTTTTACCTGCCTTTTCATCAAAATAAATCCCAAGCTCCATGGCGTGCTGCAAGTCCGACACATGCCTTTGGACGGCAAGCCGCTCCAGTTCCCCTGCATTGCGGCTACCGGACAGCACGCTGTCTATGTAGTCGAGGGCTTTCTTTTTGTATATCTCCTCCTTGCGCCTCATGTCCGTCAAAATGGCAAATCCGACATCTCTTCAATCACTTCCCCGACCGTCTTGACCTCCGACGCCGCATTCTTTGGCTCGTAAGGTTTCAAGTTGCCGAAATAGGGGATTGTCTTCGTGTCCTCCTCGCTCATGAGCTGCCGGACTTCCTTCGGGTAATTTTGCTTGATGGAGTGCGTGTCTCCAAATTGTGACAGCTGCCGGTTTTCCCATGCCATAAAATCGACATAGACTCCTTTAGCGTTGCCCTTGTCGTCGGCAGACACAAACAGGCAGTTGTCGTCTATCGGAATGAAAACACCCCTTTTCTTCATCTTTTTCCCCTGCACGTCTATGACACATGCGCTCTTAAACCTGAGCAGGTTTATTTTCCCTGTAAAATTCATAACCGTTTTTTATTTGATTCCACTGAAAATTTCATCCAATTCGTCTTTCTCCTCGACCATGGGCTGGCTGATCCTCTGCCTTGACACCGGAGTGAAACCAAATTCAGCCCCGATCCTGTTAACCTGCTCGACCATCTGCTTGTATAACGCAATCTCCGGCGGAGCGATATACCCGACCAAATTGCCGTCCTTGTCAAACCTCTCCAACGCCGGTCTCCTCATGCCCTCGAGGCAGGAGAACAACACGTCCAAGCTGTTTGCATAAACCGCAAGGTGTTCCAAGTCGAGCTCCGTCAAAACCTGCAAGCCTATCAGCTGGTTCGCCTTCGTTTTGAAAATCTCCTTTGCCCGTTTCGTGGGCAGGAGCTTCATCCGGCTGCATGACATGATTTGCCGGACGTTCCCGATTTTGTCTACACCGTCATCGCCGGACATCCGGCACGGCTGGTCGGTCCCGCGCATCACCTTTACCGCATCCGGCAGCGGCTTACGACCCCTACCCATGGCAAACCTCCAATTTTGCACGCACGGAAAGCGACCCGGGGCGTGGTTCGGCGGTCGAGCCGCACAGAGATTCAGACCCCCCTCCCCATGCGGTGTCCCGGATGCGTGCGTTTTTTAATCTATTTTCATTCATAAACATTTATTAACTGTATATTAATATTATGCTAATAGCTTTATTGCTGCTTTTTGTCCCGGATTGTGCCGTTTTTGCCATTTGCGGTCGAATCTAAGGCGATAACGGATATTGCCCTTACAGCAGGATTGACAAGCCTCATTTCGTCGTCCAAGGAGCGCAAATAGACCTCTGTAGTGCTCACGTTTTTGTGCCCCAGCATGACCTGCACCTCCCTAATGGGAACTTTTGCCTTGATTGCCCTCACCGCTGCCGTGTGCCTCAGGCTGTGCGCCGTCTTTTTGGTCGAGTAGACCCCCGCCGCTTTCATCCGGTCCCTTATCATCCGTCCGACCAGCAGGGGGGTCATCTCCCTTTCGCCCGTCTTGCCGTGCGTGCAAAAGGCTGGAAACTCCTCGCTACCTACCCCTCTTGCGTCGAAGTAGTCGAGTATCGGCTGCAAGATCTCCGCCGTGACCCCGAAGCTTGTCGTTTTTCGTGTCTCGCCTTTGCGCTGGATTTCCAAGTACTGGTAACGCTCGTCCGGATGCACATCCCCGACCGCCAGCCTCGATATCTCCACGCACCTGAGCCCGGTGCAGAGCATGAGGTAGATGATGGCGTAATCCCTTAGCCCTATCAGCTTGCTGCGGTCTATGCTCGACAGCAGTGCGACCACCTCGTCATCCGTCAAATGCTCTTTGTAAAATCCTTTGTGCTTGCGCTTGTAACGTATGCCCAACGCTATATTGTCGCCCTCACCGGAGTCCTCGACGAACTGGTAAAAGCGGCGGACCACCAACAGGTAAAAGTCCATCGTGCTTTCGGATTTTTTGGACCGCTCGAGGTAGGCCTTGTAGGCGAGGATATCCGCCCGCTTGAGCTGGTTGATGTCCTTCCCCTCGTAGACAATCCACTTTTTGAACTGCGTCAAAGCCCATCCGTACTCCTTTTTGCTCAGGGCTTTGATGTCCAAGTTCTCAAAAAATGACCGTTCGACCTCGCTGAATAACCGCTTCATGGCTGATATTTATTTTTGCCTTGTATATATTTTTTATCCCTGTTGCCCTTTGCGATATTGCAGGACTGGCACAGGGCTTGCCAGTTGCCCTCGTCCCAAAAGTCATTGCAAATGGCAACCGGAACGATATGGTCAACCACCTTGGATGGCGTGTAGATGCCTTTCCGCAAGCACTCCTCGCAAAGGGGGTGCTCCGCCCGGAAGGCTGCGCTCGCCTTGTGCCACCTGTTGGTGTGGTAGCGGCTGTCCGACTTTGGGCGTTGCCTCGGCTTGGACGGGTCTACGCCCGCATTAATCCCATACAGCCTTATCCTCTTTTTTTTTGGTTTAGTCGTCATATCTGTCCTCCTGCGTTAAAATTGCACCTCGTCCTTATCCACCGTCCTTTGCACATCCCCGATGCAGGTCAGCGACTCGTTGTAGGCGAATTCGACCTTGCCCGTCCGCCCGTTTCTCTGCTTGGCTATGTTGATGATGCCGACCCCCTTGATGGCGTCCTCGTCCTTGTAGTACTCGGGGCGGTGCAGCAACAGCACCACGTCCGCATCCTGCTCGATAGCCCCGGACTCCCTCAAGTCCGCCATGCCCGGAAGGTCCGGGCTGAGCTGCCCCCTCGCTTTGGCCTTTGACTCGATATTGCGGTTGAGCTGCGACAGCAGGACGACCGGCACTTGCAGGTCTTTTGCCAACCGCTTCAGCAGGCGTGTCGTCCTCGATATCTCCTGCTCCCGGTTGTATTGCCTGTTGTCCCCCCTCATGTCCATCAGCTGGAGGTAGTCTATCATGACCACGTCCAACCCCTGCCGCCTTTTGAGGTTAAGGCAGCGGACTTTGAGCTGCTGCATCGAGATGTTGGGCGTCTCGTCTATCACGATGGGCAACCGCCTTATCTCCCCTACCGCGTCCAAAACCTGCTCTTTTTGACCCTGCGACAGGTAGCCTCCCCGGTATGCCGCCGTGTCCATGCCCGGGCAACAGGACAATATCAGCCTGTTAGCCAACGAGACGTTGCTCATCTCGAGCGAGAAGATGCAGACCCGTTTGCCCGACTGCGCCATGTTTTTGGCAAAGCTCAGCATCACGCTCGTCTTGCCCATTGCCGGGCGTGCGCCCAATACGACCAAATCGCCCGGCTTGAACCCTGCCACGTACTTGTCCAGCACTTTTAGCCCGGTCATGATGCCGTATGTCCTGCCCTCCGTCCTTAGCCGCTCCTTTTCGGAGTACTGCTCAAGGGCTTTGTTGGTCGCCTCCTCCATGCCTACAGCCGGGTTGTCGTAGTCCATCTCGTTCGCCACCGCCTCGATAAGCTTGAGCGACGACGACACCTGGTCGCTCACGTCCTGCGTCAAGTCCCCGGCTATGTCCCGTATCTGCCCGCCCGCTTGCATCAAGGCACGCTGCGTGTGGCATTGCCGGACGTATAGCGCATGGTCCTCGAGGTTGGCGGTGGATGCCACCTTGGAGGCGAGCTGGCTTATGCCGTACATGCCACCAGCCTTTTCGAGGTCGCCCGATTTTAACAGCGACTCGCACACCCGGAGCATGTCCGGTTTGCCCCCGTCGGTCCAAATGCCGTAAACGGCTTTGTAGATTGCCGACATTGCGGGGTCGTAAAAGTGACCCGGCTTGAGGATGCCGGAGATCCTCACGATAGCCTCTGACTCGAGGAGCACCGCACCGCAGACCATCCTCTCTGCCGCCTTGACCTGCTCCAGCCGCCTATCTAAGGCAATCGTCGTAGATTGACCCTTGTTTGTTGACCTGTTTGCCATTTGATCGTCCTCCTTGTTTGCGGTACTGCCATGTCACGACTGCCTGTTTCCACCTCACCATCGGGCTGCGCCCTACCTTCCAGCCTTTGCTCTCGTAAAAGGCAACAAAAGCGGCGGCATCGACGTCGAATTTTTTCTCCTCGATATAGGCTGCGACCTCCTCGATTGTGGGCTTTACGAAACAGGTGTTTTTCCCCCCTGCACCCCCCTTTATATTATATATATTATTATTATTATTATATATATAGGGAGAAACAGGTGTTTCGCTGTTTTCCGAATTTGTAAAAACCTGATTATCAGGTTTTAATGCTATAGCATTGCTTGAGCATTGCTTTAGCATTGCTTTAGCATTGCTTGAGCATTTTCCAAGGCCTTTTTCTTCCGTTTTCCCCGTCTTTTCCCACCTTTTTTTAGCAGCTTCCAAAGCCCTGTTTTTCCGGGATTCGGCTGCGCTTTCTATCGCCTCCATCCTCCTGTTTAAGGACTCGGAGAAGAACACACGGCCGTCCAAAATGGTGAACAACCCGTAGCTGCCTATGACGGTCTTAAGCTTAGCCTCCGTCACGTTGTATCGTTGCGCCAAAGCCGGGATCATGGCGACCGGGAGGCTGTACCCCTCCTGCCTCCTCAATGACTCTATCAACGCCCAGAACATGCCGTAACCCTCCATGCCCAGCTCGGACACGAGCATCATGCATTTGGGGTCCTCGAGCGCATGTGCGTCATGCGTGAAATAATCATTTGCCTTGTCCATTGCCGTCCTTTTTTGGAGTAAAATAATAGCATTGCCTTTTTGCGTTGCCCACCTTGCCCACCAAGAGGATTTTACACCTGCATACGATGTTGACCCTTGGCCCGGCGTGTTCACAGTCCACGCACCTTACAGCCTCCTTACTCTTCCCCATGCGCCTGCTCCTTATTTATTTTATAGGCAGAAAAGGTGATTATCGCCAGCCCTGCCAAGTTGATTACAAACCCTGACATCTCTGCCGGGTCGTTTGCAGCCAGCACCAACCCGAAGAAGAATAGTAATGTGTATAATACTGTTTTCATGACTTTGATTTTTAAAGGGTTACCTCTTTACGACTATATGTCTTTTTAAAAACCTATCGATGCTGCCGAGCTCGTACCAAATCATGCTCTTCCTCCTTGCAAAGGTAAACTCTGCGTTATTCCTCAATTTATTAAGTTCTTTTTCATCGCACCCCAAGAAGTTCATCGCCTCTTCAGGGCTGAGCCACGTCTTTTTGACAGGCTCTATTTTACCTACAATACGTGTTGCCATATCGTCCTCCTTTTGTTTGATGTTAATTGCGGATGCCGGGGAATCGAACCCCGCTCGTTTTGTCCCTGCTACCATTACAGGCTTAGGCATCCATTTTTGTGCCGCCTATCCTCACGGACGGGAGGCACTGAAATAAAAACCAACCATATTTATGAAAAAAATATTGTACTGCACCCGGGCTCGAACCGGGATCCCGCTCGCTTGCGGTGCTCTGACCTGTTGAGCTATGCAGCCGGGTTGCCTGTCCTCCCGGACGTGCTTGCCGATGACTGTTGCTTTGATAACCTAAAAAGCACCTTACAAAAACTTAACTTAACGAACACTAACGAATCTCGTCTTTTGGGAACAAGTCCTCGATTTTAATCCCTAACTTGTCCGATATCAGCTCCTTTTTGAGCTGGTCGGGCGTCCTGCGCTGGTAAAGCCAGTGGCGGACGGTTATCGTCTTTACCCGGCACATGTCCGCAAGCTCCTTGATAAATTCGGTCTTCGGGGCTTTGACCACCCGCTCGGGCAAGTTGTCGTAATACTCTTTTAATGTCATGTCTTTAAATTTTAAATTCAGTCCCCGCCCCGGTCTCGCTCCGGGATGAAAGGCATGGTTACCTTCTGCGGGTTGTCAAGGAGTTGGATTTTGCCTATCTTTGTAGGCAACACGAAATAATAATTTTATGAAACAATCTATTGCTGAAGAGGTGTTGACCTCTCTTAGAGCCACAGGCTCAAAACGCTATTTTATCAACTACGAGAAAGAAGCTGAAAAGCTGTCTTTATCGGTGGATGTTTACAAACACATAATCAAAGGTCTTGCGGAATACGGATATCTCTCGGATGTGGTCTACGCAAAAGACGGCTGCGCCGCAACCATTTCGGGAGGCGACTGACGCACCCCTTTAAAAGCCGGGCGAGGAGACCTTCCCTCCCCGGCAAAACCCACCCGAATGTTTTGCCTTTGACCTTTGAGCCCAAAGGGATGCAACCCATGCTGAACAGCTCGACAGCCCGGAATATATCCGGATTTTTAAGCGAGTAGTCGTACTCCTCAAACGTGAGTTTGTCCGAATACTCGATTTTGCCATCATATAAAAACCTCCTGACCACCGTGATGTCGTGCGGTTCGCCCGTCATCTCGATTTCCAATCGGTAGATATGTTTACTATTTATTGTCTCCATGTTCCATTTTTTACTTATATTTGCCGCAATAGTTTAATTGCTACGAGTGATTTGATTATTAATCACACTGCAAATATAGAGCACTTTTCTGTAAGATGCAAATATTTTACAGAAAATTTTACAGAAAATTTTGCTGCAACAACTAAAAACCATATAATATGGCTGAATATCAAAAAATAAAAGAAAGGCTTATTGCTTTTATCGCCTATCTGGGGATAGGACAAGGGAAATTCGAAAAGGAATGCGGAGTGTCAAATGGGTATGTGAATAATATTCGCAAATCTATAACTCCCGAAAAATTACAGCAAATAGCTCTGCGTTATCCTGAGCTTAATACTGGATGGTTAATGACGGGAGAAGGCGAAATGATCAAAAACAATCTTGTACAAACGAAGCATGGTAATTACTCTCCGGAACGCCCATATGACGAGGTGTTCTCGCCCCAAAGGGAGAACGTGGTGCAGGGGAACAACAACGGGGACATAAGACAGAGCGTGGAAGACCGGGGGAAGGACAAGGAAATAGAGATGCTGAAAGGAATCATAAAGGAGGACAAGGAGGAGATTGCGTTCCTCCGTTCACTCCTTGCGGCGAAATTCGGCATAGAAAAACCATGAACCTGTGAACAAAACCGGATTGCCGTTTGTTATATCCTTAAAACGTTCCGTATGCTGGAAAGATTGGGTGACAAAGGACTGAGGAGGATGCGGAGCACCGCAAGGGTGCTGTTCGCTGTGACACCCGTGCTGGTGGCTGTCGTGATGGTCGTGTATTGCGTCCTGCTGATGTGCGGGATGAAGCTGATTCTCGTGTCGTTCGCCTTCGGGCATGGGCTTTACTATTTCGTACTCACGTTCATGCTCTCCTATTGCTATGACTACAGTGCGCTGCACCGGCTGTTCTGCATATACGACTACGTGGTGAGCGGTTGCATCTGGTGGCAGGACAAGGTGGGCTTCGGCATCATCCTCCCTGCCGTCCGTGTGCTCATAATCTCCTTGGGCGTTGCCGCACTTGTTGTGACATACCGGAGATACGGGAGGTTTATCGTGGAACTCGTGTGGTGCAAGGTTATTAAGGTTTACGAGACACTGAAACATGTGATGGAATCATCTTTTGGCATTTAGGAGAGCCGTATAATCTTTTATACACTTAATAATGGTATATATGTAATGTATAATAATAAAGAAGAATTTATAAATCCTCAATACGTCAATGATGCGTATGAGTATTTATATGATAAGGGGATAGTTAAAAGCAAGTCCGATTTAGCCTCTAAAATAGACAAAGATAGGTCTTCCGTGTCTCGTGCTTTTAAAGGAGAAGAAGGGTTTCTAAACAGAACCTTCCTCTATCGATTTAACACCAAATTCGGCAACATCTTCAATATCGGCTACTTGCTTAATGGAGAAGGAAATCTTTTGCTCCACGACTCCGAAGGAGGAGAAGGGACGATTCCCAATCATGGATGGACGAAAAAAGAAATCAACCCCGCTTATCTAAATGAAGCATACAACTATCTACGCAGGAGAGGCGTTGTGCTTACCCAAAAAGAATTAGCCGAAGCTTTAGGGAAGGGAAGAACATCTGTAAGCAAGGCTTTGAATGGAAATAAAAGCTACTTAAACGAGTCGTTTTTAAACTGGTTTAACGCTAAATTCGGCAATATTTTCGAGCCTGAATACTTGCTTAATGGGGAAGGGAATTTACTAAGATGTGAGCAGGGCAACAGTAGCAGGGCAACTCTGATTCCCGACGATATAAAACCCAATGTAAACATAACTAACGGATTGCCTATAGCTAATCGGAATGTGAAAAATCTTATTAATCAAACATTTGGCGGGAATATAACCCAATTTGCAAGGCTAATAGGGGTGTCGCATCAAAGGGTAGACAGATTGTTTAAAACAGATCCGAGAAGCGGGAAATATCCATCTGTATCGGAAAAAATGAAAAACGCCATCAAGAAGACGTTTAACATAGACGATTTTTGGTTTTATAGAGAATGCGATGTATCCGGGCGTTATGGGAGCAGCGATGAAGATATATTCAAGCAGAAAGGGAATAATGAAAATCATACAAAGGAAATTGAATATTTGAAGGAGGTGATAAGAATGAAGGACGAACTGATTGCAAGCAAAGACAACCAGATAAAGTTGTTGGAGATGATTGTAAATAATAAGGATTCAATAAAAAGGTAGTAAGCTTTTGGACGGAATCACCGCAAAAACAACCATAATATCGCAAAATTGTTGCAAATAAAAATAACCACCCTTACAAATAGCTATGAATCAGATATTTAAATGGCTCGACAATTAGTCTGGGGGGCGCGTGGTCGCTGGTTCGAATCCAGTCATCCCGACAAAACGCTAAACGCTGATAATCAACGAGTTATTAAATATATAATTCGTTGATTATTTTTGTTTAGGACGATTTTTGCCCGGTTTTCCCCTGTTTTTTGGGGTTTTTTGACGTGATTTTGTTGCAAATTTATTGCAAATAATTTTTATCGCTATGGCATACGAAAAACTTATACTTGATAAACGCAGGGCAAACAAGGAGGGCAAGTACCCTGTTAAGATTTACATCAGACACAAAGGGGTCATTTTGCTCTCCACATCAATTTATGCGCCCGAGGAAAATTTTAAAGGAGGGCTGCTGTCTAAACGTGAGCCCGATTACAAACCCAAAAACATAGTGCTCTCAAACCTGCTGACTACTGCGATGACGGAGGTCGCACTTTTGGACTCGTCCGGGCGGTTGCGCATGATGACGGACAAGCAGCTAAAGGATTATCTGACAGGTATCCTGTTTGGGTCAAAAGATTGCGATAAAGGCAAAATAATTGGTGTTTTTGACGATTTTGTCGCATCCAAAATCAATAAAAGGACACAGGAAATTTACATATCAACACGCAACAGGCTGTGCAGGTATGACGAGGGCTGCACGTTTGACGCTGTCGATAAAAGGTGGCTTGAGCTATTTGACAAGTCGATGGCGGAGGAAGGGCTTAAAATAAATGCAAGGGCGTTGCACCTGAGGAACTTGAGGGCTGTCTTTAATTATGCGATAGACAACGACATAACAAACAACTATCCTTTTAGACGGTTTAGGATAAAAAAGGAAGAGACTATGAAAAGGTCGTTGACGGTAAGCCAGCTCCGGGAGCTGATGAGCATGGAGGTGGAAGGTTATCAAGAGCAATACAGGGATTTGTTTTTACTTGTCTTTTACCTCATAGGCATAAATATCGGCAACCTGCTGACACTTAAAAAAACGGACATAAGGAACGGACGGATTGATTATTACCGCAACAAAACAAACAAGCTTATATCTGTCAAGATACAGCCGGAAGCGGCGGAGATAATCGAAAGGTATGCCGGAAGCGGAGACTACTTGCTCAACGTGATGGACCGCTACAGCGATTACCGGAACTTTGCGAAACGAATGAACATGGCATTGGGTAAAATAGGAATATGCGAGAGAGGGAAGCAAGGAAAGAAAACCATAAAGCCGGCATTTGACGGGCTCACGACCTATTGGGCAAGGCACACATGGGCGACCATCGCTGCAAGCCTCGACATACCAAAAGAGACCATTGCCCATGCCCTGTCGCACTCGTTTAACACGGTGACGGACGTCTATATCAAGTTTGACGGAAGGAAGGTGGATGAAGCAAACAGGCGGGTAATCGACTATGTTTTACACGATAAATAAAGAAGCCCGGATTAACCCGGGTTTTTACTATGCGTTACGGATGCACTCGTTTATGTACTCCGTCTTGTTCCCAACCTCCTCGAGCTTGCGCAGGACATCCACGTCAGCCCGGAAGGCTACCATCTTCCTTTCGGATCTCGGGCGGCCTGCGCCCTCTCTCTTTCCGCCTCTGTTGCTCTTTTTTTTATCTTCCATTTTTTAATCTCCAATGATATCAGTCAATTTGTTTACAAGTACGCCACAAGCTACAAACAAGCTGTTAGCAGCCTGACGCAGGCTCATCATCTCTGCTACAACGTCAGCGTCTTGCTCTCCATCGTGCTCTGGATAAGCCAAATCCATCATGTCGAGGCTATGACGGCTTATAAGGGCATTGATTAACTCGTAAGCCCTTTCGGCTTCGTTTTTTACGTCTGTCAAGTTTTTTGTTGTCATGATAATTGACTTAACCGTGATGTCGAGGGCTGAAATGTCTTTAATCAACTTTAGCCGCTATTACATATTCTCGACAGCCTTTCTGATTTCCTCTTCAGATAAATGCAGGGTATTTTTTACAGGAATCGGCTTTACCCACATTCTGCAGGACTGCTCTGGGTATTTCTTTAACTCTGGGATATGCTTTGGCATCATCCAGGCGAAATCTCGGCTCACACTTATAGTTCCATTGAACAAGCCCGCAATTCGCTTTTCGCCTGCACTCGTTAGATGCCCAAATCTGCTGATAAACTTCTTAGCTTCTTCTACATTGCTGCACACCACATTCTCTTTTCCTAATTGCATAATAAACTTCTTCATATTCTCGTCGCTTAACCGTGCTGCGGTAGGGCTGATTTGTTAATATATTTTTCCTTTTAACGTTGCATCTACATTATTTCATTATTTTATTTATATATTTCTTATTCAGATTTTTAACTTGTTCGGACGTGAGCTCTACGTCCGACTCTTCACTAAAAGGGTCTATATTTTCTACGACCTTATGTAGATGCCCAACGAATATCACAAAACCTTCTGACTTGCTGATTATATAGCATAATATGTAATACACCCCGCTTACGTCAGAGCATTCAAGCCTGACGCTTCTGCAAGGTACATCTGCGACCCCTTCTTTGGCTGAAAGACCTATATCCTCGAGCGTACAGACCACATCGTACCTTATATCGATAGGGTCTCGCAAAATATTAGGGTAAGAATGAACTATGCTGTCAAAATCCACGTACCCCCTAATAAGGTCACCCAATTGTCTATCAGTAAGTTGCATAACGCAACTCTTTTTATTTGCTGTCATAACTTTAAATATTTAATGTTTGTACTTGTTTTATTATCACACTGCAAATATAATATTAATATTTGATATACGTATAACAATAATCAAATAAATTCATGCTTTTAAGTTTTATTAAATTATTCGGGGTAAATGCTGAAATAGTATTAAATATTATGGTAAACAAGTACAATGTATAATATATGTTGTTATATTTGTGTCGTCAGAAATGGCAAGTCAGCCACACGGCTGTGGATTGAAACGAAATTGAACCAGAAAGGGCGGGGAAACTCGCCCTTTGTTTATCTTTGTTGCATGCACCGCATGTAAATCCAAACCTTATTTTCCGGCGCATCCTCGTCGGCAAAATAAAAGGCGTGCGAAGCCCTTAATACGAGCTCGTCCGTCAATACACGGCAAAAGTCGGCATATCCGGCATTAAAGGCTACGTATTTGTCCCAGTCCGTCACGCCTTCCCGGAACTTCATCCCGTTTGTCGCATCCGTCACCTGTTCTTTCGTCCAGTGTGCGCCTTCCCTCTTCTGCCCGTCACGGTCTGTGTAACAAATCCGTGATACGGCTTTCTTCGCCTCCGCCTCGTCAAAATGGCGGCATCTCCCTTTTAATATGATAAATATACCCATGGTTTTACTTTTTAAATTCCGACAAAAAGGAGGACAGCATGTCGCTTATCTTGTCCACCTTGCTCTCCAATCCCGTTATCCTCTCTTCCTGCTTCTTCCGCTCTGCAAAAGCCGGATTCCACTCCTGTAAAATCCTGTCGCAGCTCTCGATTGTCGCTTTGTGCTTGTCGATGGAGTTGACGATGTCAACGCTCTTGCCTTTAAGGGCTTCCACTTCCCTCAATATGCCCTCACGGTCTGTGGACAGCACCAAGTCGCCCGCATAAGTGACACTGAGGGATTCGGGGATGGCATACTGCTGTGACACCCCCTCCGTCTCGATCGTGATGTCAACGACTATCTGCGTCTGCTGTATGCCCTGCATCTGCATGTATCGTGGACCGGATACGCCCACTACCTTGCCTGTCCCGGCTTCCATCTTTCCCCGGTCGAGCATATAGACCGGATAGCCGCTTTTGATGTCTTTAAATATCATAATCCTTGTTTTTTTAAATCCTATAAAAAGAGGAGAGGCAATCCCCCTCCTCGTAGCCGGTAATCCGCATCCTGTCAAGCGGTGGTCGTTTTCGCAGGCGCAAGAGCCGAAATCAATGCGACGTTCTGCCGTTGCTGCGACAACTCCAGTTCGGCACGGTTCAACCGCAACTGCAAGTCCTCCTGCCAGTGGTTGTTAAGCGTGTCGATGATGCGCTGCGTGTTGGCATTTGCGTTGGTCTTAAGGTCGCAGGTCATGGACGACAACTGGAATCCGATGTTGCTGAATCCCCTCTCAATGCCTGTGTTAGTGTAGGCGAATCCCTGTTGTATGCCGTTGATGATGTCCTTTTGCCCGAGCTGGTTTTCGTACCCCATCCGTATGATGTTTTGTTGGGTTTGGCAGCAGCAGTCCTTCAACTGCTGGACGATGTTCATGTCCCCGAGGTTCACCGCATTGATTACACGCTCCGCCGAATATCCCACCTTGCCTCCGACCTGCTGGATGGCTGCCTGTACGGCGCACACGCCGCTCTGCAATTGGTTGAAATCGCAGTTAAGGTTGCCGGCAAGCTGTCCTAATGCTGTCGTGTTCCCCTTGATGGCGTCCATCAACAGGTTGGTGTTGTTGCCTTCTTGGAGCTGTGTGCTGAGCTGGTTAAGCTTGGACTGTATTTCAGCGTCCTGCACTTGGTTTCCACGGTTTCCCCAGCCGAAGCCACCGTTGCCGAACATGGCCATAAACATGATGTAGGCGAATGGATTGTTCATCCACTGGTTCATACCGTCATCCCTGTTTGCGTTCGCCATAGCCGCATAGGCTAATGCGTCGTTGCTCCGTCCTCCGTCACAACAAATAATCTTTTCCGCTTCCATATTTTTTGATGTTTAGTAATTACGGCCAATATCGACCGCATCACAAAGTTGGGGAACATGGAATTGATATGTAAATTATTCATTGCGAGTGCGTTGCTACCTTGTTTCTTGCGTTCCGGAACGCCATTAACAGGTAAAAACTGTGCTCTATCCGCTCCGGGTATATGTTTTTGAGCCTGTTGACCGCCTGCCTCGTCAATCCTGTCAGTGCGCTTATCAGCCCGTCCGGGATGCGCTTAGCCAGCAGGCACACGATCAGACCCCTCGCATCCACGCACCTCTCCCTGTTTGTCGAAAAAGCCGCCACGGGATCCAATTCCAGCTCCTCGCACACGGCTTCAACCACTTCTTTGTAAAATCTTCGCACTTCCTTCATTTTTTTAACACTCTCTTGTGAACAAAAATGGCTGCGCCTCTGTTTTTAAGGTAAAAGCCCCTGAAACAGATTGCGCAGCCCATATCCTCGCAAAAGAATGTCGCCTTGTGGATTTGCGGACGGGGCATCTTTTTGTCGCCCCTCTCCATATATTTCCCTCCTGTTATTTCATGATTTTGTATCTCCTTAACCCGTAATAGATGGCAACGGACACGGCCACGGCAAGCAGCCCGATAGCCTTGCCCCCGTAGTTTATTTTAACCTGCTGCCATTTGGTAAGCTGTTTTTCTACCGGGACAGGGACTTCAACATCTCTATCGACATATATTTCCCTTGACGGGAGATATAAGGTGTCTTTCTTTATCCTCATGTCAGCAATCACATGCCCCAAGCTGTCGAGTTTGAATTGCAAATCCACATTCCGGCTGTTCGCCATGTCAAGCCACCGCAATACGACTTTGCCCCTCTCATCGCATTCCACCAACGCCCTTATTGTCGCACTGTCGGCAGGTACAGGGTATGGAACAAGACGGTCTATGTAGACTGAATCGCGTCTGCTCTCCACGGGCACGTACTGCACCCTCGTGCATCCTGCCAGCAACGGCAACAGCATGGGCAAAAACAACCACAACCTTGTCATGACGGACACTCGTTTACCAGGATCCAACCGTCAACCACCTCGTGCATGTCCGCCTCGACACCGTTCTCCACGTAAGACATGGCCGCCACCATCCTTATCAAGTCCTCCTTGTCCACCGTCCTCAGCTCCTTGTCCGGGTCGATGGCAGCACGCTGTGCGACCGTGTTGACGTACGCCTCCGTATGGTTTTCCGTGGCGGGGGCGAATCGGGCGATCATGCCCCTCACGGTGTTGACGTGGTAGCGTGTGATATAGGTCAGCAGCACACGGAATGCGGCACGGTAGCCGTATGCGTTGCGCTCGAACTCCTTGAAAGCCTTGTCCGAGGAGGGTTGCACCTCCCCGAGGAACTTGTCCGTGCTGATACGGATGTTGCAGGGGTTGCACAACCGCAGCCCCCTAGGTAATTTCTTATTTGGTCTCATTGTTGTTTTTGTTTAAAAAGTCCGCCAATTTCGCCACTATCTCGTCCGGGTTCGTCCGGTGCTTGGCTATCTCGGCCGCAAGCATGGTGACCTGCCGCAACTCCCGCTTCTCCTTGTCCTCCGCCTTCTCATAGATGCTTTTGACCTCTATAGCAGCCACGCCCATTGCCCCCAACAGGGTGACGACAGGGAAAACCGGTATGCCCCAGCCGTAGAACTCCTGCAAATACCAGATGCTCGCCATCTGCATTGCGTCCACCACCACCAACGCCAGCAGCGCATTGTAGTAGCGGGCTATCTTCCGAACGGTTCTTTGCCAACCGTCCGATACTATCCGCTCACCCCTCTGCTTGGCTTTCCTCGTCCCCGCCCAAAAATCGAAAGCGATGAAAAACAGGGGGGTTATCAGGATAAAAAACAGTATGGATGTCACCACGAAAAACTTGCCCGTGAATTGTATGTCTTCCATCTCCGCCCTCCTTTTTTTATTTAATCTCCTTGAACTCAAACACCAATTTCCCGTCCTCCGTCCGCACCGTCAACAGGCGTGTCCCACTCCTGGATATGGCAGTTGGGCAGGTCGTTATAATGAAACGTGGACGCACCCTCCGGTGCTTCAATTTCGCAGACGGGCTTGTACCCGGCGGCAAGCAGTTCACGTTCCGAGCGTTGCCCGTATACTTCCCTTCCTTTCTCCACTTCCGTTATTTCCAGCTCTCCGCCCTCTCTTCTTTTCCCTAACTTCATAGTTCAAATGTTTAAATGGTTTAACAAATTCAATCAATTAATCCTCTCTTTTTTTGTTTTGGTTTCCTGCCCGTGCGTCCGCACGGACGGAGGACGGCAAAGCCGTCATAAAGCGGAGGCAAGCACAACGTCAACATAGTTCCACGTGTCGTTCGTGCCAATGATGCCTATGCTCGGGGATATGACCCACGCAGTCAACAGGTTGATACGCACAACCGACCAAACTATACCGTTTCGCATTGTCGGTATGTCACTCCTCCCCTCCTTGATGCGAAGGTACGAAATTAATCCGGATATTATGTTCCTGTTCGTCCAATACGGATATAAAATCTTCTCGTTCGGTATAAAAACAACGGCATTGTTCCTTTTTCCGTCCTCCCCGTTGGCATAATAGGCGATAGGGGAGTCGATAATGTTTTTTCCTTTCGTGCTCTGCCCCGGATTGCTTATGTAAGGGGTGATGATATACCAAAATCCGCCTACGGCAACGGCTTCCGCACCTTTCGCCCCTGGCACGAGCAAGGGCTTGCTTCCCGAATTGACACCCGTGTCGTTCATGTCCACCCCGTTCTTCTTCTGCTCCTCGTATATCCAATCACGGATAACCTCCGTAAGGTATGCGGTCGTGTCTTTGTGCTTGTTGTTGATGTTGTACTTAGCCAGCAGGCCTGTCTTTGAGCCTCCTACGTAAAAATACATGTCCTCCCCGGCAGCGGCTTGGCTTCCTGCCGCATTGAGGATGGTCACTGGTGTGTACGTGCCGTCTGCCAAATCTGTCGCTATGCCCGAGCACACGGCGAACCTGTGCCGCATCCACTCGTTTTGCACGTACAGGGCATGTGTCCTCTCCTTGCTGTTGCCCGTAGCCATCGCATGGGTATTGCCGCATCCTTTCGCCATCGTCCACTGCTGCCCGGTGTTGCCGCACTTGAGCACGAGATTGTCACCTTGCTCCTCCACGCTCCATGCCCGGCTGTGGTAAGAGCCGATAGACCCGTCATTTGCGGCTTCCCCCGTGTCGTTGCCGCTTGCGGCTGCGGTGACTAGCTCGTACTCATAGATAGAGTGCCGCATTTGTCCGGAAGGTTCTGCTGCCGTGCCCGTCACATCGTATGTCTGTCCGGTGTAAGGCCAGTAGAGTACCACCTTCTGGCCGTTGCACTCGATGCTAAACCCGACGGGTTTCGGCATTTTGGACTTGTCGAATTGTGCCGCAACGGCCATGGCGTTCCACTCCGCTATCGTGTAGCACTTCAATCCATCGTCCACGATGCGTATGTGGCGGTTGGACGGCACTGCGTCGGTAGAGCCGTCCTGGTTGGTCACGGTGGTGGTCTGCACCTCCAAAAACAGCGATGCGGACTCCAAGTCGTTCTCTTGGATTTTGCCCTCCAATGACGCAAGGGCGGACTTGACCTCCCCGAGCGTCACGGCTTGCGCGTCCATGCCTCCCTTCACGTCCTCCACCTTCCCGGCTATCTCGTCCGCCTTTTGCCCGTTGCTGTCGAGCTTCCCGGTGTGCGATGCCAGCACGGTGTCCTGCCGCCCGATTGCGCTTGAGATGCCGTCAATCTTTTCCCCCTGCTGCGTGATCAACGCTTTCAGGGCTTCCACGTCCTCCCCTCCGCCGCCTCCGGAAGGGCCGTCAAGCACATAGATTTTTGCGGGCACGGCTTTGGCATTAAAATCTATGTAAAAGTTTTGGGCGGGGACGACCCCCAAGACGGTCTTCTCCACCACCTTCACATCGTCCGCATAGCCCAGCAACGCTGCGGACGGGACGAATTTCCCCGTGTCGATTGACTTCATGAGCGTGCAGCTGCCCGCCTTTTCAAACTCCACCCTTACCGCCATGCTCGTCCCAGTTGCCGCAAAAGTGTCCGAAACGTACCTGCCTTCCGACAGGCTGAATTTGATTTCCCTCATAGTTTTCTCCTCCCTTTTTTACGTTATAAAATTAGTCATTTTACTCATACATCACAAGGTAATACGATTCCGCCTTGAGCTCACTATTGATATACAGCTTCAGCTTGCCGCTCATCGGCAGGTTGTCGTTTGCGTGCTCCTTGTCAAATGTCCATTGCTGGTAGCCCCCGATTGAGCCGGGCGTCTCGAACGTGTCGATATAATAGACCCTATCGCCCTGCGTGTCCGTCACGTGGGCGACGCACTGGTTGATAACCTCGCTGCTCCCGGTCGTGTTTTTTACGGTGACCGTGTAGGACAATACCCCGTTGGCGTACACGCCCCGGATGGACGCCTCGATGGTGGATGCCTTGATGGTCACCTCGTGCACCGTCGCCATCGGTATCGCACAGAACTTGGACGGTCCCTCGGATGACACGTAAAACCCTGGCCGCTTGCATTGCGAAATGAATGCCACCATCTGAGCCGTGCCCGTTGTAAATATCGTGTCGCTGTTGGCATTGACTGGCACGGTCACGCTCATGCTTCCGGGCTCGCTGTTGGTCATCCAATAGACCTTTGTGCCCCTTTTGATTGCCAAACCAAAATACCATTTAGTATCGAGCTGGTTGTATATGTCCTCCGGGGGTATCTCGTAATCCGTATAGTTGCCGTCTTTGTACATTGCCG